>ONZW01000066.1_pt1 | contig 104705 bp, 93 predicted proteins | sample 1671071 | NCBI WGS metagenome assembly ONZW01 (sample SAMN06348119, study PRJEB24527) | human gut metagenome | biome: human gut; feature: ankylosing spondylitis patient; material: feces | host: Homo sapiens | place: China | collected 2015-10
CTCGAACAGGGCGGCTCTGACGACGCCAGTCGGCAGAGTAAGCAATCAGCCCAGTGGGCTGTTGCTTAGCCCGCGGTTTCTGGACCTGTAGGAATGTCTACCAAGGTCGTACGAACCCGATTCTTTACAAAAAAAGGGTTCGGGTACGTTTTTGTTTATCGGAGGTTTTGCGGTGCGTGTACGCACGTACGCAGGAAAACGGCAAAATTTCACTATATCGGGGTGTTCTTTCATGGGGGGAGTGTGGTATACTCGGCTTAGTTCAACAAATCGGGAGTTATATGTGGAGGAGGATTATTATGAATACAGTTAGAATGATTTTATGTGGAAATGTTGAAGACAGCAGAATGAATCCAAGTGAAAAGGTAGGAGTAGTATCAGTGGTTTTTGTTTCTACAGAGGAGGAAAAAATTAAGAATAAACTTAAAAAATTGCAAGATAAAAATCCTGAAAAATTTTATATGGAATACGTTACTCCATTAGATGTTGACTTAACAAGTTTAGAGCACTATCCATCGATTGAAATATCAAAAAATGATTTACAATAACAACTTCCAGTTTGCCGTACTCGTTCCTAGCAGGGTTTGGGGCAGGCACATCCCAACAAGAAGCATCCGCCTTGCGTCCGTAGTCATTTTGTGATACAATTATCCTGACAGGAGGTGTCCCATATGATGCAGACATTCGTTCGCCCTTCCCGCGATTTGCGCAATCACTACGCCGAAATTTCGGAGATGCTCAAAGACCATGACCATGTGATTATCACGAATCATGGTCGTGGCGAGTCGGTTCTCATCAACATTGAGGATTACGCCAAGTACGAGGAGTTTTTGCACCAGCGGTATGTTGCCGAGGCACTTGCCAAGGCAAAACAGCAGGCGGCTGACCCCGACACGCAGTGGGCAGACCACGAAAGCGTATGGGAGACGCTGGGCAAACAGTATGACGTATAAGATCAGATATCTTCCCCTTGCTGTGCAGGACTTGAACGAGATTGCCCGGTATCTGTCCGGCTTTTACCCGAAAACGGCCAGTCGCGTACTGAAAGAGCTGCGAGAGAAGATCACAAAATTAGGCGATACTCCGAAAATGTGCGAACTTTACCGCCTTGACCCGACGTACCGCAAAATGGTCGTTGACCAGTATCTGGTGTTCTACCGCGTCAACGATGAAACAAAAGCTGTGGAAATTCACCGTGTGCTGCGAGGAACGTGGAATCTGCCACAGTATCTGGAATAAATTCAGGTTCGAGCGCTATGGACACTATAAAACAGGCAGGGTATCACCAAGCGGTGGTATCCTGCCTTTTGCTATTCTTCACAGAGTATGGTATACTCAGCTCAACAACTCAGAAGTTGGCATGGAGATTTATATGAGAAACTATGAGATCGAAAACGAAATGTACCGCAGGGCGGTAGAACTGATTGAGACACGGTATCCTGTCGGTTGGGGCGGTGCTGGTGTCGTGCATACATCGAATGGAAATTATTACACAAGTGTCAGCATTGAGACCGCTAACGCATCTGCTGTTTTGTGCATTGAGACAGGTGCAATGCTTGAAGCACACAAATTCAATGAAAAGGTAACGCATTGCATGTGTCTTGTCCGTAAAGATGAGAAATCCCCTTATCAGGTATTGTCTCCGTGCGGTATTTGCCAGGAGAGATTAAGATATTGGGGTGAAGATGTGCAGGTAGCAGTTACCACAGAAGAAGAAAAAATCAAATTCGTACAGCTGAAAGAATTGCAGCCCTATCATTGGACAAAAGCATACCCTACTGAAGAACTTGAACATTGGAACGAATAAGTTCGCCACACATCCTCATCGCAGAAGTGCCGCCGTTTCTCGGTTTGAAGCGCTCCGACCGCCGCAACGATATGCCAGCTTAAAGATTCGAGCGCTATGGACACTATAAAAAGGGCTGCTGCACTGGCTTTTCGCCTTGTGCAGCAGCCCCTTTTTAGACTCCGAAAAATTCCTTGGCGATATCGGCGCTGCGCTTGGCGTCCTTCGCGTACCAGTCGGCGCCGATCTTTTCGGCGTATTCCGGCGTCAGGACGGCACCGCCGACCATGATCTTGCAGTCCAGTTTGGCTGCATGGAGGGCCGCAATGGTCTCTTCCATGCTCTTGAGGGTGGTCGTCATCAGGGCGGACAGGCCGACCAGATGCACGTTCTTCTCCCGGACGGTGTTCACGACCGTCTCCACCGGCACGTCGCGGCCCAGGTCGATGACCTCAAAGCCGTAGTTTTCGAGGATGACCTTCACGATGTTCTTGCCGATGTCGTGGACGTCCCCCTTGACCGTGGCGATGACGATGCGGCCCTTGCTCTCGCTGGTGCCGCCTTTTTTGGCGATGGCCGTCTTGATCTCCTCAAAGGCGCTCTGGGCAGCGCTGGCCGCCTGCAGCAGCTGCGGCAGATAGAGGGTGCCCTTCTCGTACTTGTTTCCCACGATGTCCAGCGCCGGGATGAGGGCTTCGTCCACCAGTTCCAGCGCTTCCTTCGTCTCCAGCAGGGCACGGGTCTGGGCGGCGGCTTCGCCCTTCAGGCCCTTTTCCACCGCCTTGATGAGGGGCGCATAGGGGCCGGAGACTTCCGCCGCGCCGCCGGGCTGCGCGCCCTGCGCCTCCACGGCGTTCTGGTTCGCCTGCGCCAGCGCCGTGGAGGCAGGCACCCGGTTCGCATACCGCTCGATGTACCGGGTGCTCTGGGGGTCCCGGTTGGTCAGGACGTTGTAGGCGTAGACCGCCGCCATCATCTCCTCGCTGGACGGGTTCATGATGGCGAGGTCCAGCCCCGCATACATGGCCATCGTGAGAAAGGTCGTGTTCAGGTAGGTGCGGCAGGGCAGACCGAAGCTGATGTTCGACACGCCCAGGATGGTCCGGACGCCGAGTTCCGTCTTGCAGGTGTGCAGGGCCTCCACCGTGGCGAGGACATCCTTCTGCTGGGCGCTGGCCGTCAGGGTCAGGCAGTCGATGTAAAGATCCTCCTGCGGGATGCCCGCTGCCAGCGCTGCTTCCTTGATGCGGCGGGCGATGGCCACACGGTCTTCCGCTCCGGGCTGGATGCCCTTTTTGTCAATGGCCAGACCTACGACGGCGGCACCGTACTTTTTGCAGAGGGGCAGCACCTTTTCCAGCACTTCCGGCTCGCCGTTCACCGAGTTGACGATGGGCTTGCCGTTGTAGACCCGAAGGCCGCGTTCCAGTGCATCGGCGTGGGAGGAATCCAGCTGCAGCGGCAGGCTGACCACGCTTTGCAGGGCCTTGACCACCTGTTCCATCAGCGCGGGCTCGTCCACACCGGGCGCACCCACATTGACGTCCAGGATCTGCGCTCCGGCCTCGGCCTGGCTGACCGCCTGTTCCAGAATGTAGTTCATATCCTGTTCGCGCAGGGCCTGCTGGAACCGCTTTTTGCCGGTGGGGTTGATCCGCTCGCCCACCACGGTGATGCCGTCCACGTTGACACAGCTGACCGGGGAACAGATGACCGACTGCATGGGATGGTCAGGCCGGCCGGGCTGGCAGTCTGCAAACACACCGTTCAGCAGCCGGATGAACTCCGGCGTCGTGCCGCAGCAGCCGCCTGCCGCAAAGAGGTGCAGTTCCCGATAGGGCTTCATCTGCATGGCGTAGAGCTGCGGGGTGATGTCGTAGCCGGAGCCGTCGGCGCGGGGCAGGCCCGCGTTGGGCTTGACGAAGACCGGGAAGCTGCCGGGCACGGCCTCGGCCAGCCGCTTTGCCATCGGGAAGATTTCCCTGGGGCCAAGCGAACAGTTGATGCCGATGGCATCCGCTCCCAGACCACGTGCCGTGGCCGCAAAGCTCTCGACCGTGCAGCCGGTGAAGGTGCGCCCGCCCGCCTCAAAGCTCATGCTGGCGAGAATGGGCAGGGTGCTGTTCTCTTTGGCGGCCAGCAGAGCGGCCTTCAGCTCGTACAGGTCGGTGAAGGTCTCAAAGAAGATGAGGTCAGCTCCGGCGGCAGCGCCCGCCCGGACGATGCGGCCAAACTCGGCCACAGCATCTTCAAAGGCCAGTGTGCCGTTGGGCTCCAGCAGTTCGCCCAGCGGGCCGACGTCCAGCGCCGCCAACGCGCCATAGGGCGCACAGGCCCGCTTGCAGTTCGCAATGCCCGCCGCGATGACCTCTTCCAGCGTATATGCGCTGCCCGCCAGCTTGTGGGCCGACGCGCCGAAGGTGTTCGCATTGATGATGCGGCTGCCTGCGGCGGCATACTGCGCATGGATGCCCTCGATGAGGGCCGGGTCGGTCAGATTCAGTTCCTCCGGGCGGGCACCCAGCTTCAGGCCGGCCGCCTGCAGCATGGTACCCATGCCGCCGTCCAGCAGGATGGTATTCGGTTGGGTAAACAGTTCATTCACTTGCACAGGTGATCCCCCTCTTTCGATATTCGCAGCGGGTGCGCAGCACACAGTGGCCGCACCCTGCCAGATGCCCCCGGACCGGATGGTCGCTGACGCCCAGCAGCGCCGTGACGCTCTTGCGGGGCGTCATCAGGTTGCTGTCCGTCACGCAGAGACCCGCCCGGCGGGCGGTGTCCAGTGCTGCGGCCACCAGCGGCTGCACGGTGATGGGCCAGTCGCCGTAGCCGGGCGAATAGCGGCCCGTCAGATACCTTCCCTGCCCTGCGGCCCACTGGCGCAGCTCCGCCTCAGCGGCATCTGCCATCTGTTCGGCCAATGCCGAGCCCAGCGCATCCGACGCCACCCCGGCCGCGATGTCCCCCACCCCGGCCCGGCGGATCTGCGCGTCCACACCGGGGCCGAGGGTCACGGCCAGCAAAACGGCATGGCTGCAGCCGGTCAGGTGGCGGAAGACGTCCTCCCCCAGCAGAAGCCCGGCCTCGGCAAGGCTCTGCACATCCCCTTCCAGCCAGACGGCGCGGGGTGTGGCCGCCGCCAGAATGGGCACGGCACATCGTTCTAATAAAGAAGCCGTCGCTTCATCCGCCGGGCCACGCTGACCAAAATACCGCGCGGCCTGCTGCAGATCAATGGCGTCCGGCTTTTCCAGCACGAGCGGACGACTTGGCCCGATGGACATCCCGGCTCCCCTCCTTCATAAGACAAAAGAATAGATTCAGTATACAACACGAAGGGCAGACGGTCAACCAAAAATGCCGCTCTGCGCCGCTGCAAAAAATTTTGAAGATTCTTCCATAAACCTATTGACAATCTGGGTAAATGGGGATATAATGCAACCATCCAATCCACCAACTTGGTGGGAAATTCAGAGAAAGGAGGGCACCGCGATGTCGCTGATTTGGAAAAACCTGCTTCATGCAAACTTCCGTTGTGGGCGAATGTACACAGACCGGGCAGAATTCTGGACGAACTGCTGTGCTTTGCCCTCCGCCGGACGAATGTGTCCGTGCCGGTAAAGCCCCGAAACACGTCAGAATCTTCTTGCCCGGTGCGCTGTCTTGAGACCGCAGCGACCGGGATTTTTTGTAGATAAAAATAATACTATTTGTACAAAAAGAGAGGCAATCAACATGTCTGACTATAAATTCGAGACCCTTCAGCTGCACGTTGGCCAGGAGCAGGCCGATCCCGCCACCGATTCCCGCGCCGTGCCCATCTACCAGACCACGTCCTACGTCTTCCGCAACAGCCAGCACGCCGCCGACCGCTTCGGTCTGGCTGACGCAGGCAACATCTATGGCCGCCTGACCAACTCCACCCAGGACGTCTTCGAGAAGCGCATCGCCGCGCTGGAAGGCGGCGTGGCTGCGCTGGCCACCGCTTCCGGTGCCGCCGCCATCAGCTACACCATCGAGGCTCTGGCACAGGCCGGTGACCACATCGTGGCCCAGAAGACCATCTACGGCGGCAGTTACAACCTGCTGGAGCACACCCTGACCCAGTTCGGCATCACCACCACCTTCGTGAACGCCCACGACCTGGCCGAGGTGGAGAACGCCATCCAGCCCAACACCAAGGCCGTCTATCTGGAGACCCTGGGCAACCCCAACAGCGACATCCCCGACATCGACGCCATCGCAGCCATCGCCCACAAGCATGGCCTGCCGCTGGTCATTGATAACACCTTTGGCACCCCGTATCTGATCCGCCCCATCGAGCACGGCGCCGACATCGTGGTCCACTCCGCCACCAAGTTCATCGGCGGCCACGGCACCACGCTGGGCGGCATCATCGTGGACAGCGGCAACTTCGACTGGAAAGCCAGCGGCCGTTATCCCAACATCGCCGCCCCCAACCCCAGCTACCATGGCGTCTCCTTTGCCGATGCCGCCGGCCCCGCCGCCTTTGTCACCTACATCCGCGCCATCCTGCTGCGCGATACCGGTGCCACCATCTCTCCGTTCAACGCATTCCTGCTGCTGCAGGGCACCGAGACTTTGAGCCTGCGCATCGAGCGCCACGTCGAGAACACCAAGAAGGTCGTTGAGTTCCTGGCCAACCATCCCCAGGTCGAGAAGGTCAACCATCCTTCCCTGCCCGACCACCCCGACCACGCGCTGTATCAGAAGTATTTCCCCAACGGCGGTGCCTCCATCTTTACCTTTCATATCAAGGGCGGCCGCGAGGAAGCCTTCCAGTTCATCGACAACCTGAAGATCTTCTCCCTGCTGGCCAATGTGGCCGACGTGAAGAGCCTGGTCATCCACCCAGCTTCCACCACCCACAGCCAGCTGAACGACGCCGAACTGGCCGAGCAGCAGATCTACCAGAACACCATCCGCCTGTCCATCGGCACCGAGCACATCGACGACATCCTCGCCGACCTGGAAGCCGGTTTTGCAGCCGTCCGCGGCGAGTGACCCTTCCCTGTTTGCCCGCTCGTGCGATCGAACTCCCCTCATTCTCCGAATCCACTCTCCTTTTCTCCTGAAATGTGTGTGAACGAAAGGGCTTCTGCTCCCCGTGGGGCGGAGGCCCTTTTGTTCTGCACCTTTTGTGAACAAACCGCGAAGTTTTTGCAAAAAGGCGCTGGAAACGCTGGAACTAAACTTCGGTTGTGGTATCATAACAGCAGAGACCCTGAAAAAAGGAGGATCATCATGAAAGAAGTCAAAACGCCGAAAAAGCCGCTGGCCATCTATTACACCGTCGTGCTGCTGGTGCTTCTGCTCCTCAACCTCGTTCTGGTGCCGTGGATGAGCGAGCGCCAGGTCAAAGAGGTGGATTACGGCACCTTTATGAGCATGACCGAGGATAAGAACATCGGCCGTGTGGACATTGAGAGCAACCAGATCATCTTTACCGACAAAGACGAGACCCAGGTCTACCGGACCGGCCTGATGAACGACCCCAGCCTCACCGAACGCCTGTATGACGCCGGGGCTGCGTTTTCCAGCGAGATCGTGGAGCAGACCTCGCCCATCCTCAGCTTTCTGCTCTGGTTCGTGCTGCCCATCGTCCTCTTCACCGCGCTGGGCAACTTTATGAACAAAAAGCTCATGGAAAAAATGGGCGGCCCCAACTCGATGATGTTCGGCGGCATGGGCAGATCCAATGCCAAGGTCTACGTCCAGTCCACCGAGGGCATCCACTTTGCGGATGTGGCCGGTGAGGACGAAGCCAAGGAGAACCTGCAGGAGGTCGTCAACTACCTGCACGACCCCAGCAAATACAAGGACATCGGTGCCCAGATGCCCAAGGGCATCCTGCTCGTCGGCCCTCCGGGCACCGGCAAGACCATGCTGGCCAAGGCGGTGGCCGGTGAATCCAATGTGCCCTTCTTCTCCATGTCCGGCTCCGAATTTGTGGAGATGTTCGTGGGCATGGGCGCTTCCAAGGTGCGCGACCTGTTCAAACAGGCCAAGGAGAAAGCCCCCTGCATCGTCTTCATTGACGAGATCGACGCCATCGGCCAGAAGCGCAACAGCGGCCAGTACGGCGGCAACGATGAGCGCGAACAGACCCTGAACCAGCTGCTCACCGAAATGGACGGCTTTGAGGGCAACAACGGCGTCATCATTCTGGCAGCCACCAACCGCCCGGAGTCTCTGGACCCGGCTCTGACCCGCCCCGGCCGCTTTGACCGCCGCGTTCCCGTCGAGCTGCCCGACCTGAAGGGCCGCGAAGAGATTTTGAAAGTCCACGCCAAAAAGATCGCGCTGGCTCCCGGCGTGGATTTCAGCGTCGTGGCCCGGATGGCCTCCGGTGCGTCCGGTGCCGAGCTGGCCAACATCGTCAACGAGGCTGCGCTGCGGGCCGTCCGCGCGGGCCGCAAGAGCGTGACCCAGGCCGACCTCGAAGAGAGCATCGAAGTGGTCATTGCAGGCTACCAGAAGAAGAATTCCATCCTCACCGACAAAGAAAAGTGCATCGTGGCCTACCACGAGATCGGCCACGCGCTGGTCGCCGCCAAGCAGACCCACTCCGCGCCGGTGCAGAAGATCACCATCATCCCCCGCACCTCCGGCGCACTGGGCTTTACCATGCAGGTGGAAGAGGGCAACCACTACCTGATGGACAAGACCGAGCTGGAAAACAAGATTGCCACCCTGACCGGCGGCCGCGCTGCCGAGGAGGTCGCGTTCGGTTCCATCACCACCGGTGCTTCCAACGACATCGAGCAGGCCACCAAGCTGGCCCGCGCCATGCTCACCCGCTACGGCATGAGCGACGAGTTCGACATGGTGGCGCTGGAGACCGTGAACAACCAGTATCTGGGCGGCGACACCTCGCTGGCCTGCTCGGCCCAGACCCAGCGCGAGATCGACCAGAAGGTCGTGGAGCTGGTCAGGGCCCAGCACCAGAAGGCCATCCAGATCCTGACCGACAACCGCCAGAAGCTGGACGAGCTGGCCAAGTACCTCTACCAGAAAGAGACCATCACCGGCGATGAATTCATGGAGATCCTGGAGCGGGAATGATATTTTTTCCAGCGATGCTGCAATAATCCGTTTCTCCGGTTCGTATACAAGGCAGAACGGGCCGAACGAGCCCCTGAATCAGGAGGATATGATCCATGAAGATTTTGAATACGAAATTTGGCCGTCAGGCCATCGCCGCCGCCCTCATCCTGTCCGCCATGGCGTCCATGAGCCTCGGTGCGTTTGCCGCTGAGCCTTCCGCCGAAACGGCCGCAGACGCGGCTGTTGTAGCAGGCTATCTGCCCCCGCAGGACGAGAGCATCATGACCCAGGGCGACATCGCCCTGCACAGCAGCGATGCACAGACTTCCGCCGAGCGTGACCCGAACTACGGCGGCTACGCCGCCCCGGTGGAAGACCCCATTCAGGGCAACGTCATGATGATCGCCGAGACCGGCGATGCGCAGACTTCGGAGTCAACGATTGCCTCCAACCCGGCCTATTCGGCCAGATACACCGTCAAGGGCCTGCTGGGCAAGCAGGTGCTCTATACCGCCTCGGTGAAGGATCAGGTTCTGACCCTCTCCGTCCCGGAGGATGTCGCCACCTTCCGCGCCACCGTCGGTGAGATGCGCAAGCTGATGGACAACGGGGTGCGCACCGTGGTCCTGATGACCAACAAGGCCTCCACCACCCTGAACCTGTCCCTGCTGTGCGAGGGCCAGAACGACACCACCAAGGTCACCCTGCGCCACATCAGCAGCTCTGCCGTCCTCCATGTCGGCCTGCGCTGCCGCCGCGACCTGCTCGTCGGCCGCGACTCGAACTACGGCGGCTACGCCTCCCCGGTGGAAAATCCCATTCAGGGCAACGTCATGATGATCGACGAGACCGGCGACGCACAGACTTCCGCTGGCCGCTGACCGGTTCCAGTACATCGAAGAATGAATCCTGCCCGGAATCTTCCGTCGAAAGTTGAATTTTCTTCATTCTGCATCTGAGCCAAACTGCTTGACAGAGGCAGACCGGTCTGGTAAAATAAGCTCACTTTGAAACAAGCGCAAATGCGTTGACGGGGAAAAAACGAAGTGTTTTCTGCTTGCAGAGAGCCGCCGGGTGGTGAAAGGCGGTGCGGGAAGCTTCGGTTACTGGCCCCTGAGCGGCAGGGCTGAAACCACAGTAGGCCCTGACGGATGCCCACCGTTACCGGGGCAGCGATTCGCCGCCAAAAGCCGATTGTGTGAGTGGCTGGTCTTGCCAGCAAAGAGAGTGGTACCACGGGTGCCCTGTAACAAAACTTACAGGCTCTCGTCTCTCAGAGGATTTCGTCCTTTGAGAGACGGGAGCCTTTTTTCGTTTGAGCAGACGCTCCTTTGTACAACCTTTCCGTCAATGCTTCGCATTGCCACCTCTCCTTGTAGGAGAGGCCTTGGCAGTCCCTGCAACGTCTCCGGTTTCGCCAGCGAGACGGAGCGGTTGTACAACGACGAGCCAGAACGATTTTTAACAAGTGCAGGAAAGAAAAAGCCAGGAGGACAACGAATATGATGGACGCTACCAAGTACGCACCGGGGTATTACCCCGTACCGGCCGGTTACGACAGCTGGGTCAAAAAAGATCACATTGAACAGGCACCTGCATGGTGCAGCGTGGACCTGCGCGACGGCAATCAGGCGCTGATCGTGCCCATGAGCCTGGAAGAGAAGCTGGAGTTCTTCCAGATGCTGGTCCGGATCGGCTTCAAGGAGATCGAGGTCGGCTTCCCTGCCGCCAGCGAGACCGAATACGAGTTCCTGCGCACCCTCATCGAGAAGGATATGATCCCCGACGACGTGACCGTGCAGGTGCTGACCCAGTGCCGCGACCACATCATCCGCCGCACCTTCGAGGCCGTCAAGGGTGCGCCCCGCGCAGTCATCCACTTCTACAACTCCACCTCCGTGGCCCAGCGTGAGCAGGTGTTCCACAAGAGCAAGGAAGAGATCAAGAAGATCGCCACCGACGGTGCTCGGCTGGTCAAGCAGCTCAGTCAGGAGTACGAGGGCAACTTCCTGTTCGAGTACAGCCCGGAGAGCTTCACCGGCACCGAGGTCGATTATGCCGTCGAGGTCTGCAACGCCGTGCTGGACATCATGGAGCCGACGCCCGACCGCCCGATGATCATCAACCTGCCCGTCACCGTTGAGATGAGCATGCCGCACGTCTACGCAAACCAGATCGAGTATTGCGACAAGCACCTCAAGCACCGCGACAGCGTCATCATCTCCACCCACCCCCACAACGACCGCGGCACCGGCGTGGCCTGCGCCGAGCTGGCCGTGCTGGCCGGTGCACAGCGCGTGGAGTGCTGCCTGTTCGGCAACGGTGAGCGCACCGGCAACGTTGATGCCATCACTCTGGCCATGAACATGTACAGCCACGGCGTGGACCCCAAACTCGATTTTTCCAACATGCCGGACATCTGTGCCACCTATGAGCGTGTGACCCGGATGCACATCTACGAGCGCACCCCCTATGCGGGCCAGCTGGTCTTTGCGGCCTTCTCCGGCAGCCATCAGGACGCCATCGCCAAGGGTATGGCCTACCGCAAGGAGCACGGCGAACACCGCTGGACCTGCCCCTACATCCCCATCGACCCGCACGACATCGGCCGCACCTACGACGCCGACGTCATCCGCATCAACAGCCAGAGCGGCAAGGGCGGCATCGGCTTTGTGCTGGAGCAGAACTACGGCTACAACCTGCCCCCCAAGATGCGCGAAGACCTGGGCTACAAGGTCAAGAACGTCTCCGACCACAGCCACAAGGAGCTGAGCGCTTCCGAAGTGCTCCGCATCTTCGAGGAGAGCTTCCTCAATAAAAACAAGCCGCTCTCGGTCATCGAGGCACACTTCGCTCAGGTGGACGGCATCACCGCGACCGTCACGCTGGAGCTGAACGGCCAGCGCAAGGTCGTCACCTCGGTGGGCAACGGCCGTCTGGACGCCGTGGCCAACGCCATCCAGAGCGCGACCGGGATGGACTTCCACCTCGAAGCCTACTCCGAACACAGCCTGGACGAAGGCTCCACCTCCCGCGCCGCCTCCTATGTCGGCCTGGCCTGGGGCGATGGCAGCATGACCTGGGGTGCCGGCAACGACACCGACATCATCGTCGCCGGCATCAAAGCGCTGGTGAGTGCAATCAATCGTAAATAAAAGGCCTTGCCCTCTCAGTCTGCTTCGCAGACTGAGAGGGCAAACAGCAGATATCACATAAAAGGAGAGTACCACCATGGGAATGACCCTGACGCAGAAGATTTTAGCCGCACATGCCGGTCTGGCCGAGGTCAAGGCAGGCCAGCTCATCAACGCAAAGCTGGATCTCGTGCTGGGCAACGACATCACCACCCCCGTTGCCATCAACGAGTTCGAGAAGGCAGGCTTTGACGGCGTGTTCGACAAAGAGCATATCGCCATCGTGCTGGACCACTTCGTCCCCAACAAGGATATCAAGAGCGCCACCCAGTCCAAGCAGTGCCGTGAGTTCGCCAACAAATACGACATTCTCAATTTCTACGATGTCGGTCAGATGGGCATTGAACACGCCCTCCTGCCCGAAAAAGGCATCGTGACCGCCGGTGACTGCGTCATCGGTGCCGACAGCCACACCTGCACCTATGGTGCGCTGGGTGCCTTTTCCACCGGCGTCGGCTCCACCGACATGGCCGCGGGCATGGCCACCGGCATGGCATGGTTCAAGGTGCCTGCCGCCATCCGGTTCGTGCTCAAGGGCAAGTTCGGCCCCCGCGTCTCCGGCAAGGACCTCATCCTCCACATCATCGGTCAGATCGGCGTGGACGGTGCGCTGTACAAGTCCATGGAGTTCACCGGCCCCGGCGTAGCTTCCCTGACCATGGACGACCGCCTGTGCGTCTGCAACATGGCCATCGAGGCCGGTGCCAAGAACGGCATCTTCCCCGTGGACGAGACCACCAGAGCCTACCTCAAGGGCCGCAGCCAGCGCGAGCCGGTCTTCTACGAGGCCGACCCGGATGCCGTGTACGAGCAGACCATCGAGATCGACCTTTCCCAGCTCGAACCCACCGTCAGCTACCCCCATCTGCCGGAGAACACCCACCCCGCCGCCGAGGGTAAAACGATCAAAATTGACCAGGTCGTCATTGGCAGCTGCACCAACGGACGCCTGGAAGACATGGAAGCCGCCTACAACATCCTCAAGGGCCGACACATCGCCAAGGGGGTGCGCGGCATCATCATCCCCGCCACCATGGCTGTTTACAAGGAGTGCATCCTGCGCGGCTGGACCACTGCCTTCATTGATGCGGGCTGCATCGTCTCCACCCCCACCTGCGGCCCCTGCCTGGGCGGCTACATGGGCATTCTGGCCGAGGGCGAACGCTGCGTCTCCACCACCAACCGCAACTTCGTGGGCCGCATGGGCCATGTGAAGAGCGAGGTCTATCTGGCATCCCCGGCCACCGCCGCTGCCAGCGCCCTCACCGGCTATATCACCGACCCCCGCACGGTCTAAGAGAGGAGAAACACCATGAACAACGCAAACGGCTCCGTTTTCAAATACCCGGACAATGTGGACACCGACGTCATCATCCCGGCCCGCTACCTGAACACCCCTGATGCCAAAGAGCTGGCCGCCCACTGCATGGAGGACATCGACAAGGACTTCGTGCACAACGTCCACGCGGGCGACATCATGGTCGGCGGCTGGAACTTCGGCTGCGGCTCCTCCCGTGAGCACGCCCCGCTGGCCATCAAGACCGCCGGCATCTCGGTGGTCATCGCCAAGAGCTTTGCCCGCATCTTCTACCGCAACAGCATCAACATCGGCCTGCCTATCATGGAGTGCCCTGAAGCCGCCGACGCCATCGCCGCAGGCGACGAGGTCCATGTGGACTTCGACACCGGCGTCATCACCGACAAGACCACCGGCCAGACCTTCCAGGCCGAACCCTTCCCGCCCTTTATCCAGAAGATCATCGCCGACGGCGGCCTGATGAAATCGCTGACGAAGTGACCCTCTCAGGCACTTCGTGCCAGCTCCCCCTTCGGGAGAGCTAGCGAGCAAAGCGAGACTGAGAGGGATCAGCCGAAAGGAGAACCCAATGGAAAAAAACATTGCTGTCATCTGGGGCGACTGCTCCAGCCCGGAGATCGTGAAGCAGACGCTCCGCGTCCTCGATCAAGTGGCCGAGAAGTACGGCCACACCTTCCACTACACCGACGCTGCCATGGGCGGCGAGGCCATCGACAAATACGGTGACCCGCTCCCCCAGCACGAGCTGGACAAGTGCCTGGCTGCGGACAGCGTCCTGCTGGGTGCCGTGGGCGGCCCCAAGTGGGAGGGCCTGCCCGGTGAGCAGCGCCCCGAAAAGGGCCTGCTCCGCCTGCGCGCCGGGATGGGGCTGTACGCCAACAACCGCCCGGCCAAGATCTGGCCCCAGCTGGCCCCGGCCAGCCCCCTGAAGCCGGAGATCGTGGCCCAGGGCATCGACTTTCTCATCGTGCGGGAGCTCATCGGCGGCGTGTACTTCGGCTCGCACGAGACCCACACCCTCGAAAACGGCGAAAAGCAGGCCATCGACTCCATGCCCTACGCAGAGCACGAGATCGAGCGCATCGGCCGCATCGGCTTCGAGACGGCCCGAAAGCGCCGCAAGAAGCTCTGCTGCGTGGACAAGGCCAACGTGCTGGACACCAGCCGCCTCTGGCGCTCGGTCATGCACCGGCTGCAGGCCGAATATCCGGACGTCGCGTACAGTGAGATGTTCGTGGACAACTGTGCCATGCAGATCGTCAAGAACCCCGCGCAGTTCGATGTCATCGTCACCGAGAACATGTTCGGCGACATCCTTTCCGACGAGGCTTCGATGATCACCGGCTCCATCGGCATGATCCCTTCCTCCTCGCTGGGCGACGGCACCCGCGGCCTGTATGAGCCCATCCACGGCTCCGCCCCCGATATTGCCGGCAAGGACATCGTCAACCCCACCGCCTGCATCCTCTCCGCCGCCATGATGCTGCGTTACTCCTTCGGTCTGGCCGAGGAAGCGGACGCCATCGAGAACGCGGTGAGCAAGGTTCTGGACAAGGGCATCCGCACCGCCGACAACATGAGCGACGGCTGCATCTGTGTCGGCTGCTCCGGCATGGGCGACGCCATTCTGGCCGAGATCTGAACCTCTGCAAAAAGCGACGCCGCGCGGCGTCGCTTTTTTGCGGTTCCTGGCGCTTCGTCACCCCAGCCGGTCAAATCGTGAAATCCTTTCATTTGACAAAAGACTTTTGGTATCCTATACTTTATTGCATCACATTTATGGAACAAAGGATAGGAACGAACGATGTTGACTCTGGATAAAGTTTACCATGCCGCTTTCGTGCTCAAGGATGTTGCCCGCAAGACCGACCTCATCGAGGCCCCCAAGCTCTCCAGGAACTGCCAGCTCTACCTGAAGACCGAGAACCTGCAGGCCACCGGCAGCTTCAAGGTGCGCGGTGCCTATTATAAGATCAGCCAGCTCTCCAAAGAGGAGAGCGAAAAGGGCGTCATCGCCTGCTCGGCAGGCAACCACGCCCAGGGCGTGGCGCTGGCCGCGACCCGCCGGGGCATCAAAAGCATCGTCTGTATGCCGGACGGTGCGCCCATCATGAAGGTGGAGAACACCAAGAGCCTGGGCGCAGAGGTCTGCCTCGTGCCCGGCACCTACGACGACGCCCACGACAAGGCCGTCGAGCTGCAGGCCGAGACCGGCATGACCTTCATCCACCCCTACGACGACGAACAGGTCATCGCGGGTCAGGGCACCATCGGTCTGGAGATCTTGGACCAGCTGCCCGATGTGGATGCGGTCATCGTGCCTGTGGGCGGCGGCGGCCTCATCTCCGGCGTGGCCTTTGCCATCAAGAGCCTCAAGCCGGACGTCAAGGTCTACGGCGTTCAGGCCGAGGGTGCCCCCAGCATGTACCGCTCCCTCCATGAGCACAAATACCAGACCCTCTCCGCTGCCTCCACCTTCGCGGACGGCATCCAGGTCAAGACCCCCGGTGAGCTGACTTACCAGCTCTGCGAGGAGTATGTGGACGACATCGTGACCGTGACCGAGGATGAAACGGCAGCCGCCATCCTCTCCCTGATGGAGAACCAGAAGCTCGTCGCCGAGGGGGCCGGTGCAGTGCCCGTGGCAGCCGCCCTCTTCCACAAGCTGCCCATTGAGGGCAAAAAGGTCGTCTGCGTCATCTCCGGCGGCAACATCGACGTGAACATCCTCAACCGCGTCATCACCCGCGGTCTGGTCATGAGCGGCCGCAAAGCCAACCTGACCATCGCACTGGAGGACAAGCCCGGCCAGCTCAAGAAGGTGGCCGAGATCGTCTCCCGCTGCGGCAGCAACGTCGTCTCCGTCCTGCACGACGGCTCCGACCCCAACATGCCCATCTCCAGCTGCTTCCTCAAGCTGGCATTGGAGACCCGCGACCATGCGCAGATCGAGCAGATCCGCACGGAGCTGACCAAGGCCGGTTTCCAACTCGTCGCCGAGCGCGTTTGATTTTATAGCAACAAGAAGCCCCTCGGTACTCGTGAAATGAACCCCAAAAGTTAGACAAAAATTGAATTAAGCAGCTCCAACGGTCTGAATCCTGTGCTGTACAGGGCTCAGACCGTTTAGTTTTAATTTGATTCGGCGATTGTTGTAATAGTCGATGTAATCGACAATAGCCTTTTCGAGCTAGTCAATGGAATCAAATTTTTCCAGATAGAACAGCTCCGTCTTGAGCAGTCCGAAGAAGTTCTCGGCAACAGCATTGTCCAGACAAGTGGCTTTCCGAGACATACTTTGCGTAATTCCTTTTGCTTTCAGTAGATTCTGGTAGGACTTCATCTGATATTGCCAGCCCTGATCCGAATGCAGAATCAGATTGTCAACCTTGTCCGGCAGCTTTTGAAAAGCACCTTCCAGCATATCCGTGATTTGCTTAAAGTTCGGATGGCGGCTCAGATTGTAGCTGACAACTTCGCCATTGAACAAATCAAGAATTGGAGACAGGTAGAGTTTCTGGTCGTTCACTTTGAACTCGGTAACATCTGTGACCCATTTCCGATTCGGCTGGTTTGTCTTGAAATGCCGTTCCAGCAGGTTTGGAGCTACTTCTCCAACTTCGCCTTTGTAAGAACTGTACTTCCTTTTTGCACGAACCTGACAGATTAAACCAAGCTGCTTCATGAGTTTCCGAACCGTCTTGTGGTTCACACAAATATCGTTGTTATTCAGTTTTTTTGTGATTCTGCGGTATCCGTATCGTTTTTTGTTCTCGTTGAAGATTATAACAATCTGTTCCTTTACCATCTGGTATTTGGCAGGATTCTGAGACTGGTGCAGATAGTAGTAGAACGTGCTGCGAGGAAGTCCGGCAAGTTGCAGCAGTGCTTTCAGAGGGTATTTCTACCTTAGTTCCTGAACTACTTGTGCTTTCTGTTTTGGCGTTCCTCTTCCAGCACCAAGGCATTCAATTTTTTTAAGTAGTCGATTTCCATCCGAAGTCGCTGATTTTCTGCAATAAGATCTTCTTCTACTTGCTTATCCAGCTTTGGCTTCCGACCTTTCTGCGTCCCACTGGCGGCACAGGCTCGTCCTCGACGCTCTAACAGAAGTGCTTCTTCTCCTTCCTCCCAATAAATGCGCTCCCAGTCCCTGAGTGTACGGTCCGAAATGCCATATTCTCTGGACGCTCCCTTAAAGCTCAGGTTTTCTCTGTGGATTCGTTTAATTATTTCTACCTTCTGCGTTCCGTTGTACTTTCGTTGTCCCTTTGGCATACAAAAACACCCCATTTCCTAAACAGTATACCATACTGTCTAACAAATGGGGTGCAGTTCATCGCAATACCGGGGGGCTTCTTGTTTGCCTTCATGATGAGCCATGAACACAATATCCTTCGTATCTTCTATGATACGCAGTTTCGTTCAACTGTCAAGTATGCCGCGCTTTACTTCTGTACGCCGCTCTCACACTGCTCGATGAACTGCTTGGCCACGCGGGGGCTGCGGCCACCGGCGCGGATGGCGAACGCCTCGGCCTTGACGAGAAGCTGATCCATCGGCATCCGGATGTCGTGCTGCCTGGCCAGCTCGGTGAGGATGGCCTCGAAGCGGGCCTTTTCGGGCCGCTGGAAAGTCACGGTGAGGCCGAAGCGGGCCGACAGGCTCATCAGTTCCTGCCGGGTGTCGGCCTCGTGGATGTCATCACCGGTGCGGTCGGTCATGGTCTCCTTGATGAGGTGGCGGCGGTTGGAGGTCGCATAGACTGCAATGTTTCTGGCCCGGCCTCCCACGCTGCCTTCAAGGATGGCCTTGAGGGCTGCGAAGTTGTCGTCGTTGGCGGTGAAGCTCAGGTCGTCGATGAAGAAGATGAACTTGAGCGGGTTCGCCGCCAGCTTGTCCATCAGGTCGGGGATCTGATAGAGCTGGTTCTTCTTGACTTCCACCAGACGCAGGCCGTCGGGCGCGAACTCGTTGGCGATGGCCTTGACCGCGCTCGACTTGCCGGTGCCCGCGTCACCGTACAGCAGGACGTTGTTGGCCGGCATCCCGGCCAGCAGGGCTTTGGTGTTGGCGATGACCTTTTCCCGCTCGCCCTCGTAACCGGGCAGTTCGGACAGGCGCTGGGGGTCCGGGTACTTGACCGGCACCAGACGCCCGTTCTCCACCGTGAAGACATGGTGTTTGGCAAACATGCCGTAGCCCTTTTTCCCGGCCTCCTGCATCCGCTGGGCGTAAGCCGCTGCCAGGTCGATGTCCTTCGTCTCCCACCGGGGCAGGAAGGCCAGTTCCGGCCGCTGGGCCTGTTCGGAATAAGCCGTCTGGAACAGCTCATCCAGCGTCAGGCGGCAAAGCTCCTGCAAAAAGCTCAGTTCACTGTCCAGTGCCTTTTGCATCACCGGCGCGATGCCGCCCGCCGCAGCCTGCCGCACACAGACCGTCTCGGTCTCCAGCACCGCATTGGCAAGATACTCGCCCAGATTGGTGGTCTGCTCAAACAAAGCCGCCTCAAAGGCCGCCACGGCGTCGCACACCGGGCCCATGCTGCGGGTGCCCGCTTCCATCCGGTCGGTCAGGTCCAATAATTTGGCCACCACCGGGTCTTCCAGCAGGGCGCGGAAGATCACAAGCCCGTGCAGCCGGGCGTTCCATTCACGAAGTTTCATAGCCTTTTCCCTCTTATATTTAACGAATGTACCAAAATTATACCGCTGTTGCAGACTCAGTGCAACCCTGTGTTTAATTATCTTCATCTTTCGGGTGATTCACTTTACAAAACATTGTTTGACATCTGACCGATTTATAGTATAATTGACCCAACGTTCCATCGAGGATGCAGGATACGAAATTTGACGTATCTGAGGGAATTTTGAAAGTGTAGAGTTGGAAAAGAGACAGGAAACAGGAGAGACAAGACATGCAGTTGAATGGTTCGCAGATTTTTGTTGAGGTGCTCTGCGAGCAGGGGGTGGATACCATCTTCGGTTACCCCGGCGGCGCAGTGCTGAACCTTTACGATGAGCTGTACAAGAACGCCGACCGCATCACCCATGTGCTGACCGCCCACGAGCAGGGCGCCTCCCATGCGGCAGACGGTTATGCCCGCGCCACCGGCCGTACCGGCGTGGTGCTGGCCACCAGCGGGCCGGGTGCCACCAACCTCGTCACCGGCATTGCCACGGCCTACATGGACTCGGTACCCATGGTCGCCTTCACCGGCAACGTCGCCACGGCGAGCCTTGGCACGGACAGCTTTCAGGAAGCCTACATCGAGGGCATCACGATGCCCATCACCAAGCACAATTTCACGGTGCGCAGGGTCGAAGACCTGGCCGACACCATGCGGGCCGCGTTCCGCATTGCGCAGAGCGGCCGCAAAGGCCCCGTCCTCGTGGACATCCCCAAGGATGTGACGGCTGCGGTCTGCGAGTTTACTCCCAAGCAGCCGGAAAAGATCCGCACCGTGACCACGTACAACGAAGAACAGGTCAAGTGGGCCGCCGACCTCATCAACGCGGCCAAGCGGCCTCTGGTCTACTTTGGCGGCGGTGTGCGGAGCGCAGCCTCCTGCCAGCCCCTGCGGGACCTCATCCACAAAGCGGAGATCCCCGCCACCTACACCCTGATGGCGGCAGGCGTCGTGCCCTACGGCGACCCGATGAACATTGGCATGGTGGGAATGCACGGCTGCTACACCTCCAACCGGGCCGTGGCCGATTGTGATGTCCTCATCGCGCTGGGCACCCGCTTCTCGGACCGTGTGGCCCTGAACCCCAAGACCTTTGCGAAAAATGCCACCATCATCCAGATCGACATCGACCCCAGCGAGCTGGGCAAGAACGTGGATGTGGATCTGGCCATCTCCGGCGATGCCGCCTACGTGCTGGGCGGGATGCTCCCCCTCATCCAGGAGGCAAAGCACCCGGAGTGGATGGCCATGATCCGCGAGTGGCAGGCGCAGGATTATCATCCCGTGTCCGACGCGTCCCGCCTGATGCCCCATCAGGTCATCGGCGAGGTGTGCAGCCAGTGCGGCCCGGAGGCTGTCTACGTCACCGACGTGGGCCAACACCAGATGTGGGCGGCACAGTACATCCGCCACACCAAGAGCCGCGGCTTCATCACCAGCGGCGGTCTGGGCACCATGGGCTTCGGCTACGGTGCAGCCATCGGCGCACAGATGGCGCTGGGCCGCGACCAGCGGGTGGTCATGTTCACGGGCGACGGCTCCTTCCACATGAACCTCAACGAGGCCTGCACGGCGGTCAGTTACGAGCTGCCCATCATCACGGTCATCTTCAACAACCAGGTGCTGGGCATGGTCCGCCAGTGGCAGAGCGCGTTCTACGGCAAGCGCTACTCCCAGACCGACCCCCACCGCCACACCGACTTCGTCAAGCTGGCCGAGGGCTTTGGCCTGAAGGGATACCGCTGCCAGAATCTCGCCGAGTTCCAGTCCGCCTTTGCCGAAGCGATGAAGCGCAAAGGCCCCACCTGGATCGAGTGCATCATCGACAAGGACGAAAAGGTCCTGCCCATGATCCCCGGCGGCGGCGACATCAACGATATCATCATGAAGTAAGGAGGAACGCACCATGGAATCCAAACGCAGAGTCATCAGTCTGCTGGTGGACAACCAGAGCGGCGTTCTGGCCCGTGTGTCCAACCTGTTCTGCCGCCGCGGCTTCAACATCGACAGCCTGACCGTTTCCGCCACCAACGATCCCACCGTCAGCCGCATCACGGTCGCGGTGTCCGGCACCGAAAAGGAGCTGAACCAGCTCATTCTCCAGACCGAGCGGCTGGAAGTCACCCGCCAGGTCTTCGTGCTCAACCACGAGAACGCACTGGAGCGGGAGCTGCTGCTGCTCAAGGTCGCCGCCGATGTCCACAACCGCGCGGAGCTGCGGGAGGTGGGCAGCATCTACAAGGCCAAGATCATCGACCTGTCCCCGGACAGCATGGTCTTTGAACTGATCGGCAAGCCCGAAAAGATCGACGCCTTCCTGAAGATGTTCGCGGATTACACCATCCTCGAACTGTGCCGTACCGGCGTCACCGCGCTGGAACGCGGCGGGATGCACCAGCACATACAGAAACCCCCGCAGGAAGTGCGCGACGCGCAGCTGCCCCTGCCGGGAACGAAGTGCCACTAACCTCTCCGTCTCGCCTTCGCATGGACGCAGAGGTTGTACGAAGACAGACCCACAAATCAAGCTGTTTTATTGAAAATCAATTTTATAGAAAAGCAAAAGGAGAACAACTACCATGGCCATCAAGAAATATTACGATTCCGACTGCAACCTCGGTGTGCTGGACGGCAAGACCGTCGCTGTCATCGGCTTCGGCAGCCAGGGCCACGCCCATTCCGAGAACCTGGCCGAGAGCGGCGTCAACGTTGTCGTCGGCCTGCGCAAAGGCTCTGCACACTGGGAGAAGGCTTCCGAGTTCGCCGCCACCCACGACAACTTCAAGGTCATGGAAGTCGAAGAGGCTGCCAAGGCGGGCGACGTCGTCATGATGCTGGTGCCCGATGAGCTGTGCGCCGACATCTACAACAAGCAGGTCGCACCCTACATGACCGAGGGCAAGGCTCTGGCCTTTGCACACGGCTTCAACATCCACTTCAAGACCATCACCGCACCCAAGAATGTGGACGTCATCATGATCGCACCCAAGGGCCCCGGCCACATCGTCCGCCGCCTGTACACCGAGGGCGAGGGCTGCCCCTCTCTGATCTGCGTGGAGCAGGACTACACCGGCAAGGCCAAGGACATCGCTCTGGCTTATGCTTCCGGCATCGGCGCCGGCCGTGCAGGCATCCTGCAGACCACCTTCAAGGAGGAGACCGAGACCGACCTGTTCGGCGAGCAGGCCGTGCTGTGCGGCGGCGTTTCCGAGCTGATCCACGCCGGTTTCGACACGCTGGTGGAGGCCGGTTACGAGCCCGAGATGGCCTACTTTGAGACCTGCCACGAGATGAAGCTGATCGTTGACCTGATCAACGAGGGCGGCTTCTCCAAGATGCGCTACTCCATCTCCAACACCGCAGAGTATGGCGACTACCGCACCGGCAAGCGCCTGATCACCGCTGAGACCCGCAAGGAGATGAAGAAGGTCCTGACCGAGATCCAGGACGGCACCTTCGCCTCCGAGTTCCTGACCGAGATGAGCCCCAACGGCGGCCGCAAAGTCCACTTCCTGGCAAAGCGCCGCATGGAAGCCGAGCTGCCCATCGAAAAGGTCGGCGCAGAGCTGCGCAGCATGATGAGCTGGCTGAAGAAGTAAACCCTCTCAGGCGCTTCGCGCCAGCTCTCCCGAAGGGCGAGCCGCTGGCGTATCGGCAAAGTTCCTGCTGAACGATTTGAATTTCATTTTCCTATAAAGCGCCGGGCGCTGTTCTCTCACCCAGCAGCATCAAGTCTACTGTTGCTGATAAGGAGAGCGGGGCCCGGCATTTTGTGATAAACACCCTTGGCTTGCCCGGCGTGCCAATGGCTCCCCCTTCGGGGGAGCTGGCAACGCCGTCAGGCGTTGACTGAGAGGGTTTCAGAAAAGAGAGAGGATAACATGAGAAGTGACAACGTAACCAAAGGTTCGGAGCGCGCCCCGAACCGCAGCCTATTTTACGCCCTGGGCTACACCCCCGAAGAGCTGGAGCGCCCCCTCATCGGCGTGGTCAGCGCCTACAGCGAGATCGTGCCCGGCCACATGAATCTGGATAAGATCGCCGATGCGGTCAAGGCCGGTGTCGAGATGGCAGGCGGTACGCCCATCCTCATCCCGGCCATCGGCGTCTGCGACGGCATCGCCATGGGCCATGTGGGCATGAAGTATTCCCTCGCCTCCCGCGAGCTCATCTGCGACAGCGTCGAGACCATGCTCATGGCCCACCAGCTGGACGGCCTGGTCCTCGTGCCCAACTGCGACAAGATCGTGCCCGGCATGGTCATGGCTGCCGTCCGCATGGATGTGCCCGCCGTGGTCTGCTCCGGCGGCCCGATGCTGGCCGGTACCTACGGCGGCGAAGAGGTCAGCCTCTCCAAGATGTTCGAGGCCGTGGGCGCTTACAAGGCCGGTATGATCACCGATGCGCAGCTGGAAGACTGCACCTGCAACTGCTGCCCCAGCTGCGGAAGTTGCTCCGGCATGTACACCGCCAACAGCATGAACTGCCTGTGCGAGGCCATCGGCATCGCCCTGCCCGGCAACGGCACCATCCCGGCGGTCTACTCCAAGCGTCTGCAATTGGCAAAACACGCCGGTATGGCCATCATGGAGATGGTCAACAAGGGCATCACCGCCCGCCAGATCATCAACGAGCGCTCCATCCGCAATGCGCTCACCTGTGATATGGCGCTGGGCTGCTCCACCAACACCGTGCTGCACCTGCTGGCCATCGCCTACGAGGCCGGGGTCCCCATCGACCTGAAGCTCTTCAACGAGATCAGCGCCAAGACCCCGAACCTCTGCCACCTGGCCCCCGCCGGCCCGACCCACATGCCCGACCTCTACGCCGCAGGCGGCATCCCCGCCGTGCAGGCCGAGCTGGCCAAGAAGGGCCTGCTGGATCTGGATGTTCCCACCGTCACCGGCAAAACGCTGGGCGAGAACATCCAGGGTGCCCGCATCCTGAACAATAAGGCCATCCGCCCCATCGAGAACCCCTACTCCCCCACCGGCGGTCTGCAGATCCTGTGGGGCAACATCGCACCGGACGGCTGCGTGGTCAAGCGCAGTGCCGTGGCACCGGAGATGCAGCAGCACTCCGGCCCGGCCCGTGTATTCAACAGCGAGGAGACCGCCATTGCGGCCATCTACGCCGGTCAGATCGTCCCGGGCGATGTGGTGGTCATCCGCTACGAAGGCCCCAAGGGCGGCCCCGGTATGCGTGAGATGCTGAACCCGACCTCTGCACTGGCCGGTATGAAGCTGGACAAGACCGTCGCCCTCATCACCGACGGCCGCTTCTCCGGCGCTTCCCGCGGTGCCGCCATCGGCCATGTCAGCCCCGAAGCTGCTTCTGGCGGCCCCATCGGCCTCATCGAGGAGGGCGATATCATCCACATTGATATCCCCAACGCCAGCATCACGCTGGAGGTCTCCGACGACGTGCTGGCCGAGCGCAAAGCCCGGTATGTCGCACCCGAACCCAACATCAAGACCGGCTGGCTCAGCCGCTATGCCCGCATGGTCACGAGTGCAAACCTCGGTGCGGTGCTCAAGTAAACAGCCTTTTTCCAGAGGAACTGCCCCGTGCAGTTCCTCTTTTTTGCGCCCGGAAAACGCATTGGGGCCGGGAAAAGCTCCCGGCCCCAATGCAGTTTCTATTTGGTTCGTGTGCTCAGCGGGCGATCATTTCGGTGTAGGCCAGCACGAGCGGGCCGACGCCCTTGGCATCGTTGCAGACGACAGGCTCACTGAAATAGTAAGCGAGGGAGCCGTCGCGGTGGTCCTTGCCGCCGAGACCGGCCACCAGGCAGATGCCGTCCAGCTGCAGGCTGCCGTCCGGATTCTTGGACAGGTACTTGTCGCAGGTGCCGTAGAAGGCCTTCTCGGCCCAGGCAGCCATCCGCTTGGGCAGCAGGCCCAGACGGACGCCCTTGAGCACCGCGTAGGCGAACAGGGCTGTGCCGCTGGTCTCCAGATAGTTGCCCTCGACGCCGGGGTGGTCCATGACCTGCCAGAACATGCCGGTCTCTTCATCCTGGAACTTGTGTACGTCCTCGATGGTCTGCTTCAGCATGGCCTGGATGCCGCGGTACTCGTTGTACAGCTGCTCGTCCATCCGCTCCAGCACATCCACCATAGCCACCATGAACCAGCCCATGGCCCGCAGCCAGAAGTTGGGGCTGCAGCCGGTCTCCGGGTCGGCCCAGTACATCGCACGGCTCTCATCGTAGCCGTGGTAGTACAGACCGGTCTTCGGGTCGCGCATGTGCCTGCGGATGTTCATGAACTGCTTGTAGCTGTCGATGCAGCCCTGCATCTTGTTGAAGCGGGTCTCGTACTCCATGTAGAAGGGCTGGGCCATGTAGGTGCCGTCCAGCCAGACCTGCCAGGGGTAGATGTCCTTGTGCCAGAAGTTGCCCTCTTTGGTGCGGGGCTGGGTCTCCAGCTGGCTCCGGATGAGGTCGATGGCCTTGCGATATTTTTCCTCGCCGTAAAGATCATACAGAACAAACAGGTTTTTGCCCTGGTTCACGTTGTCGAGGTTGTATTCCTTGGGGTCGTAGGTCTGGATGGAGCCGTCCGGCTGGACGAAATAGTCGATGAACTGCTTGGAGAAGTCCAGATACTTCTTATCGCCGGTGGTGTGGTAGAGGCTCAGGCAGGCCGTGATCATGCAGCCGTCGATGTAGTTCCACTTGTTGGGCTTGCCGCTGCGGACTTTCTCGATGTTCCACATCGGGGCTTCGGCGCTGGAATTGGCGATCAGGTAGTCCACGTAGTCGCCCAGCATGGACAGGATCTCTTCATGGGTCATAGTTCAGTCCTCCTCAAAATGACCGACGTTGGCAAAGTGCAGGCGCTCGCCCTCGTAGCCCTCGATCTTGACATTGTGCAGGTCGATCTCCTTGACGTTTTCGGCGTAGATGGCCAGCTTTTTGACATGGGGGCGGTTGTCGGCCATGGCAGCCTGCCCGGCCTCGGCGTTGGGGTCAAAGGTGATGCTCACGTTCTTCATCGAGACGCGCTCGATGGGCTGCTCCGGCAGGCCGTCGAAGTAGCAACCCGCGAATTGAGCATCGGTGGCCACGATGTTCTCCATGGTCAGGGTGCCGAGTCTGGGGGTGTACTCATCCACCGGCAGTGCGTCGCGGCACTGGACGTAGGGGCCGTGGCCGTCCGGGTCGCAGAAGTAGAACATGTTGATGACGAAAGGTGCCTTGACGCCCCGCATCTCCACATTGCGGAAGACCAGCCCGTCGATGACGGCCGTGTTGCCGCGGCCGCGGCGGGTCTTGACGCGGAGACCGCGGTCGGTGTGGTCCATGAGGCACTGGGTGACCACCATGTCCTTGACGCCGCCGCTCATCTCGCTGCCGATGACGATGCCGCCGTGGCCCTTGTCCAGCAGGCAGTTGCGGATGACGGTGTGCTCGCAGCTCTTCTTGAGCTTCATGCCGAGGAAGACTTTGCTGGCCTTCATGGCGATGCAGTCGTCGCCGACATGGATGTTCACGCCGATGATGCGGGTATCCTCGCAGCTTTCGGGGTCAATGCCGTCGGTGTTGGGGGCGTTGTAGGGGTTGTTGATGTTGAAGTTCAGCAGATCCAGATGCTTGACGAAGATGGGGTGGATGGTCCAGGAATAGCTGTTCTGCACCGTGATGCCGTGCAGGCAGATGTTGTCGCTGTCCACCATGGCGACCGCGCGGGGACGCCATGCGATCCGCTTGACCTTCGGATTGATCCACCAGTCGCCGTTCTGGGCGTCGCAGTCCAGGGTGCCCTCGCCGGTGACGACGACGTCGTGCACCTGGGTGATGTTCAGCAGGCCCGCAAAGCTGCTCAGGGGGTTGCCCTCCCAGCCGGTCAGGTAGTATTCATCCACCTCGTTCTCGCTGGGCAGGACGCCGGGCAGGATGGGGTAATGGGTGCGGTCATTGTCGCCCAGCAGCACGGCGCCCTTTTCCAGATACAGGGTCGTGCAGCTCTTCAGGAACAGGCTGGCGGTGCGGTAACGGCCAGCCGGAACATAGACGGTACCGCCCTTGGGGCAGGTGGAAAGAGCCGCCTGCAGCTTGCCGGTGTTGTCGGTCTCGCCGTCGGCCACCAGACCGTAGCGGGACGCATCCACAAAGAAGCTCTCGTCCTGGGTGCGGAAGTTCGCGGTCAGGGTCTCGCCCTCCGACTCAACGGTGACGGTGTAGTCGGTGGCCGGGGTCAGGGAGAAGAGGGAGAACACGTTGGTGTCCTGGGCCTCCCGGACCGGTTCGCCGTTCAGCAGCACCCGGAAGGGGTGGGCCGGACGGAAGCACAGGCCGTTTTCCAGCTCGAAGATGGCGCTACGGGTCATGGAGCGGATGAGTGACAGTTTCATAAAACAAAACCTCCTTGGGGTTTCGGCTTGCCCGCGCGGGGCGGACGTGATACACTGGAGAAAACGAAAAAAGCGGGGAATCAATTATGCCAATGCGAGCGGAACGCGATAAACTGAATGCAAAGACGCTGGCGCTCCAGCTGCGGATGACTGAGAGCGAGTACCGCCTGCAGGAGGACGAGGAGACCTGCCGCATCCTGGTGGTGACCGGCGGCAGCTGCACGTTCCGGCGGGGAGATACTTCGCTGCTGGTCAACCCCGGCTGCGTACTGCTGCTGGGGCCGGGAGGCGGCGTGTTTCAGCAGGCGGGGCATCTGGCCCCGGAGCTGATCGGCTGCCGCTTCCCGGCGGCGGTGCTGACCGAGCTGAAGAGCGTGATGCAGCGGGATTTCAGCCCGCTGTTCGAGCCGGACGACCCGATCCTGCTGTACGGCCCGGTGCAGTGGGCCAGCCGCCTGCGCACCCTGCTGAACCTGATGCGGAGCGCCGCCGGGGAGCCGGACTGCCCCGGCATCATCTACCTTTCGCTGCTGCTGCATTATGTGGACCAGGAGTGCAAAGCCGAGCGGCAGACCGCCCGCCCCCGGAACGAGACCGTGGAACAGATCTGCGCCTACCTCGCCGCGAACTACCAGCAGAAATTCTCCCTCACCGATGTAGCGGCGCGGTTCTATCTGTCGCCCTACTACCTCAGCCGTCTGTTCCGGCGGGTGACGGGGCAGTCCATCGTGGACTACATCAACGGCCGCCGCATCGAGGCCGCGCAGCATCTGCTGGAGACCACCGACCTGAACATCAGCGCGGTGGCCGAGCAGACCGGCTTTGCCTCGGCGGCTCATTTCCGCCGGGTCTTCCGGGAGATGATGGGCGTCGGCCCATTGCAATACCGCAAGAGCAGCCGCGGCTGAGCCTGCGCTGAACCTGCAAAGAGAAACGACCCCTATGCCGTGTGCACAGGGGTCGTTTTGATTGTTGCGTCAGGTTCCCGCAGAGCGGAGCAAAGAGCGATCAGCCCTTGACAGCACCGGCGGAGATACCTTCGACGAACTGATCCTGTGCACAGAAGAAGACGATCAGCTGCGGCAGGATGGAGATCAGGGACAGAGCCAGGATGCGGTTCCATGCAAAGCCGGTATCACCGTCCATGGACAGCTTGACGAACAGGGACATCGGGTACTTTGCAGGGGTCTGCACGTAAAGCAGCGGGCCCATGAAGTCGTTGCAGCTCCACATGAACTGGAACAGAGCGCAGGACACCAGAGCAGGCATCAGCATAGGGACGATGACCTTGTACAGGGTCTGGAAGGAGTTGCAGCCGTCGATGGCAGCAGCCTCGTCCAGGTCACGCGGGACATTGCGCATGAACTGCACCAGCTGATAGACGAAGTAGGTCTCAGTTGCAAATGCGCAGTGGACCCAGATGGCCAGATAGAACGGGCTGTTGACCCAGCCGAACTTGGTGTACAGCAGGAACTGCGGAACGTTCAGAACGACCTGGGGCAGGAACAGGGTGGCCAGCATGATGCTGAACAGGATCTTCCGGCCGGGGAAGTCGAAACGGCCGAAGCCGTAAGCGGCAACGCAGGAGGAGATAACCGTGCAGATGACCTTGGGCAGAACATACGAATAGGTGTTCATCATGGCCTGCAGGATGTTGATGGAACCGCCGAAGTTGTTCAGCGCGTTCTTATAGCCCTCCAGAGTAGGGTTCTTGACCCACAGGCCGATGCCTGCGAAGATCTCGCTGTTGTCCTTGAAGGTCGCGCTGATCATCCACAGCAGGGGATAGATCATGATGAGGCCGACCAAGATCAGGACGAGGTACTTGAAGAACGTCGCGATGACGTTGGATGCTTTCATTCCCATACTGTCACACCTTACCTTTCATCCGAGTAGTAGACCCACTTCTTCTGGCTGGTGAAGGCGATGATCGTGAGGATGCAGACGATCACGAACATGATCCATGCCAGTGCGGAGGCCATGCCCATCTGGTTGGACTTGAAGGCGTAGTTGTAAACCAGAATGGAGATCAGAGTGGTGGAGTTGCGCGGGCCGCCGTTGGTGATGATGAACGGGCCGTTGAACTCCTGGAATGCCTGGCAGATCTGCGTGACCAGGTTGTAGAAGATGATGGGGGTGATCATCGGGACGGTGATGGAGAAGAACTGCTTCCACTTGCCGGCACCGTCGATGGTGGCCGCCTCATACAGGTCTGCGGGCACGCCCTTCAGAGCGGCCAGGAACAGGACCATGGCGGAACCGAACTGCCAGATGCGCAGGAAGCAGATGATCCACAGCGCATAGTTGGGGTCGCTCAGCCAGGAGGGGCCCTGTGCGTGGCCGAAGGTGATGGCGCGGATGATGGTGTTGACCAGACCGTCATCGCGGAAGACAGCCTTCCACAGAACGGCGATGGCAACGGAGCCGCCCAGGATGGACGGGATGTAGTAGACGGTACGGAACAGGTTCACGCAGGCGATCTTGAAGTTCAGGATGTATGCGATGAACAGAGCGAAGATCAGCTTCAGGGGCACGGTGATGAAGGCGTACTTGAAGGTAGTGATCAGGGCCTTGGTGATCTTGGCATCGGAGAAGGCAGTGACGTAGTTCATCACGCCGTACTCATGGATGCCGTTGAAGAAGTTCATATCGGTGAAGCTGTAGTACAGCGACTGACCAAACGGGATCGCCTTGAAGACGACGAAACCGATGATCCAGGGGATCAGATAGATCAGACCCTGCCACTTATCGAAGAACTTCTGGGCCGGGGTACGCCCCAGAGAGGGCGCATTACTTTCTTTCATCCGGGAATCCTCCTTTTGTGGGTGATTTTCCAACGCATGGCATACCGCGCGTCACACTTTGGAAACAGACTTGTCAGAGATTTGTAACCTGTGCCTGAGAAAAAGGGGCATCGGCCGAGCGGTCGATGCCCCTCGTATGTAGAACTCAGGTCAAAGTCTGAAGCGATCAGACGGTGTAACCAACAGCGGACATGCCGTCCAGCAGGGTGTCAACGACATCAGCGCCGGAAGCGTTGTCGTAGTCCACGGTGTCGAAGACTTCCTGATAGATACCGGTGCCGTTTGCCTTCAGGTCGTTTGCCTCGAACAGGGGGTCCAGCTGGAAGCCGACGAAGGCCATGACCTTGCCGTTTGCCTCAGCGACCAGCTCCTTGATCTTGCCAGCAGCCTGTGCAGCCTCCAGGCCAGCCTTGGAAGCGGGCAGGCCGCACTCAGAGCCCATGATCTCAGCGCCTTCCTTCTCGTTCAGCAGGAAGTTGATCAGCGTAGCAGCCTCAGCGGGATGCTCGCAGGTCTTGGTGATGGCCAGACCCATGGAGACCTTGGAGAAGCCGCCGTTGTAATCGCCGAACTTGATCTCCTCGCCGACGGTGAAGCCGGGCTTGTTCTCCTCGTCCAGAGCGTCCTGATACTTGGTAGCGGAGGAATCCCACTCGAAGATACCAGCCATCTTGCCGGTGATCCACTCGTTGGACTGGTGTGCAGCGTTGTCGCCGTTGGAGCCGTAGTAGGTGGGCAGGCTCATGATGACGTGGCCATCGACCAGGCTCTTGATGAAGTCGATGCCCTCGGCGATCTCGTCAGCGGTGTAGTTCAGGGTAGAGGTGGTGGGGTCTGCCCAATCCTTGCCGTACTTGGACTCAAGGTAGAAGACCATCAGGATCATACGGTCGTATGCGCCCAGGTGCAGAGGATAGTAGTCATCGCCCAGCTTCTCCTGGAATGCCTTGCCTGCGTTCATCAGGTCGTCCAGAGTCTTGGGGACCTCGGTGATGCCAGCCTTATTAAAGGTGGTCATGTTCCAGTAGAAGATACGGCCGGTCATAGCGACAGGCACACACTGCTGTGCATTGGCAACGTTGCAGGCTGCCAGCTTGGCGTCGTCCCACTGGGACATATCCAGGTAATCGGTGACGCTGTTCAGGTCGATGAAGGTCTGGCCGTTTGCAGAGTAGTTGTACAGCCAGTTCCAGTTGATCTGGCAAACATCCTCAGCCACGCCGCCGGCAAACTTGGTGGACATGGTGTCCTCCCAGCCGGACCATGCAGCGAAGGTGGGGTTGACGGTGACATTGCTGTGCTCAGCAGAGAAAGCCTTCAGGGCCTCCTGGTAAGCGTTGTGACGAGACTCGCCGCCCCACCAGCTCATGGTCAGGGTGACAGGATCGCTGCTCAGGCCAGCCACGGAAGCTGCTGCTGCGGAAGAAGCGGTGGAAGCTGCGGTGGAGTTGGAGCTGCCGCCACAGGCAGCCAGCAGGCCAGCTGCGCCCACAGCGCCGGTGACCTTCAGGAAATCGCGACGAGAAATTGCCTTGCTCATTGTTTGTTCTCCTCCTAATAAATAGAAAACATCTGCTCATCGGCCTTATCTGCAAAAGGCTCGTTGTATACAATTATGATAACAAAATATCCCGCAAAAAGAAAGATGTAAATTGAAGAGAAGCGCGCAAAAAACGAACAAATATTGCGCTCGTGTTTGGCGCGGTTTTGACGTCCTTGCCGAAATGAATAAACTTGAGCGAAAAAACTGTGCAACATGTATACTTCAACAGATTGCATAGAAATTGGAGCAAGGAGTCGGAGAAACATCCTAAAATTGCAATATTTTTGTAACCCATCGGGAAATTCGCGTGGTTTTGTTGTACACAAAATGTGAAATCGTTGACGATTCCAGAGATTTGCAAACTGATATATCAATAGCGCAATAAACGCGCGAAGTTGGATACAACTGATATATCACCCTGTCGGAGACGGTCTGTTCCGGGCAGAAAAAAGCGCTGCCCGGCGGGGCAGCGCTGAAAAAATTTTTTCTGGTTTTTGGGGGAACACGGCTGCAAAATGAACGCAGTGCAATGCTTCTTCCGGGAAACGCTCCGCTTTTTATTTCGCGGCCCGGCGGGCGTAGAAGGCGCGGCGCTCGCGGAAGTAGCATTGGGGGCACATGCTGACGTACTGCACGTCGTTTTCCAGGTCGATGGCGACCTGTTCGCCCTCAAAGACGAACACACCGTTGACTTTGCGGCAGTTGCAGGTGGCCTTGCGGCCGCAGGTGCAGATGGTCTTCATCTCCTCAATGGTGTGAGCCAGCTCCAGCAGGCGGGTGGAGCCGGGGAACCCCTTGAGCGAAAAGTCCGACCGCAGACCGTAGCAGATGACCGGGATATTCAGGTCTACCGTGACCATGAACAGCTGCTCAGCCTGTGCCGGGGTGAAGAACTGGCTCTCGTCGCAGAGGACGCAGGCCAGCTTCTGGGTCTGGCTGGCGGCGCGGACGGCCTCAAAGACATCCGCCTCCGGCGGGATGAGCAGGTCGGCCTTGCGCCGCACCCCCAGGCGGCTGACCAGTTCACCGCCGCCCTTGGTGTCCACCTGCGGCTTCAGGATGAGCACCTGCATCCCCTGCTCCTCGTAGTTGTGCGCCACCTGCATCAGGGCCGTGCTCTTGCCGCTGTTCATTGCGCCGTAACGGAAATATAGCTTTGCCATGAAGGTCTCCTCATAAAAAGCAACCCTCTCAGCCATCGCTGCGCGATGCCAGCTCTCCCAAAGGGAGAGCCATTGGCAAGCCGGTCAGCTTTCTACGGAATGAGCAAAGCCCAAACGATGGGAAGCGAGCGGGCTTCGCTGTGATGGGAGGGTTGCTTTATCATATTATACTATATAGTAACAACGATGAAACCGGAACATCAGTCCTGATTGCGCAGGCGGTAGCCCAGGCTCATCAGGCTGTCGCCCAGGTGGACGTTCTCGACCACAACTTCCGGATACGGGACGGACAGGTCGTAGTGGGAGAAGTTCCAGAAGCCTTTGATGCCCAGGCTGACCAGACGGCCGCTCAGCTCTTCGGCACCGCTGCGGGGCACACAGAGAACCGCCACTTCGGGCTTGTGCTCTGCGCAGAAGCTCTCCAGCTGGTCGATGTGGAGGATCTGGATGCCGTTGATCTCCCTGCCCACTTCGTCCGGCGAGTTGTCGAAGGCGGCAATGAGCTTATAGCCGTTGGTATCGGTGGTGATGAACCGGCTGACGGCCTTGCCCAGACGGCCGCAGCCGATGAGGATGGTGGGCAGGCGGTCGCCGTTGCCGAACAGCAGATTCTCCAGGATGGAGAGCAGGTTTTCGACCGAGTAGCCGATGCCCTGACGGCCGTTCACATCGCCGATGCAGTTGAAGTCCTGCCGGACCTGAGAGGCCGTGGTGCCCATCTGGGCGGCCAGTTCGCGGGAAGAGATGCTGGTGATGCCGTCGTTCTTCAAGGTCCGCAGAAAGCGGTAGTACTTGGGCAGGCGTTTGATCACCGGCAGAGATGCTTTACCAGGGGTGTTCATAGGTGGTTCTCCTTTCATCCATTCGATGCCGGTCCTCTGCGCCCACCGTGGCGCTCCGGCAGATTCAAAGAGTTTTGCACAATAATGATACATCTTTGTCAATCTTATTCATTATCTAAAGTATACAGCGGATGTGGAGAATGTCAAATAAAATAGAGCAATTTTTTCAAAAGTTAAGAAATCTTAGCCGCCGCATAATCATTTGACCCGCCGGGAACCCTGAAAAAAAACAGAGCAGGAGGGGCTTATGGCAGAGCAGAACGAAAAAAACACCCCGGTGGAAGAGCAGCGGCTGGAAAAAGAGCAGATCGAGGATCTGGGCAGCGTCTACCGCACCAAAGGCCCCCACGCCATCCACTGCCTGACCGTGGTGGGGCAGATCGAGGGCCATGTGGAAGCGCCTCAGGGGCAGAAGACCACCAAGTACGAGCATGTCATCCCGCAGCTGGTGGCCGTGCAGGAGGACCCGGCGGTGGAGGGCCTGCTGGTCATCCTGAACACCGTGGGCGGCGATGTGGAAGCCGGGCTGGCGCTGGCGGAGCTAATCGCCAGCATCTCCAAGCCCAGCGCCGCCGTGGTGCTGGGCGGCGGACACTCCATCGGCATCCCGCTGGCCGTCAGCGCCCGGCGGAGCTTCATCGTGCCCACAGCCACCATGACCGTCCACCCGGTGCGGCACTCCGGGATGATCCTGGGTGTGCCCCAGACGATGCGGTGGTTCGAACAGATGCAGGAGCGGATCACCGGCTTCGTGGCGGCGCACAGCGGCATCTCGGAAAAGCGCTACACCGAGCTGATGCTCCGCACCGGCGAGCTGGTCATGGATGTGGGCACCATGCTGGACGGCCGCCGGGCCGTGCGCGAAAAGCTCATCGACGAGCTGGGCGGCATCTCGGATGCGCTGGCGTGGCTGTATCGGGAGATCGAACGCTGAGCGGGTTTTCGTTGCTATTTTCCATAGGTCGTGATAAAATGAAAGAATCGAATACTATGGGAGAAAGAGACAGGGTTGCAACGAAAGATGGCAAAGAAAAAACGAAAAACGACCGCAAGACGCGCACCTGCGCGGAGAAAGAGCCGGGCACAGGAGCGGATGCCCGCAGGGCTGGGCACCCTGTTTGCGGGCCTGCTGCTCATCGTGCTGGCCTTTGTGGAAGGCAGCTCGGTCTGGAAGGCCCTGCACGAGGTATTGTTCGGCCTGTTCGGCTGCGGCAGCTTCGTGCTGGGCGCAGCGATCTGCTATCTGGCCATCCTCTACACACGGGGCGAAGACCTCATCGGCCAGATGTTCAAGCTGATGCTGGGGCTGGTGTTTGCCAGCGGCACCGTCATCGTCTTTTCCGAGATCCCCGCCGACATCCCGGCGGCCCGCATGGTAGCGGAGTGCTATCAGAACGGCGTCCATGCCTGGCTGGGCGGCGGTGCCATCGGTGCCCTGCTGGGCGGCAATCTGCTGCTGCTCTGCGGGCGTCCGGCGGCAAATCTCGTGATGGTGGTGCTGGCGCTCTGTGCCAGCCTGTACATTTTTGATATCACCCCCGCCGAACTGTGGCAGTGGATATGTGAACTGGGCGGCAGCGCCCACGAAAAGGGCGTGGCCGTCTACGAGCAGAATGCAGCCCGCCGCGCCGAGCGGCAGGCCGCCCGCCAGGCCGAGGAGGAAGCGGCCGCGCTGGAAGCCGGAGACGAGCCGGACCTTTGCGGCGAAGAGGACGAGGAAGGCGGCTTTGCAGCGCCGGGTTGGCTGTCCGGCATTTTCAGCTGGGGCCACAAGGTGACCAAAGAGCTGGAGGGCGAAGCCGTGCCCGAACCGGTGGACGACTCTCTCGGCTACGAAGCACCTGCCCCCTCCCCCGCGCCTGCCCCGGCAGAGCCGCAGGAGGCCCCGGCCTTTACGCCGGTGCAGGTGGGCACACCCCATCCCCGCGCCTCGTTTGACATCGACCTTGGGCCGGACAGCACCCCCATGGTCGAGGGCGGCAGTGAGCCCATCGAGCCCTTCATCGTCGGGCCCGGCGGCACCTTCGGGCAGGACCCGCTCCACAAGCCCGTGCCCCGGCCCATCGTGAAGCCGGTGGTGCCCGATGCCATTGAGACGGCGGCTGAGGACTTCTTTGCAAAACCGGAAGCCCCGGCGGCCCCCGAAGCACCGGCCCCGGTGGTAACGCCCGGCATCCTGGCCCAGCCGGTGGACGAAGGCCCTGCCGAAGCTCCTGCGTTCGACGGCAGCGGAGCCTTCCAGACACCGACCCTGCCCACCACCGACGAGCCCTCCGTGCCGGTGCGGGTCATGGCCGACAACGTGATGGCCATGCGCTCTGCCCCAGACGAGGACGGCTGGATCAGCATCACCAGCGAGCCGGTGGAGGAAAAAGACATCAACACGCTGGTGGCCGCTGCCATGGAAAAGCCCGCCGTCGGCGAGCAGCAGGCAGCCACCGCCCCGGCCGAGGAGCCGGAGGCTGAGGAGAGCTATCAGTACCAGTACCCCGGCATCGACCTGTTCGAAAAGGCCCCGGAGGAGAGTGACCCCAACGCACAGGACGAGCTGAAGGCCAACGCGCAGAAGCTCGTGGACACGCTGGAAAGTTTTGGCGTCCGCACCCGTGTGCTGGACATCTCCCGCGGCCCGTCGGTCACGCGGTATGAAGTCCAGCCCATGGCGGGCGTCAAGATCAGCCGCATCACCTCGCTGGCAGACGACATCGCACTGAACCTGGCCGTCGCTGACGTCCGCATGGAGGCCCCCATCCCCGGCAAGCCCGCCGTGGGCATCGAGGTGCCCAACCACAAAAAGACGCCGGTCTATATCCGCAGTGTCTTCGAGAGCCAGGCCTTCCTGCGGATGACCTCGCCCCTCGGCATCGCACTGGGCAAGGACATCGCCGGTGTGGCCCAGGTGGCCGACCTGTGCAAGATGCCCCACCTGCTCATTGCAGGCAGCACCGGCAGCGGCAAATCCGTCTGTGTCAACAGCATCATCATGAGCCTGCTGTTCCGGTCCAGCCCGGAGGACGTCAAGCTCATCCTCATCGACCCCAAGGTGGTCGAGCTGGCCGAGTACAACGGCATCCCTCACCTGCTGATGCCGGTCATCACCGAGCCGAAAAAGGCGGCGGGCGCTCTGAGCAGCGCCGTGCAGGAGATGGAGCGCCGGTATCACCTGTTTGCGGAGAACAACGTCCGCGACATCAAGTCCTTCAACAAGCTGGCCGCCACCGACCCCATGCTGGAAAAGATGCCCTACATCGCCATCATCATTGATGAGCTGGCCGACCTGATGATGGTCGTGGGCAAGGACGTCGAGGACTCCATCTGCCGCATCGCCCAGAAGGCCCGTGCGGCCGGTATGCACCTCATCGTCGCGACCCAGCGCCCCAGCGTGGACGTCATCACCGGCCTGATCAAGGCCAACATCCCCAGCCGTATCGCATTCGCGGTGTCCAGCCAGGTGGACAGCCGCACCATCCTGGATGGTGCCGGTGCCGAAAAGCTGCTGGGCATGGGCGATATGCTCTTCATGCCAGTCGGTGCCCCCAAGCCCATCCGCATCCAGGGCACCTTCGTGCGGGATGAGGAGATCAGCCGTGTGCTGGACTTCATCAAGCAGAGCGCGACGGTCCAGTACGACGAGGCTATGATCGAGGCCATGGAAAAACACGCCATCCTGGACGGCAAAAAAGGCGCATCCTCTGCCGATGCCGACGAAGAGACCGGCAGCGACCCGATGCTCAAGCAGGCCGTCGAGGTGGTCATTGATGCCGGTCAGGCATCCACCAGCCTGCTCCAGCGCCGGTGCAAGCTGGGCTATGCCCGCGCTGCCCGCATCATGGACGAGATGGAACAAAAAGGCATCATCGGCCCCTACGAGGGCGCCAAGCCCCGCGCTGTCCTCATCAGCCGCCAGCAGTGGCTGGAAATGCAGATGAATCAGCCGGATGAATGATCCGCGCAGACACTGACGTGTCCGTTCTCCCCGGAGCGGGAAACCGGCGATCCAGAAGCGAGACGGAACGAACGATAAAATAAAAGGAGCATTATGGAAAACTCTTCCCAGATCTACACCGAATTTCTCCCCATCAGCCGCGCGGACATGGAGGCGCGGGGATGGGAACAGCTGGACTTTGTGGTCGTGGGCGGCGACGCCTATGTGGACCACCCCAGCTTTGGCACCGCCATCATCAGCCGCCTGCTGGAAGCCGAGGGCTACAAGGTGGGCGTACTGGCACAGCCCCGCTATACCGACTGCGAGGACTTCAAGCGGTTCGGGAAGCCGAAGTACGGCTTCTTCATCGGCGGCGGCAATGTGGACAGCATGGTCAGCCACTACTCCGTCGCCAAGATCCCCCGCGCCGAGGACGAATACTCCCCCGGCGGAAAGGGCGGTGCCCGGCCGGACCGCAGCGCCACCGTGTATACCAGGCTGGCCAAGCAGGCCTACCCCGACCTGCCCGTGATCCTGGGCGGTCTGGAAGCCTCGCTGCGGCGGTTCGCCCACTACGATTACTGGCTGGACACCGTCCTGCCCAGCATCGCGGAGGACTCCGGCGCAGACATCATCAGCTTCGGCATGGGCGAACACCAGACCGTCGCCATTGCCAGGCGGCTGGCGGCCGGTGAACCGGTAAGCTCCATCACCGATGTGGACGGCACCTGCTACCTGACCGACTTCGACCACCTGCCCGAAAAATATGTGGAGTGCGCGGGCTTCAAAAAGGTGGCGTCCGATAAGACCGCCTACGCCAAGGCCTGTCGTATCCAGATGGACAATCAGGATGTCGTCAGCGGCCAGATCATCGTCCAGAAGCAGAGCGAGAAGTACCTCGTCCAGAACATCCCGGCAAAGCCGCTGGTGCGCTGGGAGCTGGACCGGGTCTATGCCCTGCCCTACACCCGCCGGTATCACCCCATCTACGAGGCCATGGGCGGTGTGCCCGCCATCCGGGAGGTGCAGTTCTCCATCATCCAGAACCGCGGCTGCTTCGGCGGCTGCAACTTCTGCGCCATCCAGCTGCATCAGGGCCGCCGCGTGACCAGCCGCAGTGCCGACAGCATCGTGGCCGAGGCCGAGCGGATGACCCATGAGCCGGATTTCAAGGGCTACATCCACGACATCGGCGGCCCCACGGCAAACTTTCGCTTCCCGTCCTGCCGCGAACAGATGCTGCGGGGCATGTGCAATGGCGGCAAGCACTGCCTGGCCCCCACGACCTGCTCCCACATGATCGTGGACCACAGCGACTATCTGAAGATCCTGCGCCGCGTCCGGGAGCTGCCGGGCGTCAAGAAGGTGTTCATCCGCAGCGGCATCCGGTTCGACTATCTGATGGCAGACCCGGACGATACCTTCTTCAAGGAGCTGGTGGAATACCACGTCTCCGGCCAGCTGAAAGTTGCCCCGGAGCACTGCGCCCCCAATACCCTCGCCTACATGGGCAAGCCGCCCATCCAGACCTTCAACAAGTTCAAGGATAAGTTCTACGAGCTGAGCAAAAAGGCGGGCAAAAAGCAGTATCTCGTTCCCTACCTGATGTCCAGCCATCCGGGCAGCACCCTGAGCGACGCGGTCTATCTGGCCGAGTACCTTTACAAGAACCACATGCGCCCGGAGCAGGTGCAGGACTTCTACCCCACGCCCGGCACCGTGAGCACCTGCATGTTCTATACCGGTCTGGACCCCTACACCCTCAAGCCGGTGTTCGTGGAGAAGACCGCCGAGGGCAAGGCGCTGCAGCGCGCACTGCTCCAGTATTACGAGCCGCGCAACGCCGAAAAGGTCATCAAGGCGCTCAAAATGACCCACCGCGAGGACCTCATCCCGCTGCTGGTGCCCGCCGAGGGCCGCCGCGCCGTCCAGCGCTCGGCCCGCAGAGCCGAGGCCGCCGAGGTGACCATCCACAACGACGGCACCTACACCGTCCGCCCCAACGGCAAGGGCAAGGGCCGTCCGCAGGGCCATGCCGCCCCGGCAAACCGCAGTGCGGGCGGACGTCAGCCCAGCCCCGGCGCACGGTTCGCGCCCCGCTCTGCACCCGGCCATAAGCCGAAAAACGATCAACAGAAAGAGAATACGACGTGGAAAAATACAAATCGGAAAAAGTAAGTTTCTGGCGAAAGCCCTTCCGGCGGCTGGCCGCACTGGCGTTGGCCGCTGCGCTGGCCCTGGGCCTTGCGGCCTGTGACGGGGCATCCGTCCTTCCGGGCGGCAGCGCCGATGTGATCCCGAACCCGGCATCCAGCGGGGTGCAGACTGCCGACAGCTTCCGGATGCACTTTCTCGACGTGGGGCAGGCGCTCAGCGTCCTGGTGGAGTGCGATGGCCAGTACATGCTGTACGACGGCGGCAACGTGGACGACGGCAGCATGGTGGTCAGCTATTTGCAGAAGCAGGGCGTGGAAGAGCTGCAATACGTCTTCTGCTCCCACGCGCATGAAGACCATGTGGGCGGGCTGGCCGCTGCGCTGGCCTTCTTCCCAGCGAACCATGTGTACAGCCCGGTGACGGAGGCCTCCACCAAGTGCTTTCAGGATTTTGTGAAGTACACCCAGCAGCAGGGCCTGCAGGTCGAAGTGCCCACCGTGGGCACCGTCTGGCAGCTGGGCGGTGCAACGGTGACGATGCTGGGCCCGGTGGCACAATACAGTGAGACGAATGACACCTCGATCGTCCTGCGGGTAGATTATGGTGCCACCAGCTTCCTCCTGACCGGCGACATGGAATCGGATGCAGAGCGCGACCTGGTGAACAGCGGGGCCAACCTGAAGGCCGATGTTTTGCAGGTAGGCCACCACGGTTCCAGCACCTCGACGAGCTACCTCTTTTTGAATGCCGTCCTGCCCGAAATGGGCGTCATCTCCTGCGGCGTGAACAACAAATACGGCCACCCGCATGAGGAGACCCTGAGCATCCTGCGGGATGCAGGCGTGGACGTCTACCGCACCGACCTGCTGGGCACGGTCGTCATCGGGTCGGACGGCCAGAACTACACCATCCGCACCGACAAGAACGCCACCGACGCCGAGCTGAACCCCACCGCCCCGGCGGCATCCAGCACGGCACAGCAGACCTACATCGGCAACGTGAACTCCAAAAAGTTCCATCTGCCCACCTGCCCGAACCTCCCGGCAGAGAAGAACCAGATCCTCTTCTCCAGCTACGACGAGGCCATTGCAGCAGGCTACACCCCCTGTTCCACCTGCATCAAGTGAGACACAACAAAAAAGGACTGTCGCGAAATGTAGATGTCCATAAAACAGCATCAGTCCCGGCAGTAATGTCTGCCGGGATTGTTCTTGCCGTACATTGAAGCCATATGATATGATTAAACAGACTGATAAACTTGAGTTTATTTGATTAAGGAGAATTGAAAATAATGTTGGAATTAAAAAGATCGTCAGTTGATGATGGCTTAGATATTTACACAATGCTGCAAGAGATCCCTGCTGAAGAAAATGGATTAATTAACAAAGCCAACGGATTAACATTTGATGAGTATAAAGAATGGCTGATTGTAAAACAGAGGGATTCTGAGCAAGAAGGGATTGTAGATGGTTGGAAAGTGCCTTCTACAACTTTTTGGCTATATGCTGATGGTATTCCGGTTGGATTTGGTTCTGTCAGACATTTTTTGACTGAGGCACTGAGAAAAGCAGGAGGAAATATCGGGTACGGAATTGCACCAGCGTTTCGTGGAAAAGGATATGGAAAAGAACTGCTGAGATTATTGCTTAATGAAGCGAAAGAAATGGGAATAGATAAAGTGTTAGTAACCATTCTTTTAGATAACATAGCATCTCAAGCTGTGGCAATAGCAAACGGAGGTGTTGTTACTGAAAGAACTGACGAGAGAGTTTTCATTTGGATTGATACTAAGAAATAAAAAGGAAAATCAATTCCAATTTGTCAAACAGTAAGGGCGCACTTCTATACACCATTCGGTGTAGTGCGGTAATGTGCAATTTTGCACCGCATCCAAGCCTCCCGCGTCAGAGGGAGCCATGGATATTCCAGCCCTAACATAAAAAAAGAATCCGACCTTTGATTGCAGCCATAGGTCGGATTCACTTTTTTATGAGCAACCAGCTAATGCGACAGTCCTTTTTTTGCTTGCTCTATCATACCGTGTCTCAGCCGCCCAGATAGGCGCTGCGGACACACTCGTTGGTCAGCAGCTCGGCACCGGTGCCATCCATGACAACACGGCCGGTCTCCAGAACATAAGCCCGGTCGGCCACGGAAAGCGCCATCTGCGCGTTCTGCTCGACCAGCAGGATGGTCATACCCTCCTCGTGGATGTTCCGGATGATGTCGAAGATCTCCTGCACCAGCAGAGGCGACAGGCCCATGGACGGTTCATCCAGCATCAGCATGGAGGCGTTGCTCATCAGCGCGCGGCCCATGGCCAGCATCTGCTGCTCACCGCCGGACATGGTGCCCGCCAGCTGTTTGCGGCGCTCCTTCAGGCGGGGGAACAGTTCAAAGACCTTTTCCTTGTTGGGGCCGATGGTGGAGGCAGGCTGGGTGTAGCCGCCCATTTCCAGATTCTCCTCCACGGTCATGTGCAGGAAGACGTGGCGTCCCTCCGGCACATGGGCCAGACCGGCCTCCACGATCTTGTGGGCACGGACGCCCTTGATGCTCTTGCCCTTGTACAGGACATCGCCCGTCTTCGGGTGGAGCAGGCCGGAAATGGTCTTCAGGGTGGTGGACTTACCGGCACCGTTGGCACCGATCAGGGTCACGATCTCTCCTTCGTGGACCTCAAACGAAACATCCTTGACGGCGTGGATGTTGCCGTAATAGACGTTGATGTTCTCCACTTTCAGCATAGAATCTGCCATCGGTCAGCCCTCCTTCTTGCCCAGATAGGCCTCAACGACCTGCGGGTTGTTGCGGATCTCATCCGGGGTGCCCTTGGCGATGATGCGGCCAAAGTTCAGCACCGCGATGCCCTCGCAGATGCCCATGACCAGGCTCATGTCGTGCTCGATCAGCAGCACGGCAATGTCGAATTCGTCGCGGATGCGGCGGATGGTCTCGGTCAGTTCAGCGGTCTCGGAGGGGTTCATACCGGCAGCAGGCTCGTCCAGAAGCAGCAGCTTCGGGCTGGTAGCCAGGGCGCGCATGATCTCCAACCGGCGCTGTGCACCATAGGGCAGGCTGCCCGCCGGGGTGTTGGCCAGGTCAGCCATGTGGAAGATATCCAGCAGCCCCAGTGCCCGCTCGGTGCACTTCTTTTCTTCCTTCCAGTAGTTGGGCAGACGGATCAGGGAGGAGGCCAGGTTGTACTTCATGGACTCATGCAGGCCGACCTTGATGTTGTCGATGACCGACAGCTCCTTGAACAGGCGGATGTTCTGGAAGGTGCGGGCCACACCCATCCGGTTGACCTGATAGGTCTTCTTGCCTGCCGTGGGCATCCCGTCGATCAGGATGGAGCCGCGGGTGGGCTGGTACACGTTGGTCAGCAGGTTGAAAACGGTGGTCTTACCGGCACCGTTGGGGCCGATGAGGCCGGTGATCTCGTTGCGGCCGATCATCAGGTTGAAGCCGTCCACTGCGGTCAGGCCGCCGAAGTCGATGCCCAGCTCACGCACGTCGAGGATGGGCTTTTTGTCCTTGTCGCGATCGGTCAGGAAACCGCCGGAGGGGACGCTGTTCAGTCTCGTCTGGAACTCACTCATGGTCTGCACCCTCCTTGTTCTTCTTGCGGAACAGTTCCCCGTTCAGGACTTTCTCCACGATGCGGCTCACGGAGAAGTCGTAGCTGCCCAGCAGTCCGCCGGGGCGGAAGATCATCATCAGGATCAGCACCAGCGAGTAGATGACCATGCGGTAGCTGTCGAAGCTGCGGGTCGCTTCGGGCAGGATGGTCAGCACCGTTGCCGAGAGGATGGAACCCAGCATGGAGCCCATGCCGCCCAGAACGACCATGACCAGGATCTCGATGGACTTCATGAAACCGAAGGTTGAGGGGTTCAGAACGCCGATGTAGCAGGCGTACAGACCACCGGCCAGACCGGCGAATGCAGCGGAGAAGGCAAAGGCCATGACCTTATAGTAGGTGGTCTGGATGCCGCAGCTCTCGGCCGCGATCTCGTTGTCGCGGATGGCGAGGACGGCGCGGCCGTGGCGGCTCTTCATCATGGTGTGGATCAGGAAGCAGGTGATGACCACGCACAGGAACACATTGCTGAAATGGGAATACTTGGGGATGTTCTTCAGGCCCTTGGAGCCGTAGAACAGGCTGTAACCCAGCACATCGTCGATGTTGTTCAGCGTGATGCGGATGATCTCGCCGAAGCCCAGCGTCAGGATGGCCAGATAGTCACCGGTCAGGCGCAGAGCGGGGATGCCGATCAGCACACCGAACAGGCCCGCCATGATGCAGGCCAGCACCAGACCAATGGCAAAGGAGATGCCGCTGGGCAGGGGGCTGTACTTGGTGAACAGCGCGCAGGTGTAAGCACCCACGGCCATGAAGCCGGCATGGCCCAGCGGCAGCTGGCCCAGATAGCCGGTGGCCACGTTCAAAGACACGGCCAGGATGATGTTGATGCCCACGGTCATCAGCACCTTGTTCTGATAGGTGGAAAGCAGATTCCCGGTCAGGTAGGAAAGCCCCAGGAACAGCAGCGCCACCAGCACCGTATTCATCAGGTAGCGCACGGGCATTTTGAGCGTTTTGCGTTTGGTATTCATCTTCATGCCCTCCTTACACCTTTTCCTGCACCTTGCGGCCAAGGAAGCCGGTGGGCTTGAACAGCAGCACGATGATCAGGATCGCAAACGTAACGGCGTCCTTCCAGGCGGAAAGGCCGATGGCGGAAACGAAGCACTCGCACAGGCCGATGGCGATGCCGCCGATCATCGCGCCCGGAATGGAACCGATGCCGCCCAGAACTGCGGCAACGAAGGCTTTCAGGCCCAGCATGGAACCCATAGTGGGCGTTGCCTGCGGGTAAGAGCAGCAGTACAGCACTGCGCCGATACCGGCCAGTGCAGAGCCCACCGCAAAGGTGAAGGAGATGGTGCTGTTGACGTTGATGCCCATCAGGCGGGCCGCGTCCATATCCTCGGAGACGGCGCGCATGGCCTTGCCGAGTTTGGTCTTTTGGACCAGGAAGGTCAGCACGAGCATGGACAGCACGGTGACCACCAGCGTGATCACGGAGGTCAGGCCCACCGGCACTTTGCCGAAGTAGAAGGTCCTGGCTTCAAAGTAGGACGGGATGACCTTTGCACCGGAGCCCATCAGCAGCTCCGCCGTATACTCCAGGAAGAAGGACACGCCGATGGCCGTGATCAGCAGCGAGATGCGGGGCGCACTGCGCAGCGGGGTGTAGGCGACCTTTTCGATCACCACGCCCAGCAGGGTGCAGGTAATGACGGTGGCGCAGACAGCCGTCACCGGGCCAAGGCCCAGCTGGTTCATCACGAACCAGGACATGTACGCGCCCACCATAATGACATCGCCGTGGGCAAAGTTCAGCAGCAGGATGATGCCGTACACCATGCTGTAGCCCAGTGCGATCAGTGCATAGATGCTGCCCAGGGAAAGACCGTTGATCAGCTGACTAAAAAACACTGTCATGGATGGATACTTCCTTTCTTTGCGGCGTTTTGCCACGCCTTTTGGGAGACACTTGTTTACCAAAAAAGCGGAGACAACCCGTTTCGGCGGTCTCCGCAAGTGGTTCTGATGCGAGGGGTTAGAACATTTCCTTCAGTTCGGGCTTGCCATCCACATAGGTCAGGATCGCAGTCTCCTTGACGGGGTTGTGGTGCTCGTCGAAGGTGAAGGTGCCGGTGATGCCGTCGATGGTGCCGGAAGCGATGGCGTCAATGACAGCCTGCTTGTACTCGTCGCTGCCTGCTTCCAGACCGGCGTCCTCCGCAGCCTGCAGGCCGTAGACCACGGTCTTGGCAGCGTCGTAGCCCAGAGGTGCGAAGCCGTTGGGGTACTCCTCGCCGTACTCTGCCTTGTAGGCCTCCTCGAACTCCGGAGAAGCGCCCTTTGCATAGTTGGCGCAGAAGTAGCTGTCCTTCAGCTGGTCAGCGGTTGCATAGCCCTCCAGGCCGTCCCAGCCATCGCCGCCCAGGAACGGAACGGTCAGGCCGATGCTCTCAGCCTGCGACAGGATCTGGCCCACTTCCTCATAGTAGTTGGGGCAGAAGACCGTCTCCGGTGCCTTGCCCAGGATGCTGGTCAGCTGGGTCTTGAAGTCCACGTCGCCGTCGGAGTAGCTCTCCTGATCGACGATGGTGCCGCCCAGGCTCTCGAACTCGTTGACGAAGTTCTCAGCCAGGCCCTCGTTGTAGTCTGCGCCCTTCTTAAAGATGACAGCAGCCTTGGTGTAGCCCAGCTTCTTGTAAGCGTAATCTGCCATCTTGATGCCCTGGAACGGGTCGGTGAAGGTGGCACGGAAGACGTTGGCGTTCACGGTGTCGGTCTCGGCATCGTAGGTAACGGCCTCTGCGGTCGCAGAAGCAGTGACCATGGGCATGTTGTAGTCGGCGCTCTCAGCAGCCACGGCCAGCGTGGGGGTGGTGGTGACATCGCCGACCAGTGCCGTGATGCCTTCGTCCACCATCTTGGTGAAGCAGTTGACGGCCTGGGTGGCGTCGCCCTGCTCATCCTCGGTCAGGATCTCGATCTGCTTGCCGTTGATGCCGCCATCGGCGTTGACCTGCTTCAGGTACAGGCTCGCACCGTTGACAACGGCCTGGCCGTAAACGGAAACGTTGCCGCTCAGGGGGCCCATGACGCCCACCTTGATGGTCTCACCAGAAACAGCGGAACCGGCTGCGGAACCAGCCGCAGAACCGGAAGCAGCCGTGCTGGAAGAAGAACCGCCGCAGGCGGTCAGGACACCGGCAGCAGCCACGACACCGGCAGCAGCCAGAAAGTTACGACGCGTGATCATCTTTTTCATAATCGTTATCCTCCTGTTTGGAAGCATTTGCAAAATGCAGAAAGCAGAGCCCTTTCCCTCAAAGCGGCTCTGCTCTCGGTAGTTTCATTATAGCCCCCTTCGGGGCCGTTCGCAATTCACAAACCGTCCATACTTTTCCGGGACTTTTCCGTCAAATCATGTTAAAACACACAAAATTTCCATATTACTTTTGGTTGTTTTTTCAAATCATTCATCTTGTTTCACCCTGAAATGAACAGTTTTCACGAATGTCAAAAAGGTTACACAATGGCTGTCCGGTCGGCTCCGGGCAGGTGCGGCGGCGGCCGCCTTCCCACCTCCCGGCATATCCGCCCCCGCCTCCGGGCAGACTGATGATGTTTACAGCCGCAAACATCGCGATCCCCTCTTGCAACCAGGCACAGGACGTGATAGGATAAAGGCAGTTAGTTAGTATTGACTATCTACCATTTCAAATCATTACCGGGAGGTCTTTCTTATGAATTATCTGGAAATCGAATCCGTTGTCGGCCGCGAGATCTTAGACTCCCGCGGGAACCCCACCGTCGAAGCTGAGATCACACTCGCCGACGGCACCGTCGCCCGCGGCTGCGCCCCCTCCGGCGCATCCACCGGCGAGTTCGAGGCTCTGGAGCTGCGCGACGGCGACAAGAGCCGTTATCTGGGCAAGGGCGTGACCAAAGCCGTTGAGAACATCAACACCGTCATCGCCGATGCTGTCGTGGGGCTGGATGCCTCCGACATCTATGCAGTCGATGCCGCCATGCGCAAAGCCGACGGCACCAAGGACAAGTCCAATCTGGGCGCAAACGCCATTCTGGCCGTGTCCATCGCCGCCTGCCGCGCAGCCGCCGCTTCGCTGGAGATGCCGCTGTACCGTTTTCTGGGCGGCGTGAACGGCAACCGCCTGCCCGTCCCGATGATGAACATCCTGAACGGCGGCGCACACGCCACCAACACCGTGGATACCCAGGAGTTCATGATCATGCCCGTAGGTGCCCCCTCCTTCAAGGAAGCGCTGCGCTGGTGCGCCGAGGTCTTCCACGCTCTGGCCTCCATCCTGAAGGCCAAAGGTCTGGCCACCTCCGTCGGCGACGAGGGCGGGTTTGCGCCCAACCTGTCCAGTGACGAGGAGACCATCGAGACCATTCTGGCCGCCATCGAGAAAGCCGGTTATCAGCCCGGCAAGGACTTCATGCTGGCCATGGATGCCGCTTCCTCCGAGTGGAAGAGCCCCAAGGGCAAGGGATTCTACAAGCTGCCCAAGGCGGGCACCGAGTACACTTCCAGCGAGCTGATCGCCCACTGGAAGAGTCTGGTGGAGAAGTATCCCATCATTTCCATCGAGGACGGCCTGGACGAAGAGGACTGGGAGGGCTGGCAGGAGATGACCCGCGAGCTGGGCGGCAAGGTCCAGCTGGTGGGCGATGACCTGTTCGTCACCAACACCGAGCGTCTGGCCAAGGGCATCCAGCTGGGTGCCGGCAACGCCATCCTGATCAAGCTGAACCAGATCGGTTCCGTGTCTGAGACGCTGGAGGCCATCAAGATGGCCCACAAGGCCGGTTACACCGCCATCAGCTCGCACCGCTCCGGTGAGACCGAGGACACCACCATCGCCGACCTGGCCGTGGCCCTGAACACCTGCCAGATCAAAACCGGTGCGCCCAGCCGCACCGAGCGCGTGGCCAAGTATAACCAGCTGCTCCGCATCGAGGAGCACCTGGGTGCCAGCGCCGTCTATCCCGGCATGGAAGCGTTCAACGTGAAGCGCTAAAATTTTCCAGCAATCGCGGCCCTTTCTCCTTCGTATTTTTACTGGAGTGCCTGTTGCAATGCGCTCTCAGACCTGAAGGAAGGAGAACCGCTCATGCTTTCCACCTTTTCCCTTTCGTCCTCGATCCTGCTCTGGTTTCTGAAGCAGGCCGGTCTGCCCGGCATTCTGCTCTGGCTGCTGGAAAAGATCTTAGGATAACGAAAAAGACGTGCCGCACACGCTGTGCAGCACGTCTTTTTTCATCCATGGATCTGTTTTTTAGCGGTGCGCAGCGCCGTGCGCAGAGGCCGGTAGAGCAGCAGCATGATGGCAAAGTTGCCCACGCCGTGCATCGCGTCGTAGGAAAGGCCGCTCAGCCACCAGCTCAGCGCGAAGGCGGGCGTCTTGGCCACAAGATACACCGCTGCGCACAGCCCGCCGAAGCACAGGCCATACAGCCCGCTGAACACAGCCCAGCCGAGGGCATGGTCCATCCGGCGCAGCAGCCGGGCCAGAAAGGCCAGCAGATACCAGACGTACAGATACATCGCCCACCACAGGCCGAAGCCATACAGCACACCCTGCAATACCAGAAACACCGTGATGGCCCCCGGCGTCTCGCGGGGCAGTTCCAGCGCGAACAGGATGATGAGGAGCGTCACCGGCTCGATGTTCGGGAGGCCGCTCATAGCCTGTTTGCTCACCACCAGAAGTGCGCCCATCAGCCCGCTGAGGACCAGCCGCAGCACTCTGGTGTGCATGGGTTCCTTACTTCGTGTAGGTAAAGGCATAGCGATCGCCGTCGTGCAGCTCGATGTCCGCCACGCCCACGGCGGTCATCTCACCGGAAGCGTCGGTCAGGCACCACCAGGCGCTGTCCTTGTCCCAGTCGGCGGTCTCGCCGTTGACGGTGGTGACAAAGCCTGCAGCGGCCTCGTCCGCGCTGATGATGCCGGCCTCGGCCAGCGCATCGCTCAGCTTCTCACCGTCGGTCACTTCCAGGTCGAAGGTCTGGCTCTCGCCGTCGGCCCCGGTCACCGTGAACTGGGCCTTGACCTTGGCTTCCGAAGCCTCTGCCGATGCAGCCTCCGAGGAAGCGGCCTCCGAAGATGCCGCCACGCTGGACGCAGCGGAAGAAGCCGTGCTGCCTGCGGCAGAGGAAGCGCCGCAGCCCGCCAGCAGACCGGCGGCCAGTGCAGCAGCAGCGACAACAGAGAAAATACGATTCATGATCTTCATCAAAAGATTGCTCCTTGGTTCTAGTTTGCATGCACAAAACATGCAGTGCTTATGATACCATCCGCCGGGGGAAATTGCAAGTGCGGCTCGGCCGGGCTACGCAGTCTCCCAACGAGCGGCTGCTCCTGCTCCACGTTTTCAGCCGCCAAACAGGCCGAAAAAGCTGGTGTGCGTCATGCCCAGCACCAGAAACAGAACGATGAGGGCAAACAGCACCCCGATGATGATGTCCATCTGGTGGACGCTCAGCGGGAACTTGTCGTAGAGCTTTTCCTTGGGGTTCACGAAGTTGGGGTCGTTGTTGTTCAGCAGGCTCTTCTTCCCCGCTTCGCCCTGCGCCTTGCGCGCTTCCAGTTCGGCCTGCTCTTTTTCCAGCTGGGCCTCGCGCTCGGCCAGCAGTGCTTCGCGGCGGGCGAGTTCGGCTTCTTTTTCATTCCATTCTGCCATGGTCGTTCTCCTTGGTTTTTCTTCTATTATAACAAAGCGGGCCGCCCACTGCAACGAGTGGACGGCCCAGCAGGCGCTCTCTTTTCGGGGGAAATTACTTCTTGGCGAGGTACTTGCGGATATCAATGGCGACAGCCACGATGATGACAAGGCCCTGCACGATGTAGGTGTAGGAGGAGTTGACGTTCATGAACTGCAGAGCGACCTTCATCAGCTCAAAGACCAGAACGCCGACCAGGATGCCGGGCACGGTGCCGACACCGCCGGTGGTGGAAACGCCGCCGATGGTGGAAGCTGCGATGGCGTCCAGCTCATAGCCCTGTGCGGTGTTGACGGATGCGCCGCCGGACTTTGCAGCCAGCAGGCAGCCTGCCAGACCGAACATGCAGGAGGCCAGAATGTAGATGCGGATCTTGGTAGCATGCACGTTGACACCGGCCACCTCAGCAGCAGCCTCGTTGCCGCCGATGGCGTACATGTACTTGCCGTGGCGGGTCTTGTTGTACAGGAACCAGAAGCAGGCAGCCACGATCAGGGCAATCCAGATCAGGACCGGGATGCCGATGATGCTGTTAGAGGCCAGAGAGGTGAAGTTCTTGTTCAGGGAGCCGATGGGGGTGCCGCCGGTGTAGACCAGGCAGATGCCGTAGACGACCTGCTGCATACCCAGGGTAGCGATGAAGGGCTGGACCTTCAGGTAGCTGACGACCAGACCGTTGCACAGACCCACGATGGCACAGATGGCGATGACCAGGATGAAGACCACCGGGGTGGGCAGGGTGGGCAGGTTGGGGTAGAACTTACCGGCAGCGCCTTCCGTCTGCGCAAAGATGCAGGCCAGGCAGGCCGCAAAGCCAGCCAGACGACCGGCGGACAGGTCGTTGCCGGTGGTGATCAGGCAGCCGGAGATGCCCAGCGCGATGATGTAGCGGATGGACACGTTCTTGAACAGGTTGATCAGGTTTGCGACTGCGAAGAAGTTGGGGTGGATGATGCCGACGATCAGAGAGACCGCAAGCATCAGGACGATGATGGCATTTTCACTCAGCCATTTTTTCACGGACTTGCCGTTCAATTTCTTGGTAGCTTCCACAATAGACAGCCTCCTTGTTTACTGATTGGCCGCTGCCGTCGTCGGTGCGGTCTCAAACTGGGTCGCCAGCGCCATGATGTTCTCCTGGGTGGCGTCCTTGCCGTCGATGAAGCCGGTGATGCGGCCATCGCACATGACCATGACACGGTTGGACATACCGATGATCTCGCTCATTTCAGAGGAGATCATGATAATGCTCTTGCCCTGCTTGGCCAGATCAGCGATGATGCAGTAAATTTCGTACTTTGCACCGACGTCGATGCCACGGGTAGGCTCGTCCAGAATGAGCACATCGGGGTTGTTGGCCAGCCAGCGGGCGATCAGCACCTTCTGCTGGTTGCCGCCGGAAAGGCTCTTGATGGCGGTCTTGGGGCTGGGCACCTTGATGGCCATCTTTTCCTTGTTGGTGGCGACCAGATCGAGGATCTTCTTATCATCCAGCATGATGGGGCCCTTGCGCAGAGCGTCCAGCGATGCAATGGAGATGTTGTCGGCAACGCTCAGCACACCCATGATGCCGGTGGCACGGCGGTCCTCCGTCAGCAGCGCCACGCTCTTGCGGATGGCGTCGCGGGGCTGTTTGATCTCAACGGCTTCGCCCTTGATCCACACTTTACCGGCGGTGTGGGCGCGCAGGCCGAAGATGCCCTCCATCAGCTCGGTACGCTGGGCACCGACCAGGCCGGCCACGCCCAGGATCTCGCCCTTCTTCAGCTCGAAGCTGCAATGGCGGAAGGAACGCGGATGGATGGAGGTGAAGTCCTCCACCTTCATCATGACCTCGTCGGAGGGGTGGTTCTCCAGCGGCGGGAACAGATTGGACAGCTCACGGCCGACCATCTTGGCGATGATCTGCTCCTTGGTCATGTTGGCAACGTCCCACTTGCCGATGTAGTGGCCATCGCGCATGATGGTGACTTCGTCGGCGATGACCTTGATCTCGTCCATCTTATGGCTGATGTAGACCAGCGCAACGCCCTGCTCCTTCAGCTCGCGCATGATGCGGAACAGCGACTCGACCTCGTTCGCGGTCAGCGAGGAGGTGGGCTCGTCCAGGATCAGCACCTTGCAGTTTGCGGAGACGGCCTTTGCGATCTCCACCATCTGCATCTGTGCGATGCTCAGGCTGCCCAGCTTTGCGTGGGAGTTGATGTCCAGCTTCAGCTTCTTCAGCAGGGCATCGGTATCGGCGTACATTTTGGCATGGTCCACTATGGTGATGATACCTGCCTTCTTGGTGGGGAAGCGGCCCAGCCAGATGTTCTCAGCCACGGTACGGGCCGGGATGGGCTGCAGCTCCTGGTGCACCATCGCGATGCCGCGATTCAGTGCTTCCAGAGGGTTGGAGATGGTGACTTTTTGTCCTTCGTATTCGATCTCGCCTTCGTCCATCTTGTAAATGCCGAACATGCACTTCATCAAAGTGGACTTGCCAGCGCCGTTTTCGCCCATCAGGGCCATGACTTTGCCGGGGCGGAGCTCCAACTGCGCGTGGTCCAGCGCTTTGACGCCGGGGAAGGTCTTGACCACGCCTTTCATTACCAGACGGTATTCTGACATTCCGCAGAGCCTCCTTGTCGTTCAAAATAAGGCACGGTTCGTTCCGAAAGGAAAGCGCGTGCGCCGAGGAATCTCGCACGCACGCGCTTGTTAGCTTTTAGAAAGCCTCGGACTCACTGCGTACCTTGCAACCGTGAGTGGTTCTCAGCTCCGAATCAGAGATACTGAGAAGCGTTCTCGGTGGTGACCTTCACATAGTCGACCCAGTAGTACTCTTCGACATCCTTGCCCTCAACGAACAGCTTGGTGGCGTCGGCAGCGGCGGTAGCCTGGCCAACGTCATCGTTCAGGACGGTACCGGTCATCTTGCCGTCAACAACGTTCTGGACAGCTTCCTTCAGTGCGTCAACACCGACCAGATAGATGTCCTCGCCGACCTTGCGGCCAGCCTGCTCGATGGACTGCAGAGCGCCCAGAGCCATTGCGTCGTTGTTGCAGAAGACGACTTCGATCTTGTCGCCGTACTGTGCCAGAGCGTTTGCAACGTCCTGCTGTGCGGTGGTCTGGTCCCAGTTATCCAGGTACTCATACAGGCACTCGACTTCCTTGCCGGCGTCGGTCAGAGCCTTGATAGAGTACTCGGTACGATACTGTGCATCGATGTTTTCGGGGTCGCCCTTGCACATGATGTAGGTGATCTTGCCGTCGCCGTTGATATCGCCCTGGGTAGAGGTCTCCAGGATCAGCTCGCCCTGATAAGTACCGGACTGACGTGCGTCTGCACCAACGTAGCAGCACTTGCCAGCGTAGGAGTCCAGAACTGCCTTCTCCGGCTCACGGTTGATGAAGACGATGGGGGTGCCGGAGGGAGAGATGGTGTCCACGATGGTCTGTGCAGAAGTGGTCTGGACGGGGTTGATGATCAGGACGTCCACGCCCTGCTGCAGGAAGGTGTTGATCTGCTCGGTCTGGGTGTTCTGGTCGTTCTTGCCGTCCATGATGGTGACGGAGTAGCCCATGTCCTTCAGGTACTCTTCCAGATCGGTGCGGTACAGGGTCATGAAGTTATCAGCGAACTGATAGATGCAGACGCCGATGTTTGCGCTGCCGGTGGTGGAAGCGGCTGCAGAAGATGCAGCGGTGGAAGCTGCAACAGAGGATGCAGCAGTGGAGCTGGAGGAACCACCGCAGGCGGTCAGAACGCCAGCGGCACCCACAACAGCGGAAGCCTTCATGAAGTCACGACGCGAAATCATTTTCATAATAATGTTCTCCTTCATTCGCATATCACAGCAAAATCGAATCGTGCGCACACCGCACGTTTCGTGATTCTGTTTGTATTATAACCGTCCGCACGGCCGTTCGCAATAGAACAAGTTCACAAGAATCCAAGAAATCTTTTGTGCATCCTTCACAATTGCTTTTGTTGGATACAAGTTTCTTTTTGATATCAAGCACAATTTCTTTCAATTTTGCAACATGCGTCCAAATTCCATACAAAAGTCCATGAAATCTCTCAAAATAGTTACAGAGGCCGTTCCGGTGTGCAACAATCCTATCCGATGCAAAAAAGCCCACTTTGTCCCGGTGCATAATCTGTACGCATCAAAAGGACAAAATGGGTCTTTTTTTCATTCTGCTGTTTCGCAGTTATTTTTCTTTATGTTCCCGGCGGTAGCGGGTGGGGGTGACGCCGAGGGTCTTTTTGAAGATCTTGGTGAAGTAATTCACGTCCAGAATGCCCACTTCTTCGGCCACGGCGGCGATGCTGTGGTTGTTCTGCTCCAGCAGCTGGGCCGCGCGGTTCACCCGCTGGGTGTTGATATAGTCGATGAGGGTGGTGCCGGTCTCCTGCTTGAACAGCGCCGACAGATACGACGGGCTGATGAAGCACATGGCCGCCAGGCTCTTCAGTGTCAGCGGCTCGGAGACATTCAGGTTGACGTAGTTCATCACCTTCTGGACGGCGGGCGAGAACTCCTTCAGCGAGTAGCGGCGGACATAGGCGCAGTAATCCCGCACCATCTGCCACATCATCTCCTGGGGGATCTCGTCGGCCTCCTCAATGATGCGGGCGTACTTGCTGGAGATGGCATCGATATAATAGGGGTGCACCTTGCTGGGCTCGATGGCCTTGCGCAGCAGGGTGTTGAAGACGATCATCATGTTCTTCTGCTGGTAGAGCGAGCCTTCGAACCGCCCGCCGTAGGTGAAGCGGGAGTGATGATGCATGGCCTCGATGGCGGCTTCGTCGTCGCCGCGGCACACGGCATCCAGGATGCGGTTCTCGGATTCGTACCGCTGTTCCAGCATGGAGATGGGGATATCCTTCTGGAACTTCGGCTCGTTGAAATACCGGACGTCCGGGTGGAAGCAGAAGGGCAGAAACTCCTTCAGCTCCTTCACGACCAGGTCCTCCCCCATCATCATCCCGACCAGGACCCGGATGGTCATGTAAAAATCGTTCGCCTGCAGCAGCTTGACGCCGTTGTAGTATTCCTGCACGGCATTCTCTCCGTCCTCGCCCAGGTAGCGGCGGGCCCACTTGCGGGCCTTCTCGCTGCGGGGGCCAAAGGTCCATGGCCCGACGAGGAAGACGGTGTTCTCCTCGTCCGGGATGCGGAAGAGGGCAAAATGCAGCTCAAAGGTACCCTCAACGAAGAGCAGCGTCTGCGCCGGGGTCTGTTCCAGCAGCAGCCGGCCGAACTCCTGCCAGTCGAACTGCGGGTCCAGCGAGCGGCGCAGGCCGTAGTCGAACTCTTCCAGTCCGTCGAACGGCGGCGTCACCCGCCGGGTGGGGATATTCTGTGCTGCCGCCAGTTTGGTGAGCACCTGTAATGGATCGACCCGCATAGCGTCTCCTTTCCTGTTTTATCGCATCTCTCACATCTCATTTGATATATCAGTATACAGCATTTTTCTGCAAGAAACAAGTGGCCGAGCGCAGAAAAAGTGCCCTGCCATCCCAAGACGGCAGAGCACTTCGTTCTATGTTTTACAAAGGATTACTTGCTGTTGCGGCGCGCAGCCAGAGCCGCCACGTTCTCCTCGACCTTCTTCTTATTCAGCGGGTAGAGGAAGACCAGCGCCAGCACGATGCACACAAAGCCGATGATGGGGGCAATGCAGGCCATGTTGAAGATGCCGCGGGTGACAGCGGGGTCAAACGCAGTCGCTTCGGTGTAGCCGATGATCCCCAGCAGGGCACCGACCAGACCAGAAGAGAAGGCCTGACCCAGTTTGCGGGCGAAGGAGTAGACCGAGTAGATGGTGCCGTCCTCACGGATGCCGCTGCGGACCTCGGCGTCGTCGATGACGTCGGTGATCATAGCCCAGATGATGGTGTTGAAGAAGCCCATGCCGACATTGGCCAGGATGTAGCAGGCTACAAAGCCCCAGACGCTGGCCGGACGCCAGATCAGGCAGACCAGCCAGACCAGAGCGGAGCAGATGCTGGAGGCCACGGCCAGCTCCTTCTTGCCGAACTTTGCAGCCAGCTTGGAAGCAAAGGGTGCGCAGACGATCAGCATGACCACCGTGCCCAGCAGGCTGGCGGTGGACTGTGCGGCAGCGCTGCCGTACACGTTGGGGTAAACGTAACCGGCCAGGCTCATGACGGTCAGCTGGCTCAGCAGGACGAAGATGGCCGCCACGATGATGCCCAGCAGCGCCCGGTTGGTGAAGATGCTCTTGAAGATGGCGGAAGCGCTCACCTTCTGGCTGCTTGCGGGGACCTCGACACGCTCACGGGTCAGCTTGAAGCAGACGATATAGCACAGGATGGCGCAGATGGAGAAGACGCCTGCGATGATGGTCATGCGGGAGCCGGACATCACCGTCTTGCCGTCCACGACGACATAGGCGACCATGGGCGTGGCCACGCCGATGACCATGTTGGCCAGCGTGGAACCGATGGTGCGCCAGGTGGACAGCTCCGCGCGGTCCTTGGGGTCTGCCGAGACGGCGGAAGCCATGGAGCCGTAGGGGATGTTGATGGAGGTATAGAAGATGGAGCCCCACAGGATGTAGGTGATGAACAGCCAGGCCACCTTGAAGCCATAGGGCATCCCGGCCAGGCCGGACTGATAGATCAGGAAGGAAGCGATGGCCACCGGGCCGCACATCCGCTTGATCCAGGGGCGGAACTTGCCGTCCTTGGTGGGCTTGGAGTGGTCCACGATCTGGCCCATGCCCACATCGGTGAACGCATCCACAAAACGGGCGATCATCATCACCATGCCAACGATGGCGGCGTTGACGCCCATGACGTCGGTGTAGAACTTCATCAGGAAGCTCGACGACAGCAGGAAGGTGAAATCGTTGCCGAAATCACCGAACATGTAGCCGACCTTGTCCTTCATGCCGAAGGGGGCAGCTTTCTTCATCTCATTTGCCATTGGTTTCTCCTTAGATAGATGGATTCTTGGATTCGGTTCTCCAAACGCTGCTGCAAAACACATTGAAATATGGTTCACTGCATTTCAGCTTGTATATCAGTATTATGACAAATCTTTAGCAATCATCGTTAGAAGAATTTTTAGGTGAAAACGTAAAATTTTACGATTATTGTTTGGGCACTTTGCCAATTTTTTCATAAAATATGTGGAATCTCTTTCACTACATTTTCCTTGGCGTAGTTGATTTTAACAGTTTTCGCGGCATCGCCCGCATTATAATAGGTATTCTGCCCCGGAATCATTCAAAATTCCCCAAAAAAGTCTGGATTTATAAAAAATTTGTTCTATTCCTTTTGCAAAAAATCTGTCATACTGATACCAGAAGATATGAGCTGCGGTATCAACCTCTCAGTCTCGCATTCGCTCGACAGCTCTCCTGATAGGAGAGCCTCTGGCGAAACCGTATCCTTTGCGGGGACTGCCAAGGCCTCCCCTATCAGGGGAGGTGGCACCGCGCAGCGATGACGGAGAGGTTTATTTCGTAGTTCAAAATGTTTTAGTATGATAAGAAATGAGGTTCCTGCAATGAACAACAAATCCCTGCTGTATCCTGTGGCTTCCACTTCCCGCCGCGTCGTCAGCCTGGACGGCATGTGGCGCTTCCGCTTCGACCCCAAGAGCGAGGGCGTCGATGCAGACTGGGCAAACGGCCTGCCGGAGTCCATCTCCATGCCCGTGCCCGCTTCCTTCTGCGACTTCTTCACCGATAAGGAGTCCCGCGAGTACTGCGGCGATTTCTGGTATGAGACCGATTTCTTCGTGCCCGGCGAGTGGAGCGGCAAGGACATCGCCATCCGCTTCGGCTCTGCCACCCACCACGCCCGCGTCTTTGTGAACGGCGTCGAGGTCGCACAGCACGAGGGCGGTTTCCTGCCCTTTGACGCAGTCGTCACCGACATCGTCCGCTACAACCAGTACAACAAGCTGAGCGTCCTGCTGAACAACGAGCTGAACGAGTACATGCTGCCCGCCGGCAACACCTCTACCCTGTCCAACGGCAAAAAGGTCGCTGCCCCCTACTTCGACTTCTACAACTATGCCGGCATCCATCGCCCCGTCAAGCTGATGGCCCTGCCCGCCGAGCGCGTTCTGGACTATTCCGTCAAGCACCGCCTGACTGCGGACGGCGCCGAGGTCGATTACACCGTCACCACCAACGGCAGCCACGACGTGACCGTGGAGCTGTACGACGGCACCACCAAGGTCGCTGAGGCTTCCGGCAAGGAAGGTACTCTGGTCGTCAAGGACGCCAAGCTCTGGAACGTCCATGCCGCCTACCTGTACAACATCGTCATCCGCATCCACGACGGCAGCGCCATCGTCGACGAGTACACCGAGAAGGTCGGCATCCGCACCTTCGAGATCCAGAACGGCCACTTCCTGCTGAACGGCAAGCCCGTCTACCTGCGCGGCTTCGGCAAGCACGAGGATGCAGACATCCGCGGCCGCGGCCTCGACCTGGCCACCGTCAAGCGCGATTACGAGCTGATGAAGTGGATCGGTGCCAACTGCTTCCGCACCAGCCACTACCCCTATGCGGAGGAGCTGTACCAGATGGCCGATGAGGAAGGCTTCCTCATCATCGACGAAGTCCCCGCCGTCGGCTTCATGGAGAGCACCATGAACTTCCTGGCAGCAAACCAGGGCAACGGCAAGAAGGTGGGCTGGTTCGAGAAGGACACCACGCCTCAGCTGCTGGAGAACCACAAGGACGCGCTGACCGACATGATCGACCGCGACAAGAACCACGCCTCCGTCATCGCATGGAGCATCCTGAACGAGCCCCAGTGCACCAGCGAGGGCACCGAAGCCTACTTCAAGACCCTGTTCGATCTGGCACACGAGCTTGACCCGCAGAAGCGCCCCCGCACCTACGCCATCGTCATGATGAGCCTGCCCCACAACAGCAAGGGCCAGCAGTTCGCTGACTTCATCAGCCTGAACCGCTACTACGGCTGGTACGTCATGGGCGGCATGGGCATCGTGGATGCCGAGGCCGCATTCCGCAAGGAGATGGACGGCTGGGCCAAGGTCCTGAACGGCCGCCCGATGATCTTCACCGAGTACGGTGCCGACACCATGCCCACCGAGCACAAGCTGCCCAGCGTCATGTGGAGCCAGGAGTACCAGAACGAGTACCTCGACATGAACCACAACGTCTTCGACAGCTACGACTTCGTGCAGGGCGAGCTGGTCTGGAACTTTGCAGACTTCCAGACCACCGAGGGCATCATGCGCGCCAACGGCAACAAGAAGGGCATCTTCACCCGTCAGCGTCAGCCGAAGGACGCCGCCTTCCACTTCCGCGCCCGCTGGACCAGCCTCCCGCTGGATTACAAGGGCAACAAGTAAGTTGAACCTCTCTCAAACCTTCTCATAACCATGCCAAAAGCACCCGCAGGCTCAGCGTCTGCGGGTGCTTTTGCGATTGCACTTCTTTTCTTTTTATGGTATCCTTACCTTGCGCTCCGGCCGCGAGCGTCTTTTCATTTGCAGCATAGTCGATTTTCAACGTTCTGTCAAACCGGAACAAGCCATACTTGCAAGGGAGGCTGTTTTTATGAAACGCACCGATTATATCAACTGGGATGAATATTTTATGGGCATCGCCCTGCTCACCGCCATGCGCTCCAAGGACCCCAGCAGCCAGGTGGGTGCCTGCATCGTCAGCCCGGAAAACAAGATCCTGTCACTGGGCTATAACGGTATGCCCATTGGCTGCGACGACGACGCCATGCCCTGGGACCGCGAGGGCGACCCGCTGGACACCAAATATATGTACGTCTGCCATGCCGAGCTGAACGCCATCCTGAACAGCGCCCACAACAACCTGAAGGGCGCACGGGTCTATGTGACCCTCTTCCCCTGCAACGAGTGCGCCAAAGCCATCATTCAGTCCGGCATCTCGGAGGTGGTCTACTACGGCGACAAGTACCACGACTCCGATTCCAGCGTTGCAGCACGGTTCATGTTCAAAAAGGCCGGTATCCGGCTCACCTCCTACACCCCCAGCGGGCGGAAGATCGAACTGGAGCTGTGAGCGCGCAAAGCCCTTGACCGGCGGTTTCTTCTGCTATATAATAGAAGCACCATTTCGAATAAATATTCAAGTTTTTATGAATAGAGAGGGAAATATGCAATGAGCCTGAAAAATCGGAACTTTCTGAAGCTGCTGGATTACACCCCCGCCGAGATCGAAGCGCTGCTGGATCTGGCCGCTGACCTCAAGGCCAGGAAGAAGGCCGGCATCCGCCACGATGCCCTGCGCGGCAAAAACATCGCCCTGATCTTCGAGAAGACCTCCACCCGCACCCGGTGCAGCTTTGAAGTGGCCGCTCACGATCTGGGCATGGAAGTCACCTATCTGGACCCGTCGGGCAGCCAGATCGGCAAAAAAGAGTCCATTGCGGACACCGCCCGTGTGCTGGGCCGGATGTTCGACGGCATTGAGTACCGCGGCTATGGCCAGCAGATCGTCGAGGACCTGGCCCATTATGCAGGCGTTCCCGTCTGGAACGGTCTGACCAACGAGTTCCACCCCACTCAGATTCTGGCCGATTTCCTCACCATCCGGGAGCACTTCGGCCGCCTGAAGGGCATCCATTTCGTCTACTTCGGCGACGCCCGCTACAACATGGGCAACAGCCTGATGGTGGGCTGCGCCAAGATGGGCCTGCACTTCACGGCCTGCGCCCCCAAGAAGTATCAGCCAGACCCGGCGCTCATTGCTCAGTGCCAGGCCATCGCCGCCGAGACCGGCGCGACCCTGACCTTTGAGGAAGACCCCGCCAAAGCCGCCCAGGGTGCCGATGTGCTGTACACCGACGTCTGGGTCTCGATGGGCGAGCCTGTCGAGGTCTGGGCCGAGCGCATCCACGACCTGGCCCCCTACCAGATCAACAACGCGCTGATGGCGCTGGCCGGGCCGCAGGCCGTCTTCATGCACTGCCTGCCCGCCTATCACGACCACAAGACCACCGTGGGCAAAGAGATGGGCGAAAAGTTCGGCCGCGATGCCATGGAAGTCACCGACGAGGTCTTCGAAGGCCCGCAGAGCATCGTCTTCGACGAGGCCGAGAACCGGATGCACACCATCAAGGCCGTTATGGCCGCGACCTTGGGATACGAAGGATAACGGCCCATTTGCACAAAAAACGCTCTCTTGCCGTCGGCAAGGGAGCGTTTTTATCGTTTCATCGTTTCTTACAGATCATGTTTTTTGCAGAACCGCTTGCTGCCCCAGTACATCGCGCCCCAGATGACGACGGCGAGGACGAGGTAGACCGGGTTCTTCATCGAACTGACGAGGGACTGGCCGAAGAGGGCCATCATGGCCACCATCACACCCTTGCCCAGCAGCATGGTGATGAGGTAGCGCTTTTCATCAAAATCCGAGATGCCGAAGGCAAAGTGCATGAAAGACGAAGGGGTGAACGGCAGCACCGACAGCATGAACAGGGACGAAACATCGAACCGGCTGACCCACTGCTCAGCTTTTTCCAGCTTCTGGGAACGGCTGGCGAACTTCCAGAAGAACTGTTTGAGCACCCGCCGCCAGAACAGGAACATCAGGGTGCCGCCCAGCATGACGCCCACCCAGCTGTACACAAAACCGAAAAGGCCGCCGTGGGCCGCCACATTCAGCGCCACGATGGCGATGAGGGGCAGCGGCGGAAAAAACGACTCCACCATTGCCAGAAAGATGGGCGCAAGGGGGCCGAGGTCTCCGAAGCTTTCCAGTAATGTCTGCCAGAATTCCAGCGTTCCCAGCTGGTGCACAAAGCTGATCAGGGTGCTTTCCATCGTGTGTTCCTTCCCTCTCGTTTCTCTTAGTATATCCAGAACTTATGAATGTGCGATGAAGAAATTCTGCATTTTCTTCGCTTTTTCGTCTGCGCTATACTTTGCTATACGAAATGGGGTGCGGTTTTCCTGCACGATCGGTCTCAGGCTTTTTCCCCGGCCTGTTTTTCGGCGCGGGCCTTCATCCGCTCGATCTGCTGGGTGCGCTGCTTGTCCCAGCGGGCCAGCGCCTCGGCATCCGGGACCTGCACACAGCGGGCAAAGCTCCAGTGCAGGCCATCCCGCCGGGCCAGCTTGTACCGCTGGAAGACGCCTTTCCCCGCCTCGCTGGCCGTTCCGGCACAGTGGGGGCACTGGGCCAGCGTGTACCAGCTGTTGCTGCCCTTTTTCAGCCAGATCTCGTCCGGCGCAAGGTCGGCTCCGCAGGCCGGGCACTGGGCCGTGCTGATGATGGGGTCGATCCGCCAGGTATACGGCTCCACATAGCCGCGGAAGACGCGGAAATCCCGGTAGTCACCGGGCTTCGGGCAAAGGCTCTGGCGCAGGGCCTGCTCCTCGCTGGGGTAGGCGGCCAGTCCCTCCCGCAGGTCGAGCTTGCGGCAGACATCGGCAGTGTAGAGGGTATCGGACAATGCGTCGTGGAAGGGGCGGTCCATCGGAATTCCCATCCGGGTGACGACGCTTTCCAGCGTCATGCCCTCACCCTCCTTGCGGGGATGCTCCCGCAGAAAGACCTGCTGCAGGTCGTACCACACCGTGGGGCGGCTCTCGTCCAGATTGCACAGGAACAGATTCTGCTTGAGCACCGGCACATCGTCCATGCCCCACTCGGCGAACTCGGCGTCCGGGCCGCACCACTGCATGAAACGGCGCAGGCCCTGCACGATGGGAGCGCCGTTGTCCAGGTCTTCCTGCGTCAGGCCGGTGACCTTGGCGATGTGGTGCTGCAATTTACGGAAGATGCGGGGGCGCAGATGGATGGAGAAGGTATCGAGGACGTTGGCGTCTTCGTCGATCTTCACCGCGCCGATCTCGATGATCTCACCCCGGAAGGTCTGCTGCACCCCATGATAGTTGAACGTATACGGCTGGTAGCCGATGTTCCATTCCAAATCAAATAAAACCAGATTGCGCTGCGGCATTCGTGTGTCCTGTCCTCTCACTGTAAAATGAATTTCTCAATGGCCTCGGCGACGCCGTCGTGGTTGTTGTCGGCGGCGGTCACGTAGTCGGCGACCTCCTTCACGGCGTCTTCGGCGTTCTGCATGGCGACACCCACGCCCGCAAAGGCGATCATCGAGCGGTCGTTCAGACCGTCGCCGCAGGCCATCAGGTTCTCGCGGGTCAGGCCCATGCGTTCCAGCAGAGCGCCCAGGCTGACGTCCTTCATCACGCCCAGCGGCACGGCCTCGATGAAGAAGGGGCTGGAGGGGTAGATGTCGATCTTTCCCTCGAACTGCTGCCGGCCTGCGGTGCAGACGGCGTCGCGGCGGGCGGGGTCCACGGTGAGGAGCATCTTGCAGATGGGGTAATCCACATAGGAAGCCAGATCGTCCACATGGTACATCTCCAGCTTGGTGGTCACACACTCCTTCCGGGCCCAGGGGTCCTGGTCGCGCTCGCAGACGATGCCGCGGGAGTCGTAGGTCAGGAGCGCGACGTCCTGCTCTGCCGCAAACCGGCACAGCTGGGGCACGAACTCCGGGGCCAGCAGCTTCTGATACAGGGCCGCACCGGTGGCGCAGTCCACGATCTTTCCACCGTTGTAGGCCAGGATGCAGCCGCCCTTTTTGTCCAGCCCAAGTTCCTTTGCCAGCGGAGTGATGCCCGCCGTAGGCCGGCCGGAAGCCAGCACGATGGTCACGCCCTGCGCCGCTGCTGCGTCCAGCGCCGCGCGGGTGCGGGGGGTAACGATCTTTTCATCATTGGTCAGGGTGCCGTCCAGATCCAGCGCCAGCACCCGAATTTTTGATCCGTTCATTTCGATTCCTCACTTTGGGGCGCATCCGCCCGCTGTGTCGTATTTTTCGGTAACGTGTTTATTGTACAATGAACGCCCCACCCAGCGCAACCCTCCGGCGGGCATTTACACAAATTTTTTCGGAAAAAGGCGGTGTTCCATTCCCGGCCGGTTTTCTCATTTTCCGCCAAACCCTCAGAACATCCAGTTTTTTGTCGGTTCGACATAAATTCTTAGCAAGTATTGCCGTTGCGCCGCCGGGGCTTTTGGGCTATACTGTTACACTGACCGTCACAAATAAACGCGCGGCCCGGCGTCTTCCGGGCTTCGTTTGACCGGCCCGCCCTGCCAGAGGCCCATTCTCCGGCAAAGCTGCCCCGAAGAGGGGCTGCGCGGGCGCGATGAAGGGGGATTTTTTACGAAGTATCTGTTTCAGTTCGCACGCATCCTTGCGTTCTGTTTTCTGGGCGAGTTCTGCCACGCTGTTCTGCCGCTGCCCATCCCGGCCAGCATCTACGGCCTGGTCCTGCTGCTGGCTGCCCTGCTGCTGGGCTTCGTCCAGCTGGACGATGTGAAAGAGGTCGGCCTGTTCCTGACCGGCATCTTCCCGCTGCTGTTCGTGCCCGCCGCAGCCGGTGTCATGGAGCTGTGGGCCGAGATGGGCAGCATGCTGCTGCCCATCGTCATCGCGATCATCCCGGTCACGGTGCTGGTGCTGGTGACATCCGGCCACACCACCCAGGCGCTCACCCGCCGCAAGCAGAGCAAAAAGGAGGCTGCCGCAAATGACACAGCTGCTGAATGAGTTTCTTTCCTCGTCCTCGGCGTGGGGCGTTCTGCTCACGCTGGCGGCCTTTGCACTGGGCACCCTCATCAACCGGGTGACGGGCAAGGCCGTCTTCAACCCGCTGCTGCTGGGCAGCATCTTCGTCATCATCCTGCTCAGTGTGCTGAACATCTCCTACGCGGATTACAAAGTCAGCGCCGCGCCGGTCAGCTATCTGCTGCTGCCCGCCACCATCAGCCTGGCCATCCCGCTGTATGAAAAGTGGGACCTGCTCAAGGAGAACGCCGCCGCCATCATCGCGGGCATCTCGGTGGGCACCCTGGTCAGTCTGGGCAGCGCGCTGGCTCTGGCCGTGGCCATGGGCCTGACCCGTGAGCAGTATGTGACCCTGCTGCCCAAGTCCGTCACCACTGCCATCAGCATGGACGTCGCCGCTGAGCTGGGCGGCATCGCGGCCCTGACCGGTGCCATCGTCATCCTGACCGGCATCGCGGGCAACCTGCTGGCCGAGACGGTCTGCAAGGTGTTCCACATCACCGACCCCATCGCCAAGGGCGTGGGCATCGGCACCTCGGCCCATGCCGTCGGCACCAGCAAAGCCCTGCAGATGGGCGAAGTCGAGGGCGCGATGAGCGGCCTGTCCATCGCGGTGGCCGGTGTGCTCACCGCTGTGCTCTGCCCCGTCTTTGTGAATTTTATCAACTGAGTTTTCCACAAAAAAGCGCTCCGCAGTGCAAAACTGCGGAGCGCTTTTTTGGTTTTGGTTTATGCCGCCCGGCTCTCCTTTTTCAGCACCCGTGTGACCATGAACACACAGTAGCACAGGGCAAAGCCCCAGGCGAGGGGGTTCGAGATGCAGATGCCGAGGTAGCCCAGCTGGTGCACGGCCAGCCAGCCGCCGAGGGCGCGGCCGATGAGCTCGCCCACGCCGGAGATGACGGCCTGTACGCTGTAGCCGAGGCCCTGCAGCGTGTAGCGGAAGATCATCAGGAAGCCCAGCAGAACGAACAACACACTGATGACGGTCAGGTACTCCACCGCACCGTTGAAGATGGCCGGTTCGGCATCGCCCAGCACCAGGCCCACGGCCCAGCGCTTGACCAGGAAGACCGCGACCCATGCGATGGCGCTGTAGCCTGCCTGGATGATGCAGCCGTCCCGGATGCCCTGTCGGACGCGGTCGGTGCGGCCCGCACCGTGGTTCTGGCCCACATAAGTCGCCATGGCCATGCCGACGCTCTCCATGGGCAGGGTGAACATCTGGCGGATCTTCTCACCGGCGGTCTGCGCGGCCACGGCCACGCTGCCCAGCTGATTGATGGCGTCCTGCATGATGACGGCGCCGATGGCCGAGACCGAATACTCAAACCCCATCGGGAAGCCGATGTAGGCCAGCCGCTTGCAGTGCCTGCCGGAAAGGACGCAGTTCTCTCTGGTGAAGCGGATGTCCTCCACTTTGGTGAAGAACCACCAGGTGCAGAGGATGCCGCTGACGAGCTGGCTGAGCACCGTCGCGATGGCCGCGCCCTCGACGCCCATGCCCAGCGGCACGATGAACAGCACATCCAGCGCAATGTTCAGGAAGCTGGACACCAGCAGGAAGTAGAACGGATGCTTCGAGTCGCCCAGACTGCGCAGAACGGTGGACGAATAGTTGTACAACACCGTCGCCGGGATGCCCAGGAAGATGATGCGGATGTAGTGCACGGCATTCTCCAGCAGCTCCGCCGGGGTGTGGATGAGCTGCAGCAGCGGGGCCGCAACCAGGGTGGTGCCCACCGCAAAGACCAGACTCATCCCCACGCAGAGCACGGCACCGTTGAACAGGTACTTGTGCAGGTCATCCCGGTCCTTTGCGCCGAAGCTCTCGGCCACCGGGATGCCGAAGCCGTTGCAGGTGGCCAGCACGAAGCCCACGATCATAAAATTCAGCGAGTAGGTCGTGCCCACCGCGCCCAGCGCATCGGTGCCGATGTAGCGCCCCACGATGATCGTGTCCACAAAGCTGTACAGCTGCTGGAACAGCGTTCCCAGCACCAGCGGCAGGGCGAACTGCAAAATACGGGTCAGCGGCCGGCCGACGGTCAGGTCGGTGGTGCCGGAACCCTTTCTCTTTGTTTCCTCCATAAAATGCTCCTCCAAGGTTTGTGATAGGGCCAGTATAGCGCATTCTGCCCAAAAAGCGTTAGGCTTTTTTTATGAGAAACCCAGACGAATTTTGGATGGGATGCAAAACGGGAGCCTTCCGCACCGTGCGCGAAAGGCTCCCGTTCTCTTTGTTACAATACGCCGAAACCGACCACGCCCAGCGCGGCCGCGATGCCGATGACCTTCGGCACACTCATCTTTTTCTTTTGCAGCAGCCAGAAGCAGAGCAGGCCGATGGCGATGCCGACGAAGCGGATGCCGCCCTCGCCTGCGTAGGTGCTCAGGCTCAGGCTGAGCAGCACCTCCAGGATCATGCCGATGCAGAGCGGCTTGACGACTTTCATGATCCACCCCATGACCTTGCTGGTGCGGAACTTCTGGAAGAAGACCGCCGCCGCCAGCGTCAGGGTGAAGGCCGGGCTCAGCACACCCAGCACAGCCACCAGACCGCCGATGGCACCCGCCGTCTGGGTGCCTGCAAAGGTGGCACAGTTCACGCCCAGGCTGCCGGGGGTCATCTCCGCAATGGCGATGAGGTTGGTCAGGTCGTCGGCGCTCATCCAGCCGTGGCTGGACATCTCATCGAGGATGAGCGGGATCATCGAGGTGCCGCCAAAGCTCGTGAAACCGATGCGGGCAAAGGCGAAGAACAGCTGCACCAGCGTTTCAAGCAAGTTCCTTCACCTCCATCCAGACCAGCGCGGCCACAACACCCGCCAGGATCAGCACGATGTTGCTGATGCTCGTGAAGTGGCAGACGGCCAGCGCCGCCAGGCAGATGAAGACGCTCGCCTTATCCTTCAGGGCCTCTTTGCCCAGCGAGATGGCCGCCCCGCCGATGATGGGCACCACCGCGCACTGCACGCCCTGCAACGCGGCCCAGACCCAGTAATTCGATTTGATGGCATCGTACGCCAGCGTGACCAGGCTCAGCACCACCACGGCCGGTAGCGCGATGCCCAGCACGGCCAGAACACCGCCCAGCACCCCAGCCATCTGGTAGCCGAACAGCATCGTGATGTTGGTGATCATGATGCCGGGCAGCGATTTGCCCACGGCCACCAGCTCCAGCAGCTCCTGCTTGGTCAGCCAGCGGCGCTTGTCCACGAACTCCTGCTCCATCTGGGCCAGGATGCTCCATCCGCTGCCAAAGGTGAAGGAGCCGATTTTAATAAAGTATGCAAAGATCAGAAGCGCCATCTTCACGCGGGAGGTCTGCTCCGGGGCGGCTTCGGTCTTTTTTTGTGCGGTTCTATGAATTGCTTTTTCCAACATCCATTCCTCCTGTTTCTGACAATAGGGTATCACAGGGGGTTGCATTTTTCAAATATATGTTTTATGATAGAATCCATAGGTTTTTCTTATGGAACGGAGGTGCCGTATGAACTGGAACCAGCTGCGCTATGTTCTGACCATCGCGGAGGAAAAAAGCATCACCCGCGCGGCCCAGAGACTTTACCTGACCCAGCCGTCCCTTTCGCTGAGCCTGGCCGCACAGCAGCTACCAGAGTGCCCCCCTCAAGGCCATGCTGGAGCTGTTCCGCATTCAGGTGCCAAAGCTTTATGGTTTATAAAAACAGAAACCCTCTCCGGCATTGCGAAGCAATGCCGGAGAGGGTTTTATCCTTTTTACCCGTGCGGGATGCCGCGGCGGCGGTAGTGTTCTTCCTTGTCGTCGTACATGCGGCTCTCGGCCTGCTTGATGAGGGCTTCGAGCTGGATGCCGCCGGCGCTGCAGGTAGCACAGCCCACGGCGACCGAATAGCCGTTGGCCTCCACATTGGCCACGAGCTGGCTCATCCGTTCCCGCACCGTGCGGGGCGGCTCGTCCACCACAAAGGCTACGAACTCGTCGCCGCCGATGCGGTAGCTGTCCTTGATGCCGAACTGCCGGACCATCTCCTGAGCCACCGTCTTGAGCATGACGTCGCCCGCATTGTGGCCCTTGGTGTTGTTCAGCTCGTGCAGGCCGTTCACATCCACATAGACACAGCTCAGGGTGTTGGAACAGCGCAGCGGATATTCGTTCATGTGGTTCTCGTAGGCGTTGCGGTTGGGGATCTGAGTGTTCAGGTCGGTCTCTGCGATGACCTTCAGCTTGCAGCGCGCGACGACATTGTCCGTCAGGACGCGGATATAGTACGTGGAAAGCACACAGCCCATTAGCCCGAACAGGACGGCATTGAATACATCCCTGGGCACGAGGGCCGGGTCTTTGAAGGTCACAGAACAGCCGATGAACAGCGCTTCGTAGATCACCGTGCGCAGGATGTTCCCGATGGCCGGGCGGGTGAACAGCATGGGCAGCACCACCGCAACGACATGGAAGCAGATGGCCGGTTCATCCGGGTAGGCAAAGCAGCCCAGATAGAGGCTCAGCAGATAGCAGATGCCCATAAAACTGTCCGCACAGATGGAAAGGACGATGTTGCTGTTCTGGCAGCTCTGCACCGTGCACAACAGCACCAGCGCACAGGCCAGCGCAATGATGTAGGCGATGAAGCCGCCTGCCAGCGATTTGACGGCGCAGCACACCGCCAGCGCCATGAGCAGGAACACGATCTCCACGGTGAGAAAGAAGAAGAGCTTTTCCAGGTTTTCCTTCCGGATCTCGTCCCGGCAGTTCCGGTAGACATCCGGCATCGCGCCGCCATAAAACAGGAGATTGCGCAGTTTTTCCATCGGCCTTTCCTCCTCAGTGTGCGGTTTCGCAGTTTTCTGTGCACTCTTACCAGTTATTGTATCACACAGAAGAAAGAAATGGAAGTTTTTATCTCATTTTTTTATTCCGCAGCGTGGTATGCGTGCAGATAGACCTTTTTTCGCTCGGCATCCAGCTTTTGGGCCAGCACTTCGCAGAAGGTCTCGTCCCGGAACAGCGCCACCACGTCCGGCGCATAGCGGGTGCCGCTCTGGGCCTGCAGCTCCCCCACCAGCGTACGCAGGGGCTTGGCCCGGTTGTAGCAGCGCCCGATGTTGTCGGTGGCAGCATCCAGCGCGTCCGCCACGGTCAGCACATCCACGATGCCCTTGATGTCCTGCGGGCAGGGCGGCACATCTCTGGGGTAGCCGCCCTGTCCGTTGTAGAAGCAGTGGTGATAGAGCGCCGCCGGGGCCAGATGCTCTTCGTACCCGGCATCCCGCAGCAGACTGCAGCCAATGACCGTGTGGCTCTGGATGCAGCAGAATTCTTCCTCCAGCAGGCTGCGGCTGTTGGTGTCGATGTACATGATGACCGCGCTCTTGCCCACATCGTGGTACAGACCGCATTCATAGGCGGTCTGCAGCAGCTCCGGCTTCCGGGCCTGCACTTCGGCTGCGGTCTTGCAGCCCAGCAGGCCGATGAGGGCGGCGGGGTCGGTCTCGATCATCCGCCGGAGCAGTACTCTGGTCAGGTGCGCCACCATCGTGGAGTGTACATAGGTCGGCTTGTGGCCGGAGAGAATGCTCTCCAGGATCTTGCGGTTGTCTATTTCCTTGGTATCCGACTGCGCCGTGATGAGTTCCCGGATGGCAACGCTGGCCACGCGGGGGTATTCATTGCCCGGCATCTCGTCCAGATACCGGTGGACCGCCGCCCGCTCCTTTGCAATGCGGTCAGCCAGCTCGGCGCGGTCCTGCTCGCTCAAAAATACTTCATAATAAAAGAGATAGGCCGAGCCGGTCAGGTTGCGGTTGATGCCGTCCGGCGAATAATCCTGTTCGCCGGTCTGGTCGATCATCTCCAGCAGATCTTCCACGACGGCGCGGGCCGTGCCTTTTCCGGCATGGTAGAGTGCCGCATGGTAAAAGTAGCTCACCCGCCAGTTCTGCTGGCGGGATTCCTCTCCTGCGTTCTTTTTCTGATACTCGTAGACATAGGAGGCCGACCGCAGCACCCGCTCTGCGACCTCAGGGTCATTGCAATGGCGCAGATAGGCCATCAGGGTCATCTGGTCCATGTGCATGGAATAGGTGAACCGTGCCCAGGGGATGTTCGGGTCCAGCTCCTGGTAATAGGGCGATGTGATGATGCTCATAGCCAGGTCGAACAGCTCCATATACCGATGGCAATCCTCTTTCGTCTGGCGCGAGACCGCCAGCCGGATATTGCCCACGCACCGGATGATGTACTGCCGGGTTTCTTTGTCCAGCTCTTCATACCGGGCAATGTAGTTGGCCCCCTCCAGAAAGAAGGCATGGATGCGCGGCCACAGCAGGTTGACGTCGTGGTCCTCATCCCGCACATTGATATAGTGCAGGGTGATGCCGTTGTAGTACAGCTCCCGGACGATCATGGGGACATCGTCGCGGAAGCGGGCCGCCTTCAGCAGCAGCTCGTGGATCTTGTAGGCTACGCCGCAGTCCTCGCTGTTGGCATAGTTGAACAGCCTGCCCGCTGCCTCTTCCAGCTCGGCGATGTCGCTGTCAGACAACGTTTTCGCGTCCCGCGTGTAGACCAGCTCCCCCAGCAGGGCGTTGTTCTCCTTCATCAGGTCGAAGCAGCGCACCGCGTTGCCCTGGATCGCCTCCAGCAGGATTTCCGGAGCCGTTTCCGGCGGGAACTGCGGGCGGGAGAGGGTCCGCACCCGGCGAAGATTCTGGATATAGCGCTCCCATTTCTGCCGATTCGACTCTTCCATCCGGACGCATCCCCTTTCCGCTCAAAACTGGAACCTTTTTGTAAACGTTTCAGGTTTTATTATACGGTACATTCGGGGAAAAAGCAATCAAATCCGACCAATTGTTACCCCCCCCCGACAAAAAATTTTACGTTTTTTGAGCAGAAGTGGAAGATTTTTCCTTATTATCTTAAGTTTCCAGCCAGTTTGCTTTCCATGCGTAACCCACCATCATCAACGCACCCAGCCCCCACGAGACGGGATACAGCAGGAAGATGCCGTCGATGCTGGAAAAGAAGGGCAGCACCCACTGGATCCACCCGATGCGGAACACACACAGCGAGACCAGCAGCACCACCATGGGCGGAATGGTCTTGCCGGTGCCGCGCACGGTGCCCGCCAGACCGTGCAGGATGCTCAGCTCCCAGTAGAAGGGGCAGAAGTAGTGCATGGCCGTGCAGCCAAAGGCGACGACGTCCTCTTCGTGGGTAAACAGGTGCATGATGGGGTCCTGGAAGGCCAGCAGCAGCACACCGGTGAGGATGGTGTAGACGACGCCCATGCCCAGCGTGACCCACAGGCTCTTCTTCACGCGGTCGAGCTTGCCCGCGCCGAAGTTCTGCCCCACGAAGGTGGTGGCCGCCATGCTGAAGCTCATGATGGGCAGGATGTTGAAGCCGTCCACCTTCATATAGGCCGCGAACCCGGCCATGGCGGCGGCACCATAGCCGTTGACGCTGGCCTGCACCAGAATGTTGGACAGCGAGATGACCATATTCTGGATGCCGGTGGGCAGGCCCACCTTGATGATGCGGACGGCCATTTTGCCGTGCACCCGGATCTCTCTGGCCGTCACGCGGTAGTCGTCCTGGACCCGCATCAAAAAGCGCAGCGCCAGCACACAGGAAACCAGCTGGCTGATGTCGGTGGCGATGGCCGCACCGGCCACACCCATCCGCAGCCCCGCGATGAGTACGAGGTCGAGGAGGATGTTCGTGCCCGATGCGATGCCCAGATAGAGCAGCGACCGCTGGGAGTTGCCCGCCGCATTCAGGATGCCCGCCGCCATGTTGTACACGATGCTGAACAGCACACCGCCGAAGTAGATCTGCATATAGGTCACAGCGTCCTCCAGCACCTCCGCCGGGGTATCCATGGCCGTGAGCAGGGCACGGCTGACGAGGATGCCGCCGATGGTCAGGATGAGGCCCAGAAGCACGGCCAGCGCCAGCGCGGTGTGCACGGCCCGCTGCGCATCCTCGCGGTCCTTCGCGCCAAGATACTGCGCCACCACGACGCCCGCACCCACTGCGATGCCCTGACTGAAGCCGATGAGCAGGAAGATGGGCGAGCCACTGGAGCCGACGGCTGCCAGCGCATTGCTGCCCACAAAGTTGCCGACGATGATGGAGTCGGCGGTGTTGTACAGCTGCTGAAGCAGGTTGCCCAGGATCAGCGGCACGGAAAACAGCAGGATGCTCTTCCAGATGCTGCCCTCCGTCATCAAACGGGTCTTTTTCTTCTGCGGTTCCAAAACGGTTGCTGCCACGATGTTCCTCCTGAAGTATCTTGCTTTATTTAATAAGTACCAAATAATTTAATCTTACAACCATTGGCCGCACTTGTCAAACAAAAGCAGAAAAAAGCAGGAAGGCCGGCCCTCCGCTGCCTGCAGAAGGTCGGTCTTCCTCTCGTGCTTCGTTATTCTCCGGAGAACGCCGATGTTTTCTCGTTTCTTTTGACCATCAGGCCATCTTCAGGACGCCTGCCTGCACCAGACGCTTGCGCAGCAATGCGCCCACGACGCAGGAGACCACGATCTTGGCGAGGTCCAGCGCGATGAAGGGATAAACGCACACCGAGAGTGCGTAGCCCAGCTCACACTGCATCTGGAACACGAACCATGCCGTGCCCAGCACGTAGCAGGCCGCGTCGCCCAGCACCAGACCGATGCCGGAGACCACCGGGTTGCCGTTGCTCTTCTCGATGAACAGGCCGCCGATGAGCGCCAGCAGCAGGTAGCCCACCAGATAACCGCCGGTGGGGCCGGCGAGCTTGGCCAGGCCTGCGCCGTAGCCGGAGAAGACCGGCACTCCGATCAGGCCGATGCACAGGTACACCGCCACGCTCAGGGTGCCGAACTTGGGGCCCAGCAGCCAGGCGGTCAGGCAGATGACAAAGTTTGCCAGCGAGATGGGGACGGCTCCGATGGGCACCGTCAGCGGGCCAAGAACACACATCACAGCTGCCATCAGCGCCGTGACTGCCATTTGATACGTCGTCAGTTTCTTCTCCATGATTCCCCTCCGATATTCGGGTCGTTATTGTCGTTGTTGTCGGTCACGCTCGCCAGTATACCCCGGCCCGCCGCAAATGGTCAACACAAAATTTCAGCCAGGGTTTACAATCCGCGATTTCGCTTGCCAAACGGCCCGCCGCCCACTATACTGGAAGCAGAATCTCCAAGGAGGCGTATCACATGGGCGGAGGACATCTTTCCCGGCCGGATTTCGGGATGCCGCAGCCGGACCCTGCACACCCGCTGACCGAATTTTACCTGCTGCTCCAGCATGGGCTGGACCGCGAGGGCGTGTTTGCGCTGCCCGCACTCTGGGCAGACTTTCAGGCACCGGCCCGGCGCATCTACGCCGACGAGGCCGAAGCCTTCCTCACCCTGCGCGAAACGCCCGGCGCGGCCAGCACGTCCCTGCTGGCACCTCGGACTTTGCAGCTGCTTTACAGCAGCCTCCACGTCCTGCCCGACGGCACCCCCGCCGCCCTGCTGCTGACGGAGGAATGCACCCGCACGGTGTATGCGGTGCAGCTGCTGCCGCCCTTCGTCTGGGAAGACCCGCTCCCGCCCCTGCCGGACTGCGCGGCGGCCCTCACGCTCACCCTCACGCTGCGGGATGTGGAGGCCATCGACACCGACCCTCATGCGCTGGAGCAGCGGCTCTGCCGGGAGCCGGGCGGCAAGCACTGGCTTGCCCACCCCAAGGCCGAAGCCTTCCTCGCCGGGCGCATTGCGTTGCTTCAGCGATTGTACAAACGTTGAATTTTTGTTATACTCTTTTTATTCTGCGATGCAATAATCGGGACCTCTCAGCCGTGTATCCGGTAGAATGTCCCACTGGAACCAACGATTTCCAGCAAACCCCGGCCACCGGGGCTTCAAAGGAGTGTAAGACGATATGGGACAGTTGACCAAAGACGAAGTTTTTGCGCTGGCTGTGCAGCGATACAGCGACGCCGTCTACCGAGCAGCCTACCACAATTGCAGCTGCGCGGCGGACGCCGAAGATGTGGTGCAGGATGTTTTCGAAAAGCTCCTGAACTACGACGGCCGCTTTGAGAGTGAGGAGCACCTCAAGGCCTGGCTGCTGCGTGTCGCCATCAACCGCTGCCGGGACCTGACCCGTGCAGCGCGCCAGAAGGACACCGAACTGGATGAGAATATCCCCGCGCCCGACCAGATGGAAGACGGCAGTGTGCTCGATGCGGTGCGCACCCTGCCGGAAAACTACCGCAACGCCGTGTACCTGCACTACTACGAAGGATACACGGCTGCGGAAGTGGGCCGGATGATGGGGGCTCCCACCAATACGGTGCTCAGCTGGCTGCGGCGGGCCCGCGCACAGCTACATACGATGCTGAAGGAGGAGATCGAAGATGAGGTGGTATGAGTACAAGATGGAGGTCGATGACGTCCATGCCCCGGACGACCTGAAAGAAAAGCTGCTGGCCATGCAGAAGGCCCGGCAGGCCGAGCAGGCCGCATCCGGCACCACCCCCAAACCCCAGCTCACCCCGGCCCCTGCACCGGAAAAGAAGAAAAAGGCCCCCCTCCGTTTCCCAGTCAAACGGGCCGCAGAACTGGCCGCCTGTGTGGCGCTGTGCGGTGTCTGCCTGTATGGTGCCGCGCTGAGCAAAAGCAGCTGGAACGGTGTCACCCTGTTCTCCGGCGGGTCTGCGCCCAGCACGGCAGCCGCCTACGACGCCGCACCGGAGCTTGCCACCTATTCTCTGGACGGCGGTGCAGACACCTACGGCACCGGCAGCGCCGAACGCGCCGTGAGTGGTGCCGGCAGCGCCGACCTGCTGACCTCCGGCAATGTGGAGGGCGAGAACGCGGCTTCCGGCACGGTGGACAGCGCCAAGCTCATCTACACGGCCGATCTCTCCATCGAGACGCAGGACTTCGATTGGTCCCAGCAGCAGTTGAACGAAACGCTCAGCGATGTGGACGGCTATATGGAATCCAGCAACGAGTACACCGACAGCACCGACAACACCCGCACCCTCTCGCTGACCCTGCGGGTTCCGGAGAGCGCTTACAGCGCCTTCCTGACATCTGCCGAAGCCGCTGGCAGCGTGATCAGCCGGAGCGAGAGCGCCGACGATGTGACCACCCAGTATCTGGACATCGAGGCCCGGCTGGACAATCTGACCGCCCAGCGCACCCGTTTGCAGGAATTGCAGGCCAGCGCGGACGCGCTCTCCGACCTGCTGCAGATCGAGTCCTCCCTGAGCGACGTGCAGTACCAGATCGAGAGCTACCAGAGCCAGCTGAACTGGTACGCCAATCAGGTGCAGTACTGCACCGTGAACATCACCCTCAACGAGGTCGAGACCCTGACCTCCACCGGCAGCAGCTTCGGTGCCCGGCTGGCCGACGCCTTCCGGAACGGCTGGTCGAACTTCACCGCCGGGGTCCAGACGGTTCTCGTCTTCCTCATCGGCGCATGGCCCGCCATTGGCATCGGTATCGTCTGCGGCGTGGTGTTCTACAAAGTCCGCCACCCCCGCAAAAAGCAGCCCCGCAAGCCTGAAGCGAAGTGACGACCGGAAGATCCGAAAAAACTTTCGAAAAACACTTGACATCTCCCCCGCTCTGTGGTATTATACTTGAGCAGTCAGCGAGAGGCCGACAGCGAAAAGTAAATAGCGCGGGGTGGAGCAGTCTGGTAGCTCGTCGGGCTCATAACCCGAAGGTCGTTGGTTCAAATCCGGCCCCCGCAACCACCAAGCATCTTGAAGTTTTTCAAGATGCTTTTTTGTTGTTTATTTTCATGCAAAAAAGTGAGCCGTTGCAAACTCCTTCCGGCATCGCATCCGCGATGCCACCTCCCTCCCAGAGGGAGGCTTTACAGCCACCCGTCACGCTCAGGCTCCCTCTTCGAGGGAGCTGGCGCGGCGAAGCCGTGACTGAAGGAGTTTTGCAGCAGCTCTTTTTTATTTATACGATGTAACCGTGGCTCCTCGCCCAGAAGACCCAGAAGGTCAGGGTCAGGGCGCTGAAGAAGGTGGTGGTGACGCAGACGCTGCCGGTCAGGGTGCCTTCGTGGCCCATCTGTTTGGCCATGACGTAGCCCGCCGGGGTGGTCACACTGCCCAGCATGACCATCAGCGCCACAAGCTTCTGGTCCACAAAGCCCAGCCGCACCGCCACGGGCAGGAAGATGGCCGGCAGGAGGATGAGCTTGATGACCGTTGCAACGGCCGTGGGCTTGAGGTAGCCCAGCGCCGCGCGGCCCTTGAAGCCCGCACCGATGGCAAGCAGGGCCAGCGGGCTGGTATACCAGCCAGGCTGGAGAGCGTCTTGTTGGCCATGGCGGGCATGGGCAGGCGGAGCAGGCTCCACACAAAGCCCGCCGCGATGCCCAGCAGGATGGGGTTGGTCACGATGCCCTTGAGGCTCTTGACCAGCTTCTCTCCCATGCCGCTCCGGGCGTCCTGCGAAGGGCTTTCAAGCGTGAGGATGACGACCGCAAAGATGTTGTACAGCGGCACACTGCCCAGGATCATCAGGCCGGACAGGCCGGAGGTTCCGTAGATGTTCTGGATAAAGGCCGCACCGAGAATGGCCGCCGAAGAGCGGTAGCTCGCCTGCACGAACTCCCCCACGATGTGCTTATCCTTCAAAAGGAGTCGGGCCAGCCCCCAGATGACCAGAATGCTTGCCGTGGTGACCGCAGCACAGAACAGCACATAGGGGCCGTCGAAGCTGGCGCGGACATCCATGGTGGCAAGGTCCCGGAACAGCTGCACCGGCAGTGCCACATGAAAGACGAACTTGTTGGCCATGGCCACGAAGTCGTCGGTGAGGAATTGCCTGCGGTGGAGCAGGTAGCCCAGCAGCATGAGGAAAAACAGCGGCATCGTGCTGTTCAGGCTGAAGATCAGACTGTCCAGCATGGATCACATTCCCCCATGGCGGCGCTCTTCTGCCGCCAGTTCCTGCTGCAATGCCGCCTTGCGGTGGTCGAGCAGCAGGTCCTTGTTGTACTGGAAGTACCGGGGGCAGCCGTTCTCGGTGATGAACGCATGGGCGGCAGGGGCCAGCGTCAGCTCGGTGACGAAGACCACCATCTCCTGGCTCTCGGCAAAGGCCTGCTCCATAAAATCGAAGGCCGCTTCCAGTGCGCTGGCTGCCGCCTCCTGTGCGGCATCCCGCTCGTCGGAGAGCGACTGGAACTGGGTGCGCAGCAGGTCGAAGGCTTCCTGTGTGCCCGCCGCCTTGGCGCGGCGCAGCTCCGCCTCCCACTGGCGCAGGACGGCATAGACCTTGAGCCGGGTGGCCAGCGCGTCGCGGCTGAGCAGACCCGCCTCGCGCTGGCGCCGGGTCTCGGCGTCGTAGTCGGTCATCATCTGGTTGAACAGAGTTGCCGGGCCATCCGGGATGTCATCGGGCAGGGTCGCAAAGCCCTGTTTGGCCTCCCGCAGGAAGGCATAGCAGGCATCGGCCGCAGCATCGGCCCGGCGGGACGCCGTGAACCGGTTGTTCAGGCCGGACAGGAGCAGGCTGACAAGGCTCAGCCGCTCGTCGAAGGGCGCGTTGAGCAGGCGAGCGAAGACGGCGGGTTTGGCCTGCCCGGCCAGGATCTCTTCCACGCCGTAGTCGTCGCGGTATTTGTAGTAGAGGTCGAGGTAGGCGGAGAAATCCTCCGCGATTTTCTCATGCTGGATGTACTGGCGGATGAGTGCCTCGTCTGCCTTGAGGCCCAGTGCCTCGTAGGTATCCAGCAGATTGGAGAGGTCCTCCCAGCCGCGGGCGGTGACGAACTGGGTGCCGTCCACATCGGCGTTGATCTGATAGAAGTTTTGCGGGTGGAGGTCGAGATAGCTCAGGATCGCGCTGTGCAGGTGGGCAGCGCGGGCGTAGTCCTTCCAGACCTGTAGATCCGGCTCGATGTCCATCCGGCGGACACGGTCCAGCGTGACGATGTCGAAATCACGGACCGATTTGTTATACTCCGGCGGGTTGCCTGCCGCCACGATGACCCAGCCCGCCGGGACGGCCTGGTTGCCGAAGGTCTTGCACTGCAAAAATTGCAGCATGGTGGGGGCCAGCGTCTCGGAGACGCAGTTGATCTCATCAATGAAGAGGATGCCTTCTTTCAGGCCGGTGGCCTCCATTCTGGCGTAGACGCTGGCGATGATCTCGCTCATGGTGTATTCCGTCACCGAGACGTCTTTCCCGTCATAATGACGCTGGCGGATGAAGGGCAGGCCCACCGCGCTCTGGCGGGTGTGGTGGGTGATGGTGTAGGCCACCAGCGCCACGCCGCACTCCCGCGCCGCCTGTTCCATGATCTGGGTCTTGCCGATGCCCGGAGGGCCCATCAGCAGGATGGGGCGCTGCCGGATGGCCGGGATGGCGTATTCGCCCAGCGCATCCTTGGCCAGATACGCTTTGACGGTGTGTTCGATCTCTTCTTTGGCTCGTTTGATGTTCATAAACGTTCCTCATATCCTCAGGTGTTGTTCAGTTCGCGGCAGGGGTCGTCCTCGTCGTACAGCGCCTCGGCAAGGGCCGACGCGGCTCTGGCAGACGGGCCTGCAAATTCTTCCTCGTCCAGCACGACCTTCATGGCCCAGGGCGGGACATTGGCGTCATCGAAACGGTCGCCCAGAAACAGGAATGCCGTGTCGTAGGCCGGGCGGCGGGCCGGGTAGGTACCCATGCCGTCGGTGAAGTAGAGCAGGCCCCGCAGGTTGGAGAACTTCTTCTCGGCGCAGAGCTGGCTGACGTATTCGAACGCCGGGCGGAAATCCGTTCCGCCGCCGCCCCGCAGCTGGAAGTGGTTCATCGCATGGATGAGCTCATCCTCGTTCCGGACCAGAAGGTCCTGCCGGATGGCGTTGTCGGCCTGGATGAGGTGCAGGTTCATCCGGTGGAAGAAGTTCTCCCGCCCTTTCAGCAGGGTGTAGGTCTCGGCCAGAAAAGCCCGGACCAGCTCGCCGGAGGTGGAATAGCTCGTGTCGATGACGAGGGCCAGTTCCTCGATCTTCCTGCTCTCCCGCGTTTCCAGCGGCTCGATGAGGGGCAGGTTCCCATAGACGGACAGGCCGTAGGTGTAAAAGTTCAGGTCGAATTCGTCGGGGTCAAGGTGGACTTCCTCCCGCGTGACGCAGAACCGGCGGAGAAAATCCCGGTAGCTGCGGCGGCTGCGGTTGGCGGCTTTGACCTGTTCCTTCAGGTTGTCGGCCCCCTCGCCCGCCTCCTTGTCGCGCAGTTCCAGTTCGGTCTGCATCCGCTCCCCGATCTTCTGCCAGGTCTTCTGGGGCAGCGGGGTCGGCATCTGCTGGGGCTGTTCGGGGGCGTCTTTCGGCCAGAGGCGGTGGTCGTCGGTGCAGAACTCCCGCTCCAGCTGGCGCAGCACACCGGGCGTCTGCCGGACCAGCCAGCGGTACGCCGGGGCCGCTGCCACGACTTTGCCTTCTTCCGCGATGCACTGATAGGCGTTCTGCCGCACATAGGTCAGCGGCCGTTTGACGCTGCTTCGGTTCAGCCCGTCGATGACGTTTTCCACCGCGATATCACAGGCCAGGCTCCACAGACGCGGGTCGCGCTTCCCTTTCATCCAGAGATGTCGGAATACGCAGTGGAATATCGTATGAAGATACAACCGGTTGAGATACTTCGGATTCTGCTGATAGAGCCGCAGCAGTGTGCTGGGCTGGTAGCAGAGGATGCGGCCATCGGTGGCCAGCACGCCGCACCGCTCATCCGGGGTGGGCGTCAGAGCCGAAAGTGCCAGGTCGAGAAAGCGGAAGTCCAGATACAGCCCGCTGCGTACCACAGCCAGCACCTCACCGCCCATCCGCACCTGCCACTCCTCGTGGGTCTCCGGGCGCTTCGATTCAAACGGCTTGCGGGGGTCGAAAAATGTTTCTTTGGGCATCGTTTCACCTCACTTCCCCTGCGGGAAAGGGTTCAAAAGTCAAAATCATAGCGTTTCCGGTTCGGCTTTGCGGCCTGTCTGCTGTGGGCGGCATCGGCCAGCAGGGCCGCAGCAGCAGCCTGTTCGGCCTGAACGGCCAGCGCTGCGGCCTCGTCAAACCCGGCCGCGTCCAGCACATCCAGCGCCAGCAGGGCCTTCAGGCTGTCAAGGTCCTGCGCCTTCAGCAGCCGGGCCACGACCCGGCCCGTGTTCGCCTTGAGGAACGCGGTGTAGGGGGCCTTTGCCTGTTCGGTCAGACCCCAGGGCCAGCGCAGACGGTCGAAGCAGAGCATGGCCATGATATCCTTGTCCTCGGAGGCGTGGCCGTCCGGGAAAATGGCGTCGTATTCTGCGCAGAGGACTTTTCCATTCAGAAAACACTGTCGGTAATGATATCCCTGCCCGGAAAAGGTGTGCAGCAGGATATGCGCCGGGGATTCCTCCACGTCCTCCCAGTAGGCCGGATACCACAGGCCTGCGCGGGGGGCCGCCTCGCCGGGGCACCAGAACAGCGCCCGCACGGCCTCGGTGATATTGTTGACGAGCGCGAACAGGCCGGTGGCCTGCTCCGGGTCGGCCCGGACGATGAGGTCCGCCAGCGCGAAGCAGTTCAAAAAGACATCGCTGCCCACGGTCAGCTCCCCTGCCCCAACGGACAGGGTGCGCAGCCTGCGGCAGTTGTAGAACGCGCAGCTCCCGATGACCCGCAGGCTGTCCGGCAGGACGGCTTCTTCGAGGAAGTTCCCGCAGACGGGGTGGAGGTCTTCTTCGGGCGCAGTGCCAAAGTCGAGGTCATAGCGGCGGTGCCGCCCGGTCCGGTCCCGGCCAAAGGCTCTGGTCAGGACGGCGCTGCCGTCTTCCCCCACCGCGTAGCGGCAGACCGCGTCCGGGGCGGGCAGGTTCCGGGGCGATTCGGAGAAGCAGTAGTCCCCCAGTTCGGTGACAGCCCAGCTGCCGCCCTCCGGGGTCGGCAGCGCCGACGGCAGGGCGATGCAGGGGGCCTCCCCATAGGCCCGGACAAGGCGGGCCGTGGTATCGGACAATGGTAAAACATCAATGTACATAGGCATCCTCATGCTGCCCGCGAACACACGGCGAAGCAGCTTGCAATAGAAGCGGATCTTTGCCCCCGACTGCCAATGGCTCGCCCTTTGGGAGAGCTGGCGAGCGCAGCGAGACTGAGAGGGTTACAAAAAAACTGCTGCACGCGCAGTTGCCGTGCAGCAGTTGGGAGAGTGCGATCACTGTGCGGCCTGCGCCAGACAATCATCCATTGCGGCAAAGACCGCGTCACTGGTCATGGTGCTGCCGGTCACGGCATCCACACCGGCGGTGCTGCCTGCCTCTTTCAGGCTGGCTGTCAGGCTTTCCGCCGCCTTGCCGCCCAGTTCCGGCGTCTCGCCCGAAGCATCAATGTCCACATTCGTCACTTTACCGCCGGTGATGGTCACGGTGACCGCCACATCGCTCAGACAGCCTTTGGCGCTGGCCGTGTAGGTGCCATCGGTGTAGGTGGCCGCGTTGTCTGCGGCAGGCATCGTGCCGGTGTTGGCGATATACAGCGACAGCACCACCCCCAGAACGATATCCAGCAGCACCATCACGAGGGTGTTCCGGCTCATGTGTTTCTTCATCTTGTTGTATGCTCCTTTGGCAGGTCTTTGTTTATTTTGCAGGCTTGAAGCTGTCGCGCAGGGTCACGACACGGTTGTACACACCGGGGTTCTTGGAATCCGGGGTGAAGAAACCGGTGCGGACGAACTGGAACTTTTCGCCGGGCTTGGCGTCCTTCAGGCTCTCTTCCAGCTTGCAGTGGGTGCGCACGGTCACGCTCTCCGGGTTCAGGTAGTCCTTGTAGTCGCTGCCCTCCGGGATGGCGTTCATGTTGGCCTCGGTGAAGAGCTTGTCGTACAGGCGGACCTCGGCGTCCACGGCGTGGGCGGCGCTCACCCAGTGGATGGTGCCCTTGACCTTGCGGCCGTCGGCCGGGTTTCCATTGCCGGTCTCGATGTCCGCGGTGCAGTGGATGGCGGCAATGCTGCCGTCGGGGTTCTTCTCGATGCTCTCGCACTTGACGAGATATGCACCCATCAGGCGGACCTCGCCGCCGATGGTCAGGCGCTTGAACTTGGGAGGCGGCACCTCGGCGAAGTCCTCGTTCTCGATCCACAGCTCGCGGGTGAACGCCACCTTGCGGGTGGTGGCATCGTTGGCCTCGCGGTTGGGGTTGTTGGCGATGTCGAAGTATTCGGTCTTCTCTTCCGGGTAGTTGTCGATGATGAGCTTGACCGGGTCCAGCACGGCAATGCGGCGCTGTGCGGTCAGGTCCAGCTCACTGCGGATGCAGGCTTCCAGCTGGCGCATGTCGATGAGGTTGTCCGACTTGGAGATGCCGGCCTCACGCACAAAGGTAAAGATGGAAGTCGGGGTGTAGCCGCGGCGGCGCAGACCGCACAGGGTCGGCATCCGGGGATCGTCCCAGCCGTCCACGATGCCCATTTCCACCAGCTCGCGCAGGTAGCGCTTGCTCATGACGGTGTTGGTCATGTTCAGGCGGGCGAACTCGCGCTGCTTGGGGAACTCGGTCCCGAAGATGTTCTCGATGACCCAGTTGTACAGCGGGCGGTGGTTCTCGAACTCCAGGCTGCACATGCTGTGGGTGATGCCCTCGATGGCGTCCTGGATGGGGTGCGCGAAGTCGTACATCGGGTAGATGCACCACTTGCTGCCCTGGCGGTGGTGCTCCGCATACTTGATGCGGTAGATGGCCGGGTCGCGCAGGTTCATGTTGGGGCTGGCCAGGTCGATCTTTGCACGCAGGGTCTTTTCGCCCTCCTGGAACTCCCCGGCACGCATCCGGCGGAACAGGTCCAGATTCTCCTCCGGGGTACGGTCGCGCCACGGAGAGGGGCGGGAGGGCTTGCCCGCGTCATTGCCGCGGTACTCGCGCATCTCGTCGCGGGTCAGGTCGTCCACGTAGGCCTTGCCTTCGAGGATGAGCTTCTCGGCGTACTCATAGCACTTGTCGAAGTAGTCGCTGCCGTAGAAGATGCCGCCGTTGGGGTCGGCACCCAGCCAGTGCAGGTCTTCGATGATGCTGTTGACATACTCCTCGCCTTCGCGGGCGGGGTTGGTGTCGTCCAGACGCAGATTGAATTTGCCGCCGTACTGGTTCGCAATGGACCAGTTGATATAGATCGCCTTGGCGCTGCCGATGTGCAGGTAGCCGTTGGGCTCCGGCGGGAAACGGGTATGGATCTCGCTGACCTTGCCCTCGGCGAGGTCGGCGTCGATGATCTCGGTCAAAAAGTTTTTATCAGCCATGGTGGAGTTCCCCCTTCATCCGGGCCAAACCGCCCGGTACTGCTCATGATTCAATACCCATTATAATACACCATTTTTCGCTCTGCTTCAAGCCAGAAATACAAACCATCGAAAAACAGCTGCTCTGGGCACTTTATTTCTGCGGATAAAATGCGTTGAGGTAGCTGACCAGCGCACCGATCTGGTTGGCTTCGTTGTGGAACGCGCAGGGCACGATCTCCGGCCGGGGCAGGCTGCGGGCCTGTTCCTCGCTGAAGGGATGGCCCTTCAGGATCTTTTCCTCATATACCCGGTCGAGGGTCTCGATGAGGAGGGGCTGGCCGCTGATGCCGCCGCCGATGGCCACCTTTTCGAGATCCAGCAGAACGCTGAGGTTGTAGATCTGCACATCCACCGCCATGCAGAAGGCTTCCAGCACTTCCAGCGCCTCCGGCTCCCCTGCGTTGGCCGCATCAAAGAAGAGCCTGCCGTTCATCGGGGCATCGGCAGGCAGCTGCCTGCGCACCCGGTAGGCATCCAGCAGCGCGGAGGTGCTGCACTGGCAGGCCATTGACTTTTTGCCGTCGCTCCAGGCGTCGGCGTTGGTGTTCATGAAGCTGTATTCACCTGCGGTGAAGTCCCGGCCGCGCACCAGCTGGCCGTTGATGATCAGGCCGCCGCCCACGCCGGTGCCGATGACGAACACCGCCGCGTTGCTGCACCCCTGCAGCGCACCGCGCTGCAGCTCGGCAATGGCAGCTGCCTTGCCGTCGTTTTCGATCCAGACCTTGCAGCCGCAGAGCTCGGCCAGGCGCGGGCCCACCGGGGTGCCGATGTTATAGGTGATGGAGGGCGCACCGCCGCCCCGGACCACACCGTGCTCGGCGTCGATGAAGCCGGGCAGGCTCAGTGCGATGCCGTCCACCTCGTCCCTGTGGGGGCGGTAGAGCTGCGCCAACGTTTCGAGAAAGTGCGGCTGGCTGTCACTGGGCGTCGGGATGCTGCCGGACTCGTACCGGTTCATCGCATCGTCCATGACCGAGTATTTGATCTCGGTGCCGCCCACGTCAAAGATCATGACCTTCATGCTGGTTTCCTCCTGTCGAGATAACGATTTTTCTTTATTATAAAACAATTACAGGGCAAAATCCACCCTGAAAGCTCGTCTTCGCACAACCTCTCCGTCATTGCTTCGCAGACAAAAAAATCCCACGCTGCGGCAAAGCAAAACGCAGCGTGGGGACGAAGATAGCTTAACTTAAAAAGGAGATGTCAGCGCTCAGCGGGCGACGACGTACTTGTGCAGGGTCTTGCGGACTGCGCCGTTGCCAGCGTACAGCTCCTTGACCATGCCCTCGATCTGCTCACCCAGACCGACCGCATACAGGTCCACACCGAAGATGTCGGCGCGGCTGTACAGGTTCTTCAGGCAGCTGAAGTCCTGCTCGCCTTCCTTGACTTCCAGCGGAGCCACGATGGCCTGCAGCTCGGCCAGCATCGGATCGGGAGAGATCTCAAAAGCCTTGCCGTTGTCATCAATGCCCTTCAGGTAGCGGGCATAGCCAGCCAGCACCAGCGGGATCAGGACCAGATTGCTCTTGTCCAGGCCGCGGGCCTCGTAAGCCTTGATGGTCTCGCCGAAGCGGATGGCCAGCTTCTGGGAGGTATCGGTAGCGATACGCTGGGGTGCGTCGGGCATGAAGGGGTTGGGCAGGCGGCGATTGATGACCGCGCCGATGAACTCATAGGGGTTCAGGACGCCCGGATCGACGACGACGGGCATGGCCTCGATGTAGCCGATCTTCTGGATGAAGGTGCGCAGGTCCTCATCGGCCATCTCGGCAGAGATGAGGGTGTAGTCCAGCATGCAGCCATAGATGGACATAGCGGTGTGCAGCGGGTTCAGGCAGGTGCAGACCTTCATCTTCTCGATCTTATCGACGGTCTCGCGGTCGCAGTACAGAACACCGCCCAGCTCCAGCGGAGGACGGCCATTGGTGTAGTGGTCCTCGATGCAGAGATACTGGGTTTCCTCGGCGTTGACGAAGGGAGCGGTGAAGGTGTGCTTCTCAGTGACGATGGTGTAGTTGTCCTCAAAGCCGTCGTCGGCCAGCATCTTCTGGACCTTGGCGTCGGGGCGCGGGGTGATTTTGTCGATCATGCTCCAGGGGAAGGTGACCTTGGTCTCGTCCTGCACATAGGCGAGGAACTCGGCGGGCACCAGGCCCTGCTCGACCCACTTGGAAGCGTAGGTGAAGACGGCATTCCTGACCTTGTCGCCGTTGTGAGAGCAGTTGTCCATGCTCTGCACGGTCAGGGGCAGCTTGCCGGCCTTGAAGCGCTCATACAGCAGAGCGGTGACCTTGCCCATGGCCAGCACGGGGGTCAGGCCGCGCTCCAGGTCCGCAGGAGCCACGCCGTAGCCCTTCTCGGTGATGGTGAAGGAGATCATCTGCAGGCTGGGGTTCTGGAAGATCTCGACCAGACGTGCCCAGTCCTCGGTGAAGGAGGGGTCTGCCTTCAGGCTCTCGGTCACGGAGGCCACGACCTTCTTCTCGATCTCGCCGGTGGACTTCAGGCAGACCAGCAGGCTCAGGTTATCGTAGGGCTGGTAAGCCTTGTCGATGATCTCGTAGTCGAAGCTCTCGGCCACGATGACGCCGCGGTCATACTTGCCGCTGTTCAGGGCGTCGTTCAGGACGGCTGCGGGGAAGGCGCGGAAGATGTTGCCTGCGCCGAAGTGCACCCAGGTCGGCTCTGCATGGGTCTTGGCCTTGACGGCCTCGACGTCGAACTTGGGCAGCTCGTAGCCTTTTTCTGCCCACTCGGCGGACAGATTGCCGTTTTTGATATCAGACAGCTTCATATTGATGCTCAGCCTTTCTTTTTCTCTTCATCCAGACGGTCCAGCAGATCCCAGACGCCCAGCATATACTGGATGCCCAGCGCACGGTCATACTTGCCGTAGCCGGGGCGGCAGTTGCCGGGGCCTTCCTCCCACAGCTGACGGCCGTGGTCGGGGCGGATGTAGCCCTCGTAGCCTCCGTCATGGTAAGCGCGCAGGATCTCGATGATGCCGGTCTCGCCGCAGCAATCGCGGTGAGCAGCCTCGGAGAAGTCGCCGTTGGGGAAGTGATGGATGTTGCGGATGTGTGCGAATGCGATGCGGTCGCAGTGCTTGCGGACGATCTCAGCAACATTGTTGTTGGGGTTTGCGTTCAGGCTGCCGGAGCACAGAGTCAGGCAGTTGTACTCGTCATCCACCATGCTCAGGAAGCGGTCGATGCTCTCGGCATCCACCAGCAGGCGGGGCAGGCCGAAGATATCCCAAGGGGGATCGTCCATGTGGATGGCCATCTTGATGTCGCACTCGCGGCAGGTGGGCATGAGAGCCTCCAGGAAGTACTTCAGGTTCTCCCACAGCTTCTCCTTGGTGACGGGGGCATAGGCCTTGAACAGCTCGTCCAGCTTGGCCATACGCTCCGGCTCCCAGCCGGGGAAGGTCATGTTGTACTTCTCGGTAAAGCCCAGGATATAGTCGGCCATGGCCTTGTAGTCGTCCTGGATCATGTCCTTCTGATAGAACAGAGCGGTGGAACCATCGCCGACGGGGTGGAACAGGTCGGTGCGGGTCCAGTCAAAGATGGGCATGAAGTTGTAGCAGATGACCTTGACACCGAACTTGGACAGGTTGCGGATGCACTGCTTGTAGTTCTCAATATACTGGTCGCGCGTCGGCAGGCCGATCTTGATGTCGTCATGGACGTTGACCGATTCCACAACGTCCATATCGAAGCCGTAGGCGTGGATCTGGTCTGCGACCTTCTGGATCTCATCGACCTCCCAGATCTCGCCGGGCATCTTGTCGTGCAGTGCCCAGACGATGCTGGTCACGCCGGGGATCTGCTTGATGTCGTTCAGCGTGATGGGGTCGTTGCCCTCACCATACCAACGCCAACCCATTTTCATAGGCATAGGGGTTTCCTCCTTATGTTGCTTTGCTTTTTCGTCCGCAGCAACCGCTGCGGCACGTCTCTGCATATATTCTAATATATCAGTTTCGACTTGGCAATTGGCGTTTTGACATTTTTCAGAGTTTTTTCTTGTATACTTTAGACAAAAAGACGACCACACAAAGGATTTTCCCCTTTTTGCGGCCGTCAAATACACGATTTTCTTGCTATTTTTTTGTCAATATCGGCAATTTCCAGTTTCTCTCACCGCCGGGCTTGCAAACAGCGGAGCAGGCGGGACGTTTACCCTTCAACAAAGTAATCCGGATGGATGGCTCTGGCCTGTTCCACCGAGAGCTTATAGCGGTTCAGGTGCTCGTGCAGGGCGCGGCCGACATCGTCCTCGCTGCCGTGGAGGACGGCCTCCAGAATGCGGGTATGGGCCCCGCAGACGGATTTGTTCTCGTCGGTCTGCAAGCTGAACTTGCGCAGCCGCTCGATGTGCTGGAAGGTGGACAGCATGTGGTCGAAGTGTGCCTCCATGCCGCACAGCTCGAACGCGCGGCGGTGGAAGGCGTTGTCAAGTTCCAGCATCCGGGTCTCGCGGTTCTCGGCGCCGGAGTCGCTCTCCAGCACACGGTACTGCTCAATGAGCAGGCGGTAAGCCCGCTCCTGCTCGCCGGTCAGCCGCCCGCGGATGTGGTTCAGGATCTCCTTTTCCAGCGTATAGCGCGCAAACTGCTCCATCTCCATGAGCGTCAGGTCGATGGGGGCAACATAGGTGCCGCTCTGCGGCTTGATGGTGACCATGTGAGCGATGTTGAGCATGATCAGTGCCTCCCGCATGGGGGTGCGGCTGATGCCCATCTCCTGCGCCAGTGCATGGTCATTGAGCTCATCGCCGGGCTTGAGTTCCATTGTAATGATACGGCTGCGGATGGTCTCGTATGCAGCCTCCCGTGCACTCCGTACTGCCATCGTAACGTTCTCCTTCTATCCACCAAAACAATTCCGGTCGCTCTTTGATATATTAGTGAAAGTACCAGTTTTATTCTACCCCCGAAGCGCACCGTGCGTCAAGGGGATTTGGACATAAAATGCAATTTTTTCTTGTCAAGCCGCTTTCTTCGTCTTTTTGGCATAAAGGACCGGCACCCAGACGGCCACCAGCGCCAGACCGCAGACCACATCAAGGATGGAATGCTGTTTTGTGAAGACGGTGGAGGCACAGATGAGGGCAGCCCACACCCAGGCCAGCACCTTCAGGCCGGGGCGGCCTTTTGCCAGCCTGCTCTGAGAGAACGCCAGCGCCATGCAGCCGGAACTCTGGCAGTGGATGGACGGGCAGACATTGACCGAGGCATCCGCCTTCCAGAGGAACTGCATGATCTGCATCGCGATATTGTCGCGGCCGACGGCCTCCGCCGTGGGGCGGATGTCCAGACCGTTGGGCAGTACCATATAAAGAATGAGGCAGAAGGTCATGCCGGAGAACATCATCAGGCAGAGCTTGTCATAGCTTTCCGTGTCGTTCCACCAGAGCAGCGCTGTGACCGCCGCCAGCAGCAGAAACCAGCTGCAATACGGGAAAACGAACCACTCATTGAAGGGGATGAAGTCGTCGATGGGGCTGTGGATGATGTACTTCGGGTCGGTGATGGTCAGGTCCAGCCAGAAAAACCAGACCAGATACACCACCCAATATGCCTGAAACCACAGATGCGGCTTCAGGCGGGAGCGCAGCGAGCGTGTATTCATGTGTTTTCTCCTATAATTTTGATTCCGCAACGACCTATTTTATCATAATGCGCCGTATTGCGCAAATGGAATTTTTACGTTAAAATGAAAAAGATCATGTTCTACTCTATACAACCTCTCCGTCATTGCTACGCAATGCCACCTTTCCTTGTAGGAGAGGTCGTACGAAGGAAAAGCGAACCAAAGGAGCCTTTATGTCAAACACCACTTCTCCCCGCCTCGTGGCCCTTGACCTCGACGGCACCCTTCTGAACCATCAGGGGCAGGTCACACCCCGCACCCGGCAGGCCATCGCGGAGGCAGTCGCCCGCGGCATCGTGGTCCTGCCCGCCACCGGGCGGCCGCTGTCCAATCTTCCGCCGGTCGTGGCCCAGCTGACCGGCATCCGCTATGCCATCACCTCCAACGGTGCCGCCGTCTGGGACCTGGGCACCGACCCCATGAGCGCCGTCTACAGCCGCTACTGCAATGCTGCCGAACACTGCACCACCGAGCCGGTCTCCCTCATCGCGCGGCCCATGCCGGTGGAGCTGGCGCGGGAGGCCTTTGCACTTTATATGGAATACCCCGGCGCGATGAGCGTCTTCTGCGATGGCCGCACCTACCGTGACACCGTCGCCATGGAGCGGTTCGCCCGCCGGAACGCCCGGCGCGGCTCCACCGAGGCCCGCCAGCCCAACGACGGCCGGTTCACGGTCGTGCGCGACCTCACCGAGTGGATGAGCCGCCACGCCCACGAGGTGGAGAAGTTCTGCATGTTCTTCGATACAGCGGAGCAGGCGCAGGCCGCCCTTCCCCGCTTCCGGGCCCTTGCCGGGGCCGAGGTCGTGCAGGGCTCACCGGACAACATCGAGCTCACGGCGCAGGGGGTGGACAAGGGCACGGCCCTGCTGGCGCTGGCCGACCTGCTGCACATCCCCCGCGAAGCCACCGTGGCCGTGGGCGACAGCGAGAACGACCGCGCCATGCTGGAAAAGGCCGGCATTGCCGCTGTGATGGCCAACGGGATGCCCCACATCCAGGCTCTGGCCGACCTTGTGAGCGCGAACGACTGCGACCACGACGGCGTGGCCGAGCTGTTTGAGCGGCTGGGGTTGTGAGCGTTCGGCATTTTTGTGCAATGTATACAAGCTCTTATGCAAAACATTGTGCTTGTTGAGCATTACCAAAACCCCCGCTGTCGTTTATACTAATATTATGAACGTATGGTGGGGCAGAGTGTGCCCAAACGGGCCAAAGCCCCGCCCCCAGAGTTAAATTAAAAGGAGAATGCGTTATGAATCCCATTGTCGAAAAGGTCTATCAGATCGGCATTATCCCTGTTATCGCTTTCAACAGCGTGGACGAGGCCCTGCCCCTGTGCAAGGCTCTGGCAGAGGGCGGCCTGCCCGCTGCTGAGGTCACCTTCCGCACCGCATGTGCTGAGGAGTGCATCCGCAAGATCCACGATGAGATGCCCGAAATGCTGCTGGGCGCCGGCACTGTCCTGACCACCGAGCAGGCAGACCGCGCAATGGCAGCAGGTGCTTCCTTCATCGTGGCTCCCGGCTTCGACCCCGAAGTCTGCAAGCACGTCATCGACAAGGGCGGCATCATGATGCCCGGCACCGCTTCCGCAGGCGAGATGCAGCAGGCCATGAACCTGGGCTGCGAGGCTCTGAAGTTCTTCCCGGCTGAGGCCAACGGCGGCGTGAACATGCTGAAGAACATCGGCGCTGCCCTGAAGGGTGCCCGCTGGATGTGCACCGGCGGCGTCAACGCCAAGAACGTCAACGATTACCTGGGCTACGACCAGATCTTCGCTGTCGGCGGCACCTGGATGTGCAAGAGCGACGTCATCAAGGCTGGCGACTGGGCAAAGATCACCGCACAGAGCAAGGAAGCCGTTGACACCATGCTGGGCCTGAAGCTGATGCACGTCGGCATCAACACCGGCAACGAGGAAGAGGCCATGAAGGTCGCCAACCTCATCGGCGGTCTGCTGAACATGAAGGTCGCTCCCGGCAACTCCAGCATCTTCGTCGGCAACAAGGAGTTCGAGATCATGAAGAAGCCCGGCCGCGGCACCAATGGCCACATCGCCATCGGCTGCAACAACGTGGACCGCGCCATCTATCACCTGACCCAGCGCGGCGTGAAGTTCGACCTGGACTCCAAGAACGTCAAGAACGGCAAGACCGTCGCCTGCTACTTCGCAGACGAGATCGGCGGCTTTGCCTTCCACCTCGTTCAGGCCTGAGCATTTCCTTCTGCCATGCTCCGCCGCACCGGTCTTCCCTGCGGCGGGCGGATATAAGAACCAACAAAAAAGGAGAATATCACAATGAAAGTCGTTACTTTTGGCGAACTGATGGTCCGTCTGCAGCCGTTCAACTATGAGCGTTTCGTTCAGGCTAACAGCCTGGAGTTCACCTTCGGCGGCGGCGAGGCCAACGTTGCAGTCTCTCTGGCAAACTACGGCCTGGACGCTGCTTTCGTCACCAAGCTGCCCGCACATGCCATCGGCCAGGCCGCTGTCAACAGCCTGCGCCGCTACGGCGTCGATACCAGCATGATCACCCGCGGCGGTGACCGTGTCGGCATCTACTACAACGAGAAGGGCGCTTCCCAGCGTGGTTCCGTCTGCATCTACGACCGTGCCAACAGCGCCATCCAGCTGGCTCAGCCCTCTGACTTCGACTGGGACAAGATCTTCGAGGGCGTGGACTGGTTCCACTTCACCGGCATCACCCCGGCTCTGGGCGAGAATGTCGTCGAGATCTGCCGCGAGGCCTGCAAGGCTGCTAAGGCTCACGGCGTGAAGATCAGCTGCGACCTGAACTACCGCGGCAAGCTGTGGACCCGTGAGCAGGCCCGTGCTGCCATGACCGACCTGTGCCAGTATGTTGACGTCTGCATCTCCAACGAGGAGGATGCAAAGGACGTCTTCGGCATCGAGGCTGAGGCTACCGACATCTACGGCGGCAAGCTGAACGCTGAGGGCTACAAGAGCGTTGCCAAGCAGCTGGCTGACAAGTTCCACTTCGAGAAGGTCGCTATCACCCTGCGTGAGAGCCACAACGCTTCCGAGAACGGCTGGAGCGCAATGCTGTACGATGTTGCTTCCAACGAGTACTGCTTCTCCAAGAAGTATGACCTGCACATCATCGACCGCGTTGGCGGCGGTGACTCCTTCGGCGGCGGCCTGATCTACGCTCTGCTGACCGGCAAGAGCACCCAGGAGGCTGTTGAGTTCGCAGTTGCTGCTTCTGCTCTGAAGCACTCCATCGAGGGCGACTACAACATGATGACCGTCTCCGAGGTCGAGAAGCTGGCTGGCGGCGACGGTTCCGGCCGTATCCAGCGCTGATCGCAGGAGGGAGTCCGATATGGATATCCGCTATTCCTGCAACCAGAAGGATTTCAAGCGCTATACCACCGAGGAGATGCGCGACGAGATGCTCATCACCGGCCTGTACAAGGCCGATGAGGTCGTAGCCGTGTACAGTCATGTGGACCGCATGGTCACGCTGGGCTGTATGCCGGTGCACGAGACTGTGTCCATCGACAAGGGCATTGATGTCTGGGCCAACTTTGGCACCCACTATTTCCTCGAACGCCGCGAGATCGGCATGTTCAACATCGGCAAGGATTCCACCGGTATCGTGGTGGCCGACGGCGTAAAGTACGAGCTGGGCTATAAGGACTGCCTGTACATTACGCAGGGCACCAAGGAAGTCACCTTTGCTTCCGCCGACCCGGAGCATCCCGCCAAGTTCTACATGGTCTCTGCTCCGGCACACTGCGCTTACCAGACCCGTCTGATCAAGATGGCCGATGCAAACCACCGCCCGCTGGGCAGCGTGGACACCTGCAACAAGCGCACCATCAACCAGTTCATCCACCCGGATGTGCTGAAGACCTGCCAGCTGAGCATGGGCATGACCGCGCTGGAGCCGGGTTCCAACTGGAACACGATGCCCAGCCACACCCATGAGCGGCGGATGGAGATCTACACCTACTTCGAACTGCCTGAGGGGCAGGTGGTGTTCCACATGTGCGGCGAGCCGACGCAGACCCGTCACATCGTGATGCACAACGAGGATGCTGTCATCAGCCCCTCGTGGAGCATCCACAGCGGTGTCGGCACCTCGAATTATACGTTCATCTGGGCAATGGGCGGCGAGAACATGGAGTTTGACGACATGGACAACATCGCCACCACCGACCTGCGCTAAAAAACACCAGCAAGCCCCGTACCGCTCAACCGGCACGGGGCTTTTTGCAAAAAACGGAGGTAATATATCAATGAATCTGTCTGCATTTGATCTGAAGGGCAAGGTCGCCCTCATCACCGGCGGCGCACACGGCATCGGCTTCTCCATTGCCGTTGGCATGGCACAGTGCGGCGCTACCGTCTGCTTCAACTGCTCCAACGAGGGCAGCCTGGAAAAAGGCATTGCCGCCTACAAGGAGGCCGGTGTTGAGGCACACGGCTATGTGGCCGATGTCACCGACGAGGCCGCCGTCAACGCCATGGTGGCCAAGATCAAGGAAGAGGTCGGCCCCGTGGACATTCTGGTCAACAACGCCGGTCTGATGAAGCGTGTGCCCATGATCGAGATGAGCCACACCGATTTCCTGCGCGTCATCGACGTGCACGTCGGCGGTGCGTTCAACTGCTCCAAGGCCGTCCTGCCCGACATGATCGCCAAGCGCGAGGGCAAGATCATCAACATCTGCTCTATGATGAGCGAGCTGGGCCGCGAGACCGTCTCCGCCTACGCTGCCGCCAAGGGTGGCCTGAAGATGCTGACCAAGAACATCGCCTCTGAGTACGGCGAGTACAACATCCAGTGCAACGGCATGGGCCCCGGCTACATTGCCACCGCCCAGACCGCTCCCCTGCGCGAGATCCAGCCGGATGGCAGCCGTCATCCCTTCGACACCTTCATCTGCGCCAAGACCCCCGCAGGCCGCTGGGGTGACCCCGAAGACATGGTCGGCCCCTGCGTCTTCCTGGCTTCCCACGCTTCTGACTTCGTGAACGGCCAGATCCTCTACGCCGACGGCGGCATCCTCGCCTACATCGGCAAGCAGCCGAAGTAAGTTCCGCGAACACTTAAATGCAAGAAAGCCTCCAATTGTCCCTTATTTTGCGGCACAATTGGAGGCTTTTCTCATTTTAGATTTTAGTCCGAGTCAATCACATCTACTTCTGTAAGAATATATGTTGCATTCCAATGAACACCCATATCTTGAACCAGACTATATTTTCTTTTTGGTTCCACAACGCCCTTACAGGGATTAGCCCATCCACCCAAATCAATTACAATTTGTGTTGGTTCGCTAATGGTAAACTTTGCATTCTCTCCATGATGTCCCTTCCACAAAACCGTTCCCTTTGCATCCGTCACGATTGCATCTCTGGCCGAGAGAAGTCCAACCCATCCTTGAACAATATTATTGGGCATTTTAATTCTTACCACGCCCTCTTTTACGGTTTCTTCAATGGGACATCCACAATATGGACAAGCTACGGCTTTACTGGAAACTTCTTTTCCACATTCGCCACATTTTATTAGTGCCATAAATTTTGCATCCTTTCTTTATATAACTTAGTTATTTTTAATTTTACGGTTCAACTTTTTCACATCAATACTTCCAACTTGCTGATTATTTTTTCTGCACGCCTTTATTAGGAGTATCGTTATTTTCTTCCAATCCGCATCATCGTCATACTTACTAATTTCCGAAGCATCTAATGTATACGTATATCCGACAATTTCATAGCTTTCCGAATCTTTATAATACGAGGATATTACATACCCTGTTGTATTTCCGCCATAACCATTTTGAGCTGTATAGTGCATTATAACGATTGGGTGCTTTTCATCCGTAAGAGTATTTCGGTCTTCATTATCGCCTTGCGCGTTGGATACGTAAAATTCAACATCATATACTGACAGAGAGTCTGGATTTTTCAAAATTTTCTTCAAGGCCGCCGCCGTTTCATATGCACATTTTTCATATAGGTTATCTTTTGAATTTACAAAAAATCCTACACATATTACCACCAAAAAAATTCCTGCAATTGCTAAAACCGATATCTTCTTTTTAACAGTTTTCTTCGGCAGCGGGGTCTCTGTTATCACTACTCCTTGTTCCATTACTTCATTTGAAACTGGACACCCACAATTCGGACATGCTGTTGCCTCACTCGAAATTTCTCTGCCACACTCTCGGCATTTTATCATCGCCATAAAGAATTACTCCCCAAGTTTCGCATTAAGTTTAGTTTAACTTATTTGCACCTATTTTTCAAGTGTAAATAGCGCATACTTTAATGCGTAGATTTTGTGTATTATTACCTTATACTTATATTATCAATGAGGGAGGGTACACAATGGCGTTCAAAATACCAAGGGAAGAATATATCAACCGCACATTCCGGTTGCGCAAAGAACTGGTTGACCGCATGGAAGCCATTTGCAATGAAAAGAACATCTCCCTGAATAAGCTGACCGTCCTTTGCATTGAGTACGCGCTTGACAACCTAGAGGAAGAGGACTCTCCTGACGAAAAATCCTAAATTCTACCTTCATCTGCGCCAAGACCCCCACAGGCCGCTGGGGCGACCCCGAAGACATGGTCGGCCCCTGCGTCTTCCTGGCTTCCCACGCTTCTGACTTCGTGAACGGCCAGATCCTCTACGCCGACGGCGGCATCCTTGCCTACATCGGCAAGCAGCCGAAGTAAGTTCCGCGAACACTGCAAAGCCCCCTGCGTGGCCAGATCATTTGGTCACGCAGGGGGCTTGTTTTATGATTGCCTGTATCTTGTCTGGCCATGCCGGGCGATCATCCCAGCTTATAGATCAGCCGACGCCAGAACTCGTTGATGCTTCGGTTGGTGGGGTCCTGCAGCCATTCAATGCCGAGGGCCTGCAGTTCCTTGCTGTGGTCCGCAGCAGGAGTGTAGGAGATATCCAGCCCGCGCAGGTTGGGCGAACCGGCGGCGATGCGCTTGCACAGGTCGGCGGTGAGGTCCAGATGGTTCATCAGGTCCAGATACTTCAGGTCCGGCATCCGGGTCAACGGCTCGTAATCCAGACCCTTGCAGGTCTTCTCGTCGCCCACGCCAAGGCCCATGTCCAGGAACTCAATGTGCGTTCGGGTCAAGGGGTCCAGGCTGGGGTACGTGGTGCCGGTTCCGATGCTCAGATACCGCAGTTTGGGCAGTGTCGTCAGCGGCTCCAGCGAAGCCAGTTCATTCGACGAACTCAGGCCAAGCACCTCCAACTCCTGCAAGCCCTCCAAGGGGCTTAGATCAAGCGCTCCACAGTTGGAAAGGGTCAGGCTTTCCAGCTTCGTCAGCGCCGCCAGAGGGGCCAGCGTTACGGGTTTGGCACCATAGAGCGAGAGCACTTTCAGCCCGGTGCAGGCTTCCAGTCCGGACAGGTCTGTCAGACTGTCGTAAGGCACTTTTGCCGTATAATAGAACACTTGCAGGCTGTCAAAATGCCGCAGATCGTTCAGGCTGGTCAGGTTCTCAAGATTTCCGCCCTCAGCCAGATATGACGCATTCTTTGCGCTGTCAGCCGTATTGAAAACGGCGCCCTCGGTCGGCTCTGTCCATGCGGCATCCACGCCGTTTGCGCTGATCCGCAGCACCTGAATCTCCCACACGTCGCTGTGCAGGATGTCCCCTTCCGGCTGATTGAGCACGAAGCGGATGTGGGCTTCCATGGCGGGGTCTTCCCACTGGATGACATAATCTTCACCGTGCTCGACCGTTTGGGATGGGATCTCGACCTGCCGCTCACTCACGACCCATTTCGTCAGGTCGCTGCGTCCGTCCGGAAGATTCTGGTTCGACCTGCCCGTACAGGCACACAGCAGCAATGCCGCTGCAAGCACCCACACGAAAAGTTTTGTCCGCCTCATGGAAACACCTCCTATTCCATCTTTCGCCATTATAATATCATTTTGATATCAACAATGTCAATAGTTTTTTCAATTTTTTGTCAGTGTCTCTTGTCGTGATGCCCAGTTTGTTTCGAGAAACCCTGAGATTTCACATTTTTGTAAAGGATTTTTCCTTGCATTTTTCGTCATTTTCGGTATAATAGTTACTCGTGAGCAACTTTCACACGAAGTTGTCCCATGAAGGAACTTTTCACATTGAACAAGGAGAATCTATCACTATGAAACTGAAAAATGCTGCTGTCGTCGCTGCTGCTCTGGCACTGGCCGTCGGCATGACCGCCTGCGGTTCTTCCTCTTCCTCTACCGCTGCTTCTTCCACCGCCTCTTCCGTGGCTTCCTCTGTTGCGGCTTCTTCCGAGGCTGCAAGCTCTGAGGCTGTTGTCGAGCCCGCTGAGTACACCGTGTACAACACCACCGGTTCCACCGTTTCCGAGCTGTACCTGTATGTTGCCGGCTCTGAGGACAAGGGCGAGAACCTGGCCGGTGAGGGCCTGGCAGACGGCGAGAACGTCGTTCTGACCCTGCCGGAGGATGCTGACCAGTCTGCAAAGTACGTCCTGGAGTTCACCACCGAGGACGGCACCACCCAGAGCTTCGACACTCTGAGCTACGAGGTCGCTCCCATCTCCCTGCTGAGCGCTGACGCCGCAGCAGGTGCTACCCCCATCAGCTTCACCGCTCCGGAGAAGTAAGATGTAAACCAAAAAGAAGCTCCACAGTGCAGTCGCACCGTGGAGCTTCTTTTTTGCTTTTTATCAGACTTTCTCGATGGTAATGGTCCACTCGCTGGTCAGGGCCTCATCCGGCTCCAGGACCTCGTGCTTTCCTTCTTCGTTGACGCTGTTGGCCCAGCCGTTCCAGGGCTCCATGCAGACGAAGCTCTCCGCGTCCTGCTGCCAGAGCACACCGTTGTTGAAGCTGTCGTCGGCGTCCACCGTGACCTTGTGGCCGTTGCCCTTGTCGGTGAAGCTCATCGGGAACTCCACGCCCGTCATCAGGCGGATGGTGTTGTCGGCGCCTTCCTTGCGGGTCAGGGTGATCTTCTCCGGAGCGGCGGGCTGCTCGCCCTTGGCGTTCTCGGAGCAGGTCTTGCACCGGATGTCAAAGTCCACATTCTCCAGAGCAGAGGCCGTGAAATAGGGGTGATAGCCGAAGCTGAAGGGCATCGGGACATCGCCCTCGTTGATGACGGTCATGCTGATGGAAGCAGTGGTGCCGTTCAGGTCGTAGTTCACCAGCAGGGTGAAATCAAACGGGTAGAGGAACTTAGTCAGCGGGGTGGACTCCAGGATCAGCGTCACACCGTCGGGTCCGACACTCTCCACCTCCCAGGCGCACAGGTCGGCGAAGCCGTGGCACTCCATGGGGTAGGCTTTTCCGTCGAACAGATGGACGCCGCCGTCCGGGTTGCCGCAGCTGGGGAAGAGCACCGGCACACCGAACCGGGGGCGGTTGCACTCGCTGAAGTTGGGGCGGCGGGTCCAGATGTACTCGTCGCCGTCCAGCGTGAAGCCGGTGATCATGCCGCCGCGCTCCGGGGTGATGGTCAGGGCCGTCTTGGCAGCGGGGTCGGTGATGACGTACTGCTCGTAGCAGGCACCGCCTTCGGTAACATACTGAGTCGTGATCTGATTCATTTTAAGTCCTCCCTATTTTTCTGGCTTTCTGCCAGTTTTTTGAAATAGTAATCAACGCCATACCGGATAAAGTATTTTACAAGCCAAACTGCGCCGTAGATGATCGCTGCATAGACCAGCAGTGTGATCAAGAGCATTCCGGTTGTATTGACTGCCATAATAACACTTCCTTCCTGTATTTCACAAAAAGGCCGCCGTGCGCAAAACAAACGCACAGCAGCCTTTTGTATTTACAGCACGACGCCGTCCTTAAAGATGGAGATCTCGCGGAAGCCGTGCTTCTCGGCCTTGGTCTGCTCGCCGCTTGCAACGCGGATGACCAGATCCAGCAGGCCCTGTGCGGTCTCATCGATGGTCTTTTCGCCGTCTGCGATGACACCGGTGTTGTAGTCGATCCAGCCCGACTTCTTCTCTGCCAGCGGGGTGTTGGTGGAGATCTTCAGGGTGGGAGCCGGAGCCGAGAACGGTGTGCCGCGGCCGGTGGAGAACAGGATCAGGTGGGCACCTGCGGCCGTCATGGCCGTGGCAGACACCAGATCGTTGCCGGGGCCGTAGAGCATGTTCAGGCCCTTGGTGACCACCGGGTCGCCGTAGCCGATCACGTCCATGATGGGGGCCGTGCCGCCCTTCTGGACGCAGCCGCAGCTCTTGTCTTCCAGCGTGGTGATGCCGCCCTGCTTGTTGCCCGGAGAGGGGTTGTCGTAGACGACCTCATTGTGACTGATGAAGTACTCCTTGAAGCCGTTGATCATCTTCTCCGCCTTGACGAAGACGTCGTGGTTGATGCAGCGGTCCATCAGGAAGCCCTCGGCACCGAACATTTCCGGCACCTCGGTCAGGACGGTGGAACCGCCGCGCTGGCCCAGCATATCGGAGAAGCGGCCGATGGTGGGGTTGGCGGTGATGCCGGACAGGCCGTCCGAACCGCCGCACTTCATGCCCACGACCAGCTCGCTCACCGGGATGGGCTCGCGCTGGAACTGACCGGCGTAAGCCGCCAGCTCCTTCAGGATGCTGCGGGCGGCGGTGAACTCGTCGTCCACGTCCTGGCAGGTCAGGAACTTGACGCGGTCGTGGTCATACTCGCCCAGCTCTTCGACGAACTGGTCGTGCTGCAGGTTCTCGCAGCCCAGATGGAGCACGAGGACCGCAGCGGCGTTCGGGTGGCGGACCAGCGCAGCCAGCAGCTTGCGGGTCTGGGCATGGTCGTGGCCGGTCTGGCTGCAGCCAAACGGATGGGTGAAAGTGTACAGACCCTCGATGCTGCCGGTGACGAGGTCCTGGTTGTCGGCGACCATCTTCTTGGCGATGTCGTTGACACAGCCGACGGTGGGGATGATCCAGATCTCGTTGCGGATGGCAGCGCGGCCGTCCTTGCGGCGGAAGCCCATAAAGGTCTCCGGGGCCACCTTGGGCAGCGGAGCCAGATCCGGCGCGGGGTTGTAGCTGTACTCCACCTCACCGGACAGGTTGGTGTGGACGTTGTGGGTGTGCATCCAGGTGCCCGGTTCGGCATCTGCGGTGGCATGGCCGATGGGGAAGCCGTACTTGATGACGTTCTCGCCGTTCCGGATGGGCTTCACGGCCATCTTGTGGCCCTGCGGGATGTCTTCCAGCGCGGTGACGGACAGGCCGTCCACCTCCACCAGCGTGCCCTTGGCGATGGGGTGCAGCGCGACCACAACATTGTCGATGGGGCTGATATGAATTGCCTGCGGCATAATAACTCTCCTTATAGGCCTTCCCCCTTGGGGGAAGGTTTCCTTCAGCTTACAGGCAGCTCTTGTAAGCAGCCTCGGCACCCTGGGTGCGGATCAGCTCCAGATCTGCCAGAACAGCGGCCTCCAGACCCTCGATCTTGGTCAGGTCCTGATCCCACATCTGGGTGTTGGTCAGGACTGCATGCACCAGCTCAGCAGCGGTATCGTCCTTGTGTGCGAAGTAGAAGTCCAGCGCCCATGCGTCGTCCTGGATCTTATAGGTGTTGCCGGCCGGGCGCTTGCAGATCAGGCCGTCTGCGGTGCGCTCCTGGATGTCGTTGGAGTAGAAGGCGATATAAGCGGCCAGGCTCATGGTCAGGCACTTGGGCAGCTGCTTCTGCTCCTCGATGTAGCTCAGGAAGGACGGCATGTTGCGGGCCTTCCACTTGGAGGTGGAGTTCAGGGAGATGCTCATCAGCTCGTGGTTGACGAAGGGGTTGTTGAAGCGATCCTCAACAGCAGAGGCAAAGTCCTCCAGATCCTTCTTGTCCAGCGGCAGGGTGGGGATGATCTCCTCGTGCAGCATCTTGTTCATGAAGCCGCGGATGGTGTCGTTGTGCATGCAGTCACGCACGATGTCAAAGCCAGCCAGGTATGCGCCCAGAACGAAGCCGGTGTGGGCACCGTTCAGGATGCGGACCTTGCGCTTTTTGTACGGGGTGACATCGGGCACGACCATGACGTTGACGCCGGCCTTCTTGAACGGGAGCTTGTCCTCCAGACCTGCGGGGCCCTCGATGACCCAGACGCCGAAGACTTCGCCGACGTCCAGAACGGTATCGTGGTAGCCGTTGGCCTCTTCCAGCGCAGCCAGCTCCTTCTGGTCACGGATGCGGCCCGGAACGATGCGGTCCACCAGAGTGGAGCAGAAGGTGTTGGCTTCGTTCATCCAGTCGATGAACTCTGCTTCCAGATTCCAGTCCTTGGCGTAGTTATTGCAGCACTTCTTCAGCTCTTTGCCGTTGTTGTCGATCAGCTCACAGCTCAGGATGACCAGGCCCTTGTCGGCAGCGCCCTGGAACGCCTTGTAGCGCTCATACAGCACGCGGGTCAGCTTTGCAGGGAAGCTGTTGGGGGGCACCTGATCGAATGCGCTGTCGCCCTGGGTGTAGGCGATGCCAGCCTCGGTGGTGTTGGATACAACAGTCTCCAGCTCTGCCGAGCGGGCCAGAGCCAGCACTTCGTCCCACTTGTCGTCCACATAGGGGCAGACGCAGTCGGACACGCAGGAGATCACACGCTTGGCATCGACCTTCTGGCCCTTCTCACTGCCGCGCAGATACAGAGTATACAGACCCTCCTGCTCGTTGATCCAGTCGGCCATCTGGGGGAAGTTGCCGATGGGCTGCACCAGCTTGACTTTGCCGTTGTAGCCTGCTTTTTCGTTTGCGATATCATAGAAGTAGTCCACGAATGCGCGCAGGAAGTTGCCCTCGCCGAACTGCATGACCTTGACCGGTGCATCCTTCAGGATGTAGCCGTCATAGCCCGTCTGCTCAAGAACCTTGTAATTCAAAGTTTCCATGTCTGTGTTCTCCTTTTAAGTTTGCTTTGCGGTTGCTTTGCTTCGCCTGAGAGGGCCGTGTGCCCTCCCCTTCTCTTTTCTATTTTATGCTGTTGTATACAAATAAGTCAAGTACTTTTTGCTAGATTTTTGCCCAAAAACAGGTCATTTTTATAATTTCCAGCGGTTTTCACAAGGAAAAGTCTGAAAATTTGGCAGTTTTTCAGTTGTATACATCGGCATTTTTCGGTATACTAAAAGTAGGCGCAGCTTGCCCGCACAGGCAGGCGCAAACCCGACTGTTTTATCTATCCGATGAACGAATCAGAAAAGGAGTTCGACCCATGAAAGCATTTATGGATAAGGAATTCATGCTCCAGTCTGCCACGGCTCAGCATCTGTATCACGACTATGCAGAGGATATGCCCATCTGCGACTATCACTGCCACATCCCGCCCCGCGAGATCTACGAGAACCGCCGCTTCGACAACATCGCTCAGGTCTGGCTGGGCGGCCGCAACCCGGACGGCAGCTACTTCGGCGACCACTACAAGTGGCGCGTGATGCGCTCCAACGGTGTGCCGGAAGAGTACATCACCGGGGACAAGCCCGATCGCGAGCGCTTCCAGAAGTTCGCAGAGGCTCTGCCCATGGCCATCGGCAACCCGATGTACCACTGGACCAACCTGGAGCTGCACCACTTCTTCGGCTATGAGGGCGTCCTGAACGGCGACACCGCTGAGGAAGTCTGGAACCTGTGCAACGACAAACTGCAGCACGACCCCAAGCTGACCGTCCGCGGCCTGATTGAGCAGTCCAACGTCGCTTTCATCGGCACCACCGATGACCCCATCGACGATCTGGAGTGGCACAAGAAGATCAAGGAAGACCCCACCATCAAGTTCACCGTGGCTCCTTCCTTCCGCCCCGACAAGGCCCTCAACATCCAGAAGCCCGGCTTCGTCGAGTACATGGGCAAGCTGGCTAAGGTCGTCGGCAAGGAGAAGCTGGCCTGCATCGACTGCGTCTGCGATGCTCTGACCAAGCGCATTGAGTTCTTCGTCGAGATGGGCTGCCGCGCTACCGACCACGGCCTGGACTACGTGCCTTATCGTGAGGCCACCAAGGAAGAGGTCAACGCCATCTACCAGAAGGCCATGGCCGGCGAGGCTTTGACTGCGGAAGAGGTTGAGAAGTATCAGACCTACATCCTGATCCACCTGGGCAAGCAGTATCACCGCCTGAACGTTGCCATGCAGATCCACTACAACTGCCTGCGCGGCGTCAACCGCAAGATGAACAGCCTGCTGGGCCCCGACACCGGCTTCGACATGATCAACACGGCCACCTGCGGCGGCGAGATCGCAAGCCTGCTGAGCGCTTTGAACGACACCGACGAGTGCCCCAAGACCATCATCTACAGCCTGAACCCCGGCGATGACGCCCAGATCGGCACCATTCTGGGCTGCTTCCAGAACAGCGAGGTTCCGGGCAAGATCCAGCACGGTTCCGCCTGGTGGTTCAACGACCACAAGATCGGCATGGAAGAGCAGATGACCCGTCTGGCCAGCCTGGGCCTGCTGGGCAACTTCGTCGGTATGCTGACCGACAGCCGCAGCTTCCTGAGCTACACCCGCCACGACTACTTCCGCCGCATCCTGTGCAACATCATCGGCCAGTGGGTCGAGGATGGCGAGTATCCCAACGACGAGAAGGCTCTGGAGAAGATCGTCAAGGGCATCTGCTTCGACAACGCAAAGCGTTACTTTGCCCTGTAAGCCTCTCCCCGCCTGATCTCTCATTTCCGTTTTCCGCCCGGCCGGAGCGCTGCCCGTACAGCCTCCGGCCGGGCTTTTTTGCGCAGCCCGCAGCGCGTTTGGCAAAACGGCTCCCCCTGCCGCCCTGCGTCGGCCAAGTTCCACGCCAAGCCGCAGAAATTTCGGCACCTCCCGCCCTGCTGCAAAAAAGTTTGCAGAAAATTTCAAAAAAGACTTGCTTTTTTGCGGAGAATATGATAACATAATCAAGCCGATTGCGGCACAGCCAATATGGACGGTTAGCTCAGCTGGTAGAGCATCTGCTTGACGTGCAGGAGGTCACAGGT
>ONZW01000068.1_pt1 | contig 104355 bp, 107 predicted proteins | sample 1671071 | NCBI WGS metagenome assembly ONZW01 (sample SAMN06348119, study PRJEB24527) | human gut metagenome | biome: human gut; feature: ankylosing spondylitis patient; material: feces | host: Homo sapiens | place: China | collected 2015-10
TCGACTTTTTAATGAGTTAAGGATGTTTTGTTAAAAATTATGTACGTTCGCCCTGTTGAAAGGGAAATGTTTATATTTGTGAACACGCTTTTAGAGTCGCAGATTTCTCCCCGTATTTGTCTTTTAACTTCAAATAGTTCGGTGAAAAACCCAATGTTTTTCGGTGGAAAATCGGCGCCTTTTCTTTTATCCTATAAGCGAGGACTATTCACTTTTCCAAATAAAGATGGGATTAAAAGTTTTTAATTTTATTTGCGAAAACGGACATACGTTCGAGGCGATGGTGCCCAGCATCGAAGCTTTTGAGGAACAAAAAAAGAACGGTTTTTTCACATGTCCTGTGTGTAATTCGAATGTCATTTCGAGAGCCCTTTCTGCGCCCCACATCCAGGCCTCTTCTACACAAAAGGACGTCCCGCAAAATACCGTGGAGGCAATGCATACCGTCTATAAAACGGTTAAAAAGATACTGGATGAGAGCGAATTTGTCGGGGATCGATTTGCCGATGAGGCTCGCTCCATTCACAGAGGAGACGCCCCGGACCGCCTCATCACCGGAACTCCGACCTCGGAAGAGGTTTCAGAACTCCGGGATGAAGGAATTGAAGTTTTAGAGATTGGGCTTAAGAAAGATCGCTCGATGAACTGATGTTCTGAAGCTCTTCGGAAATTTCGAGCCAGCGGCCTTCGAGTTCGTCAATCTTGGAAGAGAGTTCGCCGTGACGTTTTAAGGCTTCTGCAACCTCTTCCTGATTTCCTTGATAAAAATCAGTGTCAGCAAGTTTGAGATCCAAAGTACTCTTCTCTTTGTTGGCTAAATCGAGTTCTTTCTCGATCTTGCTGAGCTCTTTTTTGAGCGGTTTAGACAGGGCACTGATGCGGGCACGTTCCTGAGCCTCGTTTCGGCGCTGCTCCTTACGATTCACAGGAGCAGGTGCCCCGGAATCTTCAGGTGCCGCATTCCTCGCTTTCTTGTCCTTTAAGACAATTTCGGCATATTCATCCAAATCTCCGTCAAATTCAGTGAGCTTGCCGTCGCGAACTAACCAAAGTTCGTCGCAGCTGGCTCTGAGCAAATGACGATCGTGAGAGACGAGGAGGACGGCGCCTTCATAAGAGGAGAGGGCGACGGTTAGAGCCTCGCGAGTTTCCATATCTAGGTGATTGGTCGGTTCGTCCAGCACGAGAAGATTTGGTTTGTTCCAAGCGATAAGCGCCAGGGAGAGGCGGGCTTTTTCTCCGCCGGACATGGGACCGACCGGTGAAAGAGCCTGGTCTCCGGAAAAGCGGAATTTGCCTAAGAAGTTCCTCAAGTCCAGTTCGCGCATATTCGGAGGAGCAATGCGCGTTAAATGCTGCAGAGGAGACTCGTCGTCTCTTAAGTCATTGAGCTGATGCTGAGCGAAATAGCCGATCTCCAGACCTTGTCCGTAGCGGATTTCTCCGGCTAGAGGTTTAAGCTCGCCGATGAGGGTCTTCACAAGCGTCGACTTCCCGGCGCCGTTTACGCCTAGGATACCGATTCGAGCGCCTGCCGAAATATTGCATTTAACTTGAGTCAGGATGGGATGGTCGGGTTCGTATCCGCAGGCAACCCCTTCAGCGGTGATTAAATGCTGAGGCACTTTTTCCGGCTGCAGGAAAGAAAACCTCCATTCGTTCTTAGCCAAGACAGGCTCGACGGATTGAAGTTTTTCCAGCATTTTGATTCGCGACTGGGCCTGACGAGCTTTCGTGGCCTTGTAGCGGAACCGATCAATGTAGACCTGGAGATGCGACGCGGTGCGTTCGTAAGCTTTAGCGGCGGCTTGCTGAAGCGCAAGTTTTTGAGCTCTGGTTACCTCAAACTGAGAGTAGTTGCCGCCGTACCGATTGATCGTGTTGTCTTCAACCGACCAAATGGATTTTGCAATTCGATCCAGGAATTCTCTGTCGTGAGAAATGACAATGACGGTGGCTTCCTGCTGCTTCAGGAAACTTTCAAGCCAGATGACCGAGTCAATGTCCAAATGGTTGGTCGGCTCGTCCAGCAGAAGCAAATCGGCCGGACGCATGAGCGCACGGGCCAGCGCGATTCGGTTTCTCCAGCCGCCGGAAAACTCGGAGACCTTGCGGGATGAGTCATTGGGCTTGAAACCCAGGCCGTAGAGAATTTCTTCGGCCTTGGCGACGACAGCGCCTTCATTGATTTCGGCCAAATGGGCGACGGCTTGCGCATAAGCCATATCGTCGCCGGCTTTTTCTGCGCGTTTGAGCTCTGCCCTAGCTTCCATCAAAGGTGCATGTCCTTCCAGAATGTACTCCAAAGCCGGAAGATCTGTCTCGACGACACGCTGAGCGACGTGCGAGATGCGGTTCAAAGGAGGCGCAAGGATGTCGCCGTCCTCGGTGGAAAGCTCGCCCAGAATGGCTGCGAAAAGGGTGGACTTGCCGGAACCGTTAGGCCCGACCAATCCGATAATTTCTCCGTCCGAAGTCGTGAGATTGACGTTTTTATATAAAACTCTAACGCCTCGAACCAGGCTCACATTCTGAAGTCTAAGCATTGGGAAGCTGTTCTTTCTTAATCATGAAGACTTGATCTTTGCCGCCGGAAGTCGGCAGCCAGGTGACCTCAATATTCGGGAAACGTTCCTTGAAGTTTTCGGCTCCGTCTCCGAGTTCAACGATTAAAACACCGTTGTCATTTAAGTGCGCTTTAACTTCTTTAAGCAGCCGGTCGATGATATCCATGCCGTCGGCTCCTGCGACCAAGGCTAAAGAAGGTTCGTAACGATACTCCTGAGGCAGTCCTTCCATCGAGGATTCGGTGACATAGGGAGGATTAGAAATAATGAGATCGTATTTCGTGTTCTGCAGATTCTCGAAAAGATCGCTCTGAATCGGATAGACACGATTTTCGAGTTCGTAGTCGGCGATATTGATTTCTGCCACTTCTAGTGCTTCGCTGCTGATATCGACGGCATCGACTTCAGCCTGAGGAAACTTTTCTGCCAGCAGAATGGCCAAGCAGCCGGAACCGGTGCACATATCCAAAATGGAGCGGATGTGAGCAGGGTCAGGAAGAAGACCGTCAAAATTTTTCTCGATCAGTTCCGCGATGTAGCTGCGGGGAATCAAGACTCTCTCATCTACGTAGAAGGGGAAACCTGTGAGCCACCACTCTTTCGTAATGTAGGCTGTCGGTTCGAGATCGTCGCAGCGGCGGGAAATGTTATTTGATACCGTTTCCCGTTCATTGTTGGTTAGTGCGGCGTCTAAGAATTTATCTTCGTACTCTAGCGGAATACGGAGCGTGCGGAGGACCAAAAACGCGGCTTCTTCTTCCGGATTTTGGTAGCCGTGATTGAATGTGGCTTCAGAAGAATAAAGCCTCGTCGTGCAGTACCGAATGAAATCCCGGATGGTTTTAAGCGGTTCAGTATTAGTTTCCATCATGTTCACTTAAAAAAATGCGTTCCAGTATTCTGAAATAAATTTTAGATAAGCAGGCGATATCCTTTGTCGGAATGCGCTCATTGACCTTATGTATGCGATCGTTCACCGGTCCGAACTCTACAACTTGGGGGCACCACTGTCGAATAAATCTGCCGTCGCTGGTGCCCCCGGAAGTTGAGAATTCAGGTTTGATGCCGGTCACATCCTGAACAGCCCGGGCGAGCTCGTTTCTGAAGTAAGGCTTTTCTGAGAAAAACGGCGAGGCGCTTTCCTGCCATTCAATCTTGAAATCCAAATCATGTTTTCGGCACATGTCTTCGATCTGTTTCTCCAGTGACGCCGCGGTGTGTTTGGGGTTGTACCGAATGTTGAAGGTAATGATGCATTCCCCCGGAACCACATTGACCGCTCCTGTGCCTGCATGGATGTTGCTGATTTGGAATGAAGTAGCTGGGAAAGGAGGAAGACCTTCATCCCAGACGGTTTGAGAGAGTTCGGCAAGCAGAGGTGCGGCGCTGTGAATAGGATTCTTAACCTTCTCTGGATAAGCAACGTGTCCCTGAATGCCTCGAACGGTGAGTTTGCCGTTCAAAGAGCCGCGGCGCCCGTTTTTAATAGTGTCGCCCAGCTGCTTGAAGCAGCTGGGTTCTCCGACGATGCAAAAATCAGGTGCGGCTTCGCGTTCGGCTAAAACCTCAAGTGCATACTTGGTGCCGTCTTTGCCGTCGCCTTCTTCATCGCTTGTGAACAGCAGTGCAATGGTTCCTTTGAACTGCGGATGCTTGGATACGAACTCACAAGCGGCCGCAGCAAAACAAGCGTCGGAGGTTTTCATGTCCTGAGTGCCGCGTCCGTACAAAAAGCCCTCGTCTTCAGTGGGTTCAAACGGCGGGAACTTCCATCCGTCCGCCCCCGGCGGCACAACGTCCACATGTCCGGCAAAGAGAAATACGGGAGATCCTGAACCGTACTTTGCCCACAGGTTTTTTGTGTTTCCTCGATTAATCTCTTCGCAAATAAAGCCGTAACGCGTGAGGAGATCGGCAAAGATCTTTAAAGAACCTGCATCCGAAGGCGTCACGGATTCACAAGCGATGAGTTTTTTAGTGAGTTCAAGAGGGTCTTGCTGCATGCTGAACATTCTCAAATTCAGAAGTAGAGAAAAAATGCGAAGACCTCTGCCGGGAAAGACAGAGGCTCTAAAGAAAGGGCCTTGAAATTTCAAGGCCCGTAAAATTAGTCGCGAAGAAGTTCGTTAATGCTTGTCTTCGAACGTGTCTTGGCGTCTACGCGCTTAACGATAACCGCGCAGTTAAGATTGTACTTGCCGTCAGCAGAAGGCAGGCTTCCAGGGACAACAACGGAACCGGCAGGCACTCTGCCGCGATGGATTTCGCCGGTCGTACGGTCATAAATCTTCGTGCTTTGTCCGATGAAGACACCCATGGAGATTACGCTGTTTTCTTCCACAACGACACCTTCGACGATCTCGCTGCGGGCGCCGATGAAGCAGTTGTCTTCGATGATTGTCGGGGAGGCCTGCAAAGGTTCCAACACGCCGCCGATACCGACACCGCCGGAAAGGTGGCAGTTCTTACCGACCTGTGCGCAGGAGCCCACTGTGGACCAAGTGTCGACCATGGTGTTCTCGCCGATGTAGGCACCGATGTTGACAAAAGAGGGCATCAACACGACACTCGGAGCGATGTAGCTGCCGTGGCGGGCGACTGCGGTCGGAACACAGCGGATGCCGGATTCTTTCCAATCGGACTCGGAAAAATGATCGAAGCGGGAGGGCACCTTGTCAAAGAAGGACAGGTCGCCAGCGCGGACCATTTTGTTCGGATAAAGCTGGAAGCTCAAAAGAACGGCTTTTTTGATCCATTCGTGCGTGACCCAATTGCCGTCAATTTTTTCCGCGACGCGAAGTTTTCCCTGCTGAAGCAGTTTGATGACTTCATCGACGGAGTTTTGAACTTCAGGCGGAAAGTGTTCGGGACGAAGGCCGAAAGATTCTTCAATAATTTGCTTCAATGCTTCCATAGTTATTCCTCAAAGGGGTCAAATTCTGCAATTCTTTTAGCGGCCTCTGTGACTTCGGGCACGGTGGCAACCAAAGCGATACGGATGTAGCCGGACCCGGGGTTGACACCGTTGACCTCTCGGCCAAGAAAACTGCCCGGGAGAACGGTGATGCCCTTTTTCTCATAAAGCCGTCTTGCATAAAGTTTATCGTCTATAGGCGTTTTCGCCCACAAGTAAAAACTTGCATCGGGCATTTCTACTTCTAGTGCTTGTTTCAGAAGCGGAACAGCCGCCTTGAATTTTTCGACATAAAGGCGTCTGTTTTCCCGCACATGTTCTTCATCATTCCAAGCCGCAATACTTGCGTGCTGTACGGCGCCCCCCATTGCGCTGCCGTGGTAGGTTCGGTAGAGCAGGAACGGTTTAATCAGTTTTTCGTCACCTGCAACAAAACCGGTACGCATGCCCGGGATGTTGGAGCGCTTCGACAAGCTCGAGAAGACAATCAGGCGGTCGAAGTTAGTTCTGCCCAAAAGTTTGGCAGCGGTCAAAGAGCCGAGAGGCGGATTGTCTTCGTCAAAATAAATTTCCGAGTAACACTCGTCGCTGCCGATCACAAAGCCGTATTTGTCGGAAAGGTCAAAAAGCCTCTTCCAATCTTCCAGTGAAAGTACCGTTCCGGTCGGGTTATTGGGAGAGCAGACAAACAGCAGCTGAGTGCGTTTTAGAACTTCTTCCGGTACGGTGGAATAGTCAGGCTTGAAGCCTGTCTCAGCTGTCATCGGGCAAAAATACGGCTCGGCACCGGCTAATTTTGCTGCGCCTTCATAAATTTGATAGAAAGGATTCGGTGTGACGACGACCGGGTCTTTAGTCGGATCGATGACAACTTGGGTCAGTGCAAACAAAGCTTCACGCGATCCGTTGGTCGGCAGGATTTGGGAAGCCGGATCGAGTTTTACGCCGTAGCGCTTTTCAATCCAGTTCCCAATCGCTTCTTTCAGCTCAGGGTAACCGCCTGTCGGAGGATACTTTTCAAACAAGGCCTGATGATCGAAGAGAGATTGTTTGACGGTTTCAGGCGCCGGATGTTTCGGTTCACCGATGGAAAGGGAAATCGGTTTGAGTCCTTCCGGCAGTTTTACGCCCTCCAAAAGTTTGCGCAGCTTCGCAAAGGGATAGGGCTGAAGTGTATTAAGCAGCGGATTCATGTTTGCTGATCTTTCTCGTTGGAATATCCACAAAATTTTAGCGAAGGAAGAAGCAATTGCCGCGCTTGAAAACTACGAAATGAAGCGGTGCAAAAAAGAACGGCCCCTCGATGACGGGCCGCTGAGGAAAAATCGAATTAACCGCGAGTCGGATCGTTTGATTCGAATTCTGGCAGTTCAACCGGCTTGACCGGTGTCCAGCCTTCCTTACGGTATTCGGCAACAACTGTCGTGTAGATGCCGCCGCGGACCCACCATTTAGCCTTAAGTCTCATGAAACGCGGGGAGGTGGCTGCAACGAGATCGTCCAGGATCTTGTTGGTGATGGCCTCATGGAAAGCACCTTCCTGACGATAGCTCCACATATAGAGTTTCAGAGCCTTGAGTTCGACATTCTTCTGGTCCGGAATGTAATCGAGCAGAAGTGTGGCGAAGTCGGGCTGCCCGGTTAACGGGCAAAGCGACGTGAACTCTGGGATTTCAATGTGAATTAAATAATCCCGATTTGGCTGAGGATTCGGGAAAGTCTCAAGATTCTTGCTAGGAGCAGTAGACATGAAAATTATTTTTCCGCTATGTGTTTAATTAGAGGACACAAATTATAAGGTCGCGAAAAGAAAGACAAAACGATTTGAACCGCTGTGGGTAACCCGGAGAAAAACAAAATTGCATCAGTTCGTAATACAGTGGTTTTCTTCATAAGCCTGTAGAATATTGAGTCTTAAGTAGTAGCCTGCGGCGAGCGTGGCCGCGGGTCCAGGATTTAGCTAAAGAAAGATGAATATGGTTGGAATGGGGGTAACGATAGTCCTGATCCTTGCGGTCGGCGGCGTCGGCGTTTGGTATTGGCTTCGCATCAAAGAGACGGCAAGTCATGAAAAAGTCGAAGATAAGACACCTCCGAGGATTCCTCAGGAGCCGATTTTCGGCGAAGATTTGATCAATTCCGGCGACATCAAAGTCGACGAGATTAAGACCTCACCTCCTTTTGAAGAGCCGCAGCCTGAATCGCAGTCTCCGTTACAGGCAGAAGAGACGGTCGAAGAAGTCCGGGAAATTCTCCCAGAAGAACCCGAAGAGGAAGAGGAGCCTGTTGAAACTTCCCCGATGTTGGAAGAGATTGATGACAGCGGTCTGCCGAAATATGATCCCTTTGTCACTGAACTCGTCCGTATTACCTTCAAAAAACCGGTAACGGGCAGCCAGCTCGCACCGTTCGTCAAAACGGCGATGGAAAATGCTCCGAGGGGGCTGCTGCGCATTCTGGCTCTCGAAGCAAACAGCAACCGCTGGTTTGTGCCGGATGCCATCGGTATGTTCTCGGCAATTGCCTTCTATATTCAGCTGGCTTCGGGAAAAGCTTCTTTCGACCAGGTTTCTTTGTCGAATCTGTACCAGTTGGTTTTCCTGCGTATGGAAATGAACCTGGACGGCACTTCCGAAATGAAGGAAATGCAGCTGCTGAACAACCATACGGATCAGCTTAACGCACTCATCAAGGATTTCGGCGTGCAGATTACGCTTCTGCTGCGTCCCTTGGAGCCGGTTTCCATCGATGATTTCGAGAAAGAGACGATGCTCTTGGGCTTAAAGCGCCGAAGCATGACGCATTATGAAAAACTTGGTGAACTGGTATTGGATAAGAACGGCAAGCGTCAGGGCAACAGAAAAGGAACCATTGAGCTTCGTTGGTTAGACGACAGAAATATTGCGATTTCTTTGAATGTTCCGCTGATTGCTCCGGAAAGCGATCCTCTTCGTCTCCTGATGACGGCTGCCAACGCTTTCGCGGCGGTTTTTGATGCCAAGATCGTGGATCCCAAGGGATGTGAGATCTCGGGTGCAACGGTCTCTCTGCTGAAGCAGGAACTTGATCGCTTCTATAAACAGATGCGTGAGAACAATATTGAACCGGGCAGTGTCAGAGCACATCAGCTTTTAGACTGATAACTTCCCAAAATTATCATTCTGATTAAGAACATCGGATTCCGTACGAGTACAGTAAGGAATCCGGTGTTTTTATTTGGTTCAGGTACGAAATGGAAGAGCAAGATAAGAAAAAATTAGAGGCAGTCAAACTCCGTATGGAGAAGCTGGCTGAGGAGCTTGAAAAGCATAACAAGGCTTATTACATCGATAATGCTCCGACGGTGTCTGACGAAGTCTACGACTCGTTGTTCCAAGAACTGGCACGACTGGAAAAAGAATATCCTCAGTTCAAAAGTGCGGTTTCTCCGACCGAGCGCGTCGGTGCGACGGTCCAGAGCGAACTCAAGAAAGTGATGTATGCTGTTCCGATGCTTTCCATTCATACTGAGACGGATTACACAGCGCAGGGCGCCTATGATTTTGATGCCCGCGTAAGAAGAGAACTGGAGCTGACATCCGATCAAACGGTCGACTACGACTGCGAATTGAAGTTCGACGGGCTCGCCATTAATTTGCGGTACGAAGACGGCGTTCTCGTTCAAGCAGCTACTCGCGGAGACGGCTACACGGGTGAAGACGTTACGGCAAATGTCAAGACGATTAAGACACTTCCTTTAAAAGTCGAGGGCTTCCCGAAGATTTTTGAAGTCCGCGGCGAAGTTATCATGCACAAAGAAGTGTTCCGCAAGCTCAATGAAGAGCAGGAAGCAGCCGGAGCGAAACTTTTTGCCAACCCTCGCAATGCTGCGGCAGGAAGTCTTCGTCAGCTGGACTCTTCTTTAACTGCCAAACGCAACTTGAACTTTTATGCATACGGCTACGGTGAAGTAAGTGAGATGCCGGCCGACACCCAGTCGGGCTTGCTTGATTATCTGAAATCCAAGGGCTTCCCGGTGATCAGTAATCGAACTGTCGTGCAGACGCCGGAAGAGCTGGAAGCGTTTCATCTGGAAGTCGCTCGTATTCGTCACGACTTACCTTTTGATATTGACGGCGTGGTCTACAAGGTCAACAGTTTTGCCCGCCAGAAACAGCTGGGTTTTGTCTCCAGAGAGCCGCGCTGGGCAGTAGCTCATAAGTATCCGCCGGAAGAAGTCCAGACCCAGGTTTTGGATATAACTGTTCAAGTGGGACGAACGGGCAAACTTACACCGGTCGCTCGTCTGAAACCGGTGTTTGTCGGAGGAACCACAATCAGCAACGTTTCTCTGCACAACGAAGAATTCTTGCAGAACATGGGCATCAAGATCGGAGACACTGTCGTCGTGCATCGTGCCGGCGACGTCATTCCGGAGATCGTCCGAGTGATTCCTGAACTCAGGCCGAAAGACGCCAGAGATTTCGTGATGCCGGAATTCTGTCCGGTCTGCGGTTCTCACGCCTATAAAGAAGACGGAGAAAAGGATCGCCACTGCAGCGGCGGTCTGTTCTGCCGCGCACAGAGAGCCCAAGGCATTCTCCACTTTGTCAGCCGCAAAGCCATGGGCATTGACGGAATCGGAGAAAAGCTGGCCGAACAGCTGATTGAACATGATTTGGTAACGACGGTTGCGGACATTTACCGTTTGACCGTCGACAAGCTGGTCGGACTGGATCGCATGGGACAGAAATCGGCAGAAAAACTTGTCGCCTCAATTGAAGCCTCTAAAAAGACAACGCTCGAACGCTTTCTTTACGCCATCAGTATTCCGGAAGTCGGAGAAGCGACGGCAAGAAACCTGGCAGCTCACTTCGGCGCCTTAAAGCCGCTGGAAGATGCTTCTTTAGAGCAGCTGCTTGAAGTTGAAGATATCGGACCGTCGGGCGCGGAAAACATTCTGCACTTCTTTGCCGAACCGGCGAACATCGCGGTGATCAATGACCTGATGGATCGCGGCGTCGTGTGGGAAGAGGGTACGGGCACGAGTGACCAGGAACTGCCGTTGAACGGTTTGACATTCGTTCTGACCGGCACACTGCCGACGCTTTCCAGAGATGAGGCCAGCGATATTATTCGCAAAGCCGGCGGAAAGGTAAGCGGCTCAGTGTCGAAGAAGACGAGTTATGTGTTGGCAGGCGAATCTGCCGGCTCCAAACTCGCCAAAGCCGAGTCTTTAGGCGTTAATATCATAGACGAACCTGAGTTATTCAAAATGATCAATCAAGGAGTAAAGGCGGATGGCTAATTTTGCGTTGATCGGCGGCAGCGGTTTGGACCAGCTGTCTCTTTTAGAAGGCAAGGTCATTGAGAAAATTGACACTCCCTATGGTAAGGAGCCGGTCGAAATTTGCCGCGGAGTGATTGACGGTCTGAACATTGTATTTTTATCTCGGCACGGAACGACTGAGAAAAAGCCGCCTCATATGATTAACTATCGTGCCAACATATGGGCTCTTGCGCAGTTCGAGCCGAAGGCCGTCATTGCATTGGCTTCTGTCGGAGCGGTTTTACCTGAGGACGATATCGGTGCCATTGCCGTACCTGATCAGATCATTGATTACACCTGGGGTCGCGAAACCAGCTACAACACGGGCAAAGAGAAGTTTATTAATTTTATTGACTTCACTTATCCCTTCGACATGGATCTGAGAGAAGCGATTGTTGACGCTTCCGAAGAACTGGATCTTCCGATTATCGACGGAGGTACTTATGCCTGCACACAAGGTCCGAGACTCGAAACGGCGGCAGAAGTCGACCGTATTGATAATGACGGCGGTCACTATGTCGGTATGACGCTGATGCCCGAAGCTTGCTTAGCCAGAGAGTTGAATCTCAAGTACGCAGCGATTTGTCAGATCGTCAATACGGCTGCCGGCCGCGGGTCTTCCGAAAAGGGCATCGTGCTGGCAGATACGAAGGAAGCCTTAACAAAGGCAACCAAGGAAAGTGTTGACTTGGCCTTAACCACATTCCGATCTTTGGCAAAATAGATCATTTGAAAGTGACAAAACCCGCTGATGAGGCGGGTTTTGAATATGCAGACCGGCTAACCTAAAGCTCAAGGGCTTCTAACACGGCTTTTTCAAATTCGGCGCAGAAGACAGGATCCCGCAGCTTAGCGCTTTCAATTAGAAAGACGTCCTCGGCTCTTTCGCCCAGTGTCGTGATTCGGGCCGTCACAAGATTGATTCCATACTTCACAAACACACGTGCGATGGATGCCAAAAGACCTAGCCTGTCGGTTGTGACGATGGACAGCATGTATTGCTTTCCGGCGGCATCCGGCCTTAATGAAGCCTGCGGTGGGATTGGGAAGAGCTTGGATTGACGTGAAGGGCGTCCGCGAAGAGGGGGCGGAAGTTTTTCTGCCAAATCCAGTTTTTCCGCGAGTATTTCTTGGAAGCGAGCGAACTCTTGTTCGAAGTTGGGGTCTGAGCCGTCGTCAACGACGATGAAAGAGTCGACAACGCGTCCGTCTCGTCCCGTGTGGATACGAGCTTCGGCAATGGACAGACCGTATTGCTGCAGATTAGAAACGATGCGGGCAAAAAGTTCGGGGCGGTCCTGCGTCAGGATAAGAATTTCGTGCGCGTGTTCCATGCCGCGCAGCGGTCTGGATGCCACAAATGACTTCGAAGAATCGAGATGCGGCAGCAATACCTTGGCATGCCAAACGATATTCCGCACCGAGTGCTTCATAAAGTAAGCAACGTCAAAGTTATCCCAGAATTTATTGATCCGGTCCCGCTGCTCCGGTGTAAAGCGCGTCATGCGCAGAGCATCTTTACGGCGCCGGGAAACCAATAAATCTCGGTCGATGCCTTTCCCTTTAAGGAATCTGGCGGTCGAATAAAACAAATCTTCAAGAAGCTGGGCTTTCCAGGCGTTCCAGATTTTTGGTCCCGTCGCCCGGATGTCGCAAACGGTGAGCAGATAAAGGCCGACGAGGCGTTCCATCGTTCCGACCTTCTTGGCGAAGTTTTCAACAACCTCCGGATCAGAAATGTCTTGTTTCTGGGCCACCATGCTCATGGTCAGGTGTTCACGAACAAGAAACTCAATGTAGTCAGCGTCCTCACCGGTGATTTCAAAGTCGCGGCACATTTGCCGAACGATTTCCGCCCCGATTTTGCTGTGGTCTCCGCCTCGGCCTTTGCCGATGTCATGGTAGAGAAGGGCAAGAACCAAACGCCAGCTTCCTTTCATCGCCATCATGAGCTCGGTGCAAAGCGGCAGCTCGTGGGCGTTTTCACTGTGTGTGAAGTTTCTGAGGTAACGAATCGCAAGGAGGGTGTGCTGATCCACCGTATAGGCGTGGAATAAATCATGCTGCATTTGACCGACGATTCGGTTGAAGCTTGGCAGCAGTTTTCCGAGTACGCCCCAGCGATTCATCTCTTCCAGGGCATGCCAAACGCCTCGGCGTCCTTGGATAATCTTCAAAAATGTCTGACGGTTGACGGGATTTTCAGCCCATTCTTTGTTCATCAGAGAATGAGCTTCAAATAAGGCACGGTAAAGCCGTGAAGACTTCATCGGAATGTCCGGATGACGTTCCTGAATTAAAAAGGCCTCGAGAATTCTTTCAGGGTTTTTAACGAAGACGTCCGGAGACTCAAGGCCGAGCACGTCGCCCTGCCGTACAAAACCGCTGCAAATGGGTTCGCCGGTTTGTTCAGGTTCTTTGGAGTAGCGTTCTTTAATGGCCTGAAGAATGATGGAATTGAGCTGGCCGATGGTTTTTGCATTGACATAGAAGTGCTGCATCATCACTTCACTAGGACGCCTGCCGACAGTCCCGACAATGCCCAGCGCTTTAGCCAGCGGTTCCTGAATTTCGAAAATTAATCGATCCTCATGGCGGTTAGTGAGCAGATGCATATGGATCCGCAGCCGGTAAAGGCTTTTCGTAACGGATTCCAAAAGTTCGCATTCTCGGCGAGTGATCAAACCCTTTTCAAAGACTTCCTGCCAAGTGTTGCCAAGACGGGCCGCCCTAAGCACCCAGATCAAAATATTCAGGTCTCGAAGGCCGCCCGGGGCTTCTTTAATGTTCGGTTCCAGAGCATAAGAGGACTCGTGGTACTTCAAATGCCGCTGCTGCTGTTCGATGAATTTTGCCCGATAGAACTTTTTAAGATTCAGACTCCTTTCTATCGTATCGGAGTAGGTCTTAAAGAGTTCTGCGTTCCCCGAGATGAGCCGGGATTCGAGCATCGCGGTCTGTGCAGTGATGTCGATATCTGCCTGTTCAAGACACTCTTCGATTTTCCGAACAGAGTAGCCGACGGTCAGACCAAGCGACCATAGATTGCCGATAACTTCCGAGATTGTTTTTAAGTCTTTATCTTTGACATCATCAGGCAGGAGAAAGAGCAGGTCCAAGTCGGAGAAAGGAAACTGCTGCTCTCTGCCGTAACCGCCGACCGCGACGACGGCAACCGCTTCAGACAGACCGTTGAGTTTGAGAATCTCCAAAACTGCCTCATCGGCAGCCTTGGAGTGCGCAGAAAGATAGGCATCGGCGTCAACGTCCGCCAAAAACTTCTTTGCTAAAACTTCTCGCTGATCTTTAAACTTTTTGACGATTTCGTTGATTTCCATAGCCTTGGGATTCTATCTTTATGAATTTAGGCAGAAGGTTTTACCCACGAGGGGGCAGGCGGGCATTTCGGCGATACCGTCAGAACTTCGTATCCGGTTTCAGTGACGAGAATCGTATGTTCCCACTGGGCGGAAAGGCTTCTGTCTTTGGTTACGGCGGTCCAGCCGTTCGGAAGGATGCGAAGTTCTTTCCTTCCGGCGTTGATCATCGGTTCGATCGTGAAGATCATGCCGGGCTTCATGACAGCACCGGTGCCGAGCTTGCCGTAATGGCAGACCTGAGGATCCTCGTGGAAGCCGACACCTACCCCGTGCCCGCAGAATTCACGCACGACGCTGCAGCCCTGAGGCTCGACAAAATGCTGAATTGCATAGCCGATATCTCCGAAATGGGCGCCGGGACGCACGATTTCAATGCCTTTCCACATGGAGTCGAAAGTGACATTGATGAGGTGTTTAGCAGCAACGGAAATATGGCCGACGGAATACATACGGCTGGTGTCGCCGTAATAACCGTTTTTAATGACGGTCACGTCAATATTTAAGATGTCGCCGTTTTTGAGCACCTTCTCATTCGGAATACCGTGGCAGATCTGATGATTGACGGAAATGCAAGTAGCTTTCGGATAAGGATTGGTGCCGTCCGGGTCGTAGTTAAGGCAAGCGGACTTGTCTTTGAGGACATCTTCGGTATATCTGAGCATCAAATCATCGAGGTACTCGGTGGTGACGCCGGCTTTAACAAACGGTTCAATGTAGTCGAGAACCAAAGCCGCATCGCGGCAGGCAGCCCGGATGCCTTCGATTTGTTCCGGGGTCTTAATAAGGATATTGTCAAACATTGATTAAATCTGACTCGAAAAAGTTTTTCAATGCGGCAATTTTAGTGGATTCACCGTTAAGCGGTGCCTTTTCAGCCTTATATAGGTCAACCGGAAGAAAGGTGACAATCAGTCTTCAAATCCTCGCCAAAACAAGGTTTCATTTGATTTATCCCAAATAGAAAATCCAAAAGGTTGTAACGCCTCTTTTCAAACGCTTAACTCTTTGAAAAAGCATGATAGAATTTCGCCCCGATCCGAACGGAAACGTTTGGACTTTTTTGTTAAATAGCGCAGTCTCACAACAGGGTTCCATTCGGAAATCGTGAGGCTGTTGGAATTAAACCCTAAAGGAATTAAAGATATGTCATCTCTGAGCATGCGTGAACTGCTCGAAGCCGGTGCACACTTCGGTCACCAGACTCGTTTTTGGAGCCCCAAAATGTCCCAATACATTTTCGGCTCTCGTAACAAGATTCACATCATCAACCTCGAAAAGACTGTTGCTAAATTCGACGAAGCTGCCAAGTTCTTAACAAACCTGGCTGCTCAGAAGGGCACCATCCTTTTCGTCGGCACAAAGCGCACTTCCCGCGACGCCATCGTTGCTGAAGCCAAACGCGCCGGGATGCCTTATGTTGATCAGCGCTGGCTGGGCGGTATGCTCACCAACTTCAAGACGGTTAAGGTTTCCCTGAAGCGTCTTAAAGAAATGGAACAGAAAGTTGCCGACGGCGCTCTTGAAAAGATGACCAAAAAAGAAGCTCTCGACTTCACTCGTGAACTCGAAAAGCTGAACAAAGCTATGGGCGGCATCAAAGAAATGAACGGTCTGCCCGACGCTCTGGTCGTTGTTGACGTTGGCTACCACAAGATTGCTATTCAGGAAGCTAACAAGCTTGGTATTCCTGTTGTCGGTATCGTTGATACGAACCACAATCCTGCCGGTGTTGACTATGTCATCCCGGGTAACGACGACAGCGCCCGCGCTGTTGCTCTTTACGCTAAAGGATTTGCTGACGCAATTCTTGAAGGCAAGAACAAGAACCTTGAAGACACTGTCAAGGCTGCTAAAGACTCCGACTTCGTTGAAGAAGCCGCTGTCGAAGAAAAAGCTGAGTAATTCGCCTCTTCTTGTCTGAAGTACCAAGGGAAGGGGCGTTCGCGCCCCTTTCTTTTTAAACCAATTATTTTTTAAGGATAAAACAATGGCTGTTATCACTGCCGCAATGGTTAAAGAACTTCGTGTTAAAACCGACGCTCCGATGATGGAATGCAAAAAGGCTTTGACAGAAGCTGACGGCAACATGGAGCAGGCTGAAGAAATTCTTCGCGTTAAGCTCGGCAACAAGGCCACTAAGGCTGCCAGCCGCATTACCGCTGACGGCGTTGTCGCTATCTACATCGACGAACCGGGCAAGATCGGCGCTATCGTTGAACTGAACTCCGAAACCGACTTCGTTGCTAAGAATGCCGACTTCATCGCTTTCGCCAACGACATCGCTAAGCTCGTCGCCGAAAACAAACCGGCTGACGTTGCTGCTCTTTCCGCTTTTCCGCTCAACGGCTCTACCGTTGACGAAGTTCGTAAAGGCCTGATCGGCAAGATCGGTGAAAACATCTCCATCCGCCGCTTCCAGATCATTGAAGGCAAAGGCAAGCTCTCCACATACATCCACGGCGGTGCCAAGATCGGCGTTATCGTTGACGTGGTCGGCGGCAACGACGAAGTTGCTCACGACGTGGCTATGCACATCGCTGCTTCCAAGCCGAAGGCTCTCGACAAAGACGGCGTTGATCAGAACCTGATCGAAACAGAACGCCGCGTTGCGATTGAAAAAGCTCGCGAAAACGGCAAACCGGAACACCTGATCGAGAAGATCGCCGAAGGTTCCGTTAACAAGTTCCTCAAGGAAGTCACACTTCTTTCTCAGCCGTTCGTTAAGGATGACTCTAAGAGCGTCGGCGAACTCCTGAAGAGCAATGGTGCTACAGTATCTGCATTTGCGCTGTTTGTTGTCGGTGAAGGTCTTGAAAAACGCAACGACGACTTCGCTGCCGAAGTTGCTGCTCAGGCTGCTGCCGCACGTGCCTAATTGTTGAACTTTTTTCGGAGTAAACGATGAGTAAGTCTGAAACGCCTAAAACCAAACGAATTCTGCTGAAACTCTCCGGCGAAGCCCTTATGGGGGACAACGCCTTCGGCATCAGCCGTGATACGCTCAAGAGTATCGTCGGTGAAATTAAAGAAGTAGTTGACTTAGGCGTTCAGCTTGCGATCGTGGTCGGCGGCGGCAATATCTTCCGCGGAGTCGCACTCGGCTCCACCGGTATGGATCGTGCCACCGGCGACTATATGGGCATGCTGGCTACCTGCATGAACGCAATGGCCCTCCAGGATGCACTGAGAAACGCCGGTGTTGAAGCCCGTGTTCAGTGCGCTCTGGATATCGACCAGGTTGCCGAGCCGTATATTCGCGGCAAAGCCTTGAGCCACCTGAAGAAAGGCCGGGTTGTGATTTTTGCTGCCGGTACCGGTAATCCGTTCTTCACAACGGATACTGCCGCAGCGCTGAGAAGTGCTGAAATCGGAGCCGATATGGTTCTGAAAGCCACTCAGGTTGACGGTGTCTTTACCGCTGATCCCAAGAAAGATCCCAGCGCAAAAATGTATAAGTCTCTGACTTTTGACGAAGCCATTCAGAAGAAGCTCAAGATTCTGGACGCTACAGCTTTTACGCTCTGCCGCGATCAAGGCATGCCGATTAGAGTCTTCAACCTTCATAAGCCCGGTGCGCTCAAGCGCGTTGTGCTTGGTGAAGACGAGGGCACGCTCGTTCACGTTTAACCGAGAAAAAACGGATACAAAAAGCTCCGGACCTGCATCAGCGGGTCCGGAGCTTCTTTCTTGATCGATGAATTACTTTTCTGCTTTTTCACGTTCGCAGGATTTTTCGGCTTCTTCTTTCTTAAGTTTGTTCTCTGCGTGAATCTTGTCCCGCAGTTCATCACTCTTTTGTTCCTGGTCTTTCAGAATTGCGCCGAACCTTTTTTCAATTTTTGCCATAGTCCAAACTCCTTATCAGATGTTTTGAGCTTAAGCGCGTTTAGCCTAAGAGCCTATTAAACCAACTCGAATCGAGCGGTTTGAGGCTTTTGCGCTCCGTGGTAAACTCAACGAATTAATAAAGGCTGTCACTGCCGTCGTTGTTTTATTTCGGCGGATTTGACCGCGTCCGTGATTTTCTGCTCACCGGCGTGCGACTAAGTTTTGTGACTTGCAGCCGAGAAATCTGCAGAGATTGGAAATTGACATGACAACTAAAGACATCTATTCACAGTCCGAACACCATATGAAGCGTTCCATTGAGACGCTCAAAGAAAACCTGATGAAGATCCGTACGGGTCGCGCTCATACTGGTTTGCTCGAACACATCACCGTCGATTACTACGGCTGCCCGACTCCGATTTCTCAGGTGGCCCAGCTCGGTTTGGCTGACGCCAGAACCATCACTGTTCAGCCTTGGGAAAAGAAAATGGTTGCCGTGGTTGAAAAAGCAATCCGCAACTCCGATCTTGGTCTGAATCCGGCGACTTCCGGCGAAATCATTCGCGTTCCGATGCCTCCTCTGACCGAAGAACGCCGTCGTGACTTAACGAAGGTTGTTCGTTCTGAAGGCGAAGAAACTAAGGTTGCCATCCGCAATCTGCGCCGCGATGCAAACAACAAGGTTGCTGCGCTCGTGAAGGAAAAAGAAATTTCCGAAGACGACGAACGCCGCTCCAACACAGAAATTCAGAAACTCACCGATAAGTACATCGGTGAAGTCGACAAGCTGATTGCCGAAAAAGAAAAGGAAATCATGACCGTTTAATCGGTTTAAATCCTATGACAAGTCAGGAATTGACTGCAAAGCCACGTGAGAGGGTGCCCCGTCACGTGGCTATTGTTATGGATGGCAACGGAAGATGGGCCAAGGCTCGAAAACTTCCTCGTCTTATGGGCCATCAAAAAGGGGTTGAGTCCGTTCGCACAGCGATCCAGGCCGCAGCCAAGACAGGCGTGCAGCATTTGACGCTTTTTGCTTTTTCCAGTGAAAACTGGAACCGGCCGGCAGATGAGGTTAAAGGGTTGATGAAGCTTTTTCTCGTCAGCCTGCGCAGAGAGATTGCAGCCCTAAACAAAGCCAATGTACGGGTTCGTCTTGTCGGCGATCTGACCGCTTTTTCTGAAGAACTTCAGGAGCAAATCGCCGATTCAATGAAGATCACGGAAAACAACACCGGTCTGACACTGAACGTCTGCGTGAATTACGGAGGGCGTTGGGAAATTCTTGAGGCGGCAAAAAGATGTCGTGATATTCCGCTCGAAGAACTGACGGAACAAAAATTTGCTTCGCTGCTTCCTTTGGCGGATTCCGGCGATGTGGATTTGTTTATCCGTACGAGCGGGGAAGAGCGGATCAGCAATTTTATGCTGTGGCAGCTTGCTTACGCAGAGCTGTATTTCACAAAAATTTTATGGCCCGATTTCACCGAGAACGAGTTTTTAAATGCGCTAAATTGGTACTCTTATAGAGAACGTAGATTTGGTAAGACTTCCGAACAAATTCAACAGGAAGCGAAAAAGGAATAGTTCATGCTGCTGCAAAGAGTCATTACAGCCGTTGTGTTGTTAATTATCATCATCGGCGCGCTTTTAATTTCTCCTTTGGCTTTCACGGCGGTGGCCGCGATTGCTATCGGATGCTGCTTTTGGGAGTGGCTCCACATTTGTAAATGGAACAACGGGGTCGCAATGGTTTGCGGCGTTGTTTTGGGGGCATCCCTTTTCTTCTTAGAGTATGCCTCACCTGCTGCACTCCAGACAGTTCAGTCCGGCAACGGGCTAATGATTATTACCGCCACGGCAACTGTGCTTTGGGCGGTTATTACCGCGGTTATTTTTACCCGCCGCACCTCCGGTTGGATGGTCCCCCAAGGCATCGGAGCCCTTTTAGGCTGGATCTTTGTGCCGGCCGCTTGGTTTTCTCTGATGTACTTGTTCCGTGAGAAGGGCACCATTTATATGTTGTCCGTCTTGGCTATCGTTTGGGTTGCAGACATCATGGCCTACTTCGGCGGCCGCTGCTTCGGCGGTCCTAAAATGGCTCAGGGAATCAGCCCGAAGAAGACTTGGTCAGGTGCGCTGACAGCATTCGTGTGCGTTCTTGCTCTTTCGTATGTCCTTTACTGGGCTCAGCCTTCTTTCCCACTTTGGACCAACGCGCTTATCTCTCATTTGACCGGTTGGACTTCAGCTTTGATTCTGATTCTGGTAGTGCTGTTTTCTATAGCCGGTGACTTGTTTGAAAGTGCGCTTAAGCGCACTGCCGGAGTTAAAGATTCAAGCAATCTTCTTCCGGGACACGGCGGTTTCTATGACCGTCTCGATGCTCAGATGAGCGTTCTTCCCCTTACCGTCTTCATTCTTCTTTTCCTCCAAGGTTACTAAGTTTCAGTCATGGAAAGCGTTGCGATCCTCGGTGCGACCGGCTCGATCGGTAAAAGTTCATTAGATGTCATCTCTCGTTATCCGGACCGGTTCACCGTGTACGCGGTGACGGCCAATTCCAGCGTCAAGAAACTCGCTCAGGCGGCTAAAGACAGCGGAGCTAAAGTCGCGGTAATTGCAGATAAAGAGCTTCTAGGAGCTCTGCAGGATGAACTTAAGGCCGCCGGAAGTAGGGCGCAAGCTTTGGCCGGTGCTAAGGCAATTGATGAAATCGCATCCAGCCCCGAAGTCGATATCGTGATCGGAGCTATCGTCGGAGCTGCCGGAATTTCTTCGACATTTAAGGCTGCCGAAGCCGGTAAAAAGCTTCTGCTGGCCAATAAGGAAAGTGTCGTTTGCGGCGGCCGAATCCTGATGGATACGATTAAGGCCTCGGGTGCTGTTCTCATGCCGGTCGACAGCGAACACAATGCTATTTTTCAGTGTCTTGTCGGAGCGACCCAAAAAGCCAGATGTGAAGCCAATATCCTTCTGACTTGCTCGGGCGGGCCTTTCCGTCAAAGACAGGACCTTTCCAATGTCACGGTTGAAGAAGCTACGCATCATCCGAACTGGTCGATGGGCAAGAAAATTACCGTTGACTCTGCGACGCTGATGAATAAGGGCCTGGAAGTTATCGAGGCTCGCTGGCTTTTTGATTTCGAGCCGGAACGCATTCAGGTTGTCGTTCATCCCCAGAGCGTCATCCATTCTATGGTTCAGTATGCCGACGGAGTAGTCATTGCGCAACTGGGTGCTCCGGACATGAGAAACACGATTGCTTACTCTTTAGGCTTCCCGGAAAGATTGGACGCCGGGGTAGAACCATTAAACTTCTCAAAAATCAAAACGTTAACCTTCGAAGAACCGGACTTAAAACGTTTTCCCCAGCTTGGCTACGCCTACGATGCATTGAAGCTGGGCGGAGCTGCTTCGATCGTCTTGAATGCAGCCAACGAGATTGGCGTCGAGGCATTTATTCAAGGCAAGATCGGCTTTACCGACATTGCACGCCTATGCCACGCAATGATGTACGGCTTCCAGCCGCCTGCTCCGACGAACTTGGAAGCGATTCTGGATACGGATAAACAGGCTAGAAAACTGGCTCAGTCTTGGGTCGAAGGTTTTTGCGACAAATTGGAGAACTAACCTTGACATTGTTGACGACCATTGCTGCCTTTGCGGTAACGATCGGTATTTTGATTACCTTTCATGAGCTCGGGCATTATTTAGTCGCCAGACTTTGCGGCGTAAAAATTCTGAGATTTTCTCTCGGCTTCGGGAAACCGCTTTTTATCCATAAACGCAAGAACGATCCTGATGCAACGGAGTGGGCGGTCAGTGCGCTCCCTTTGGGCGGATACGTCAGGATGCTCGATGCGAGAGATCCTGCCTGTCTGCCTATCAAACCGGAAGATAAAAATCGTGAATTCGGGGCTAAGAATGTGTGGCAGCGATTCGCCATTGTTGCTGCAGGTCCATTTGCAAACCTTCTGCTTGCCGTCCTGCTCTATGCTTCTATCTTCATGATAGGTAGCACGCAGCCGACGCCGGTTGTTGCCGAGCCCCCGGCCGGTACGCCGGCCGCGGTGGCCGGACTCCACGCCGGCGACAAAATTCTGAAAGTCGGCGATTCAGAAATTAAAACTTTTACGGATCTCCGTATGGAGATGCTGAATAAGTTCGGAAGTACGACGGATATTTTGGTTCACAGTCCCAACGGCAGCGAAGTAACGAAAGAAATTGACCTCACGAAGATGAGTCTGGACCCAAAAGCAAAAGATGCCGATCCTTTTGATGAGGTCGGTCTTCATTTGAATATGGGCCATCCATTTATCTCATCTTTTGTTGAGAACTCCGCCGCGCAGCGCGACGGAATCAAAATCGGTGATCACATCTATCAGGTCGGCAGCGTTCCGGTGAAGATGCCCAAAGATTTTGTGGCTGAAATTAAGAAGTACCCCGGCAAGCCCGTCAATCTTCTCGTCGGAGATGAAAACGGGCCGACACATACGGTAGAAGTCACACCTGCCTATGCTAAGGATGAACAGGGTAATGAAATCGGCAGAATCGGCGCAGCAATCGGAGTGGACTTCCCGCACACTCAGGTTTCTTACGGACTGTTAAAGAGTTTGGCTGAAGGCGTGAAGAAAACGTGGGATACCGCAGCAATGTCTGTTCGAATGATCGGAAAGATGTTTACAGGTGATGTCTCTATCAGCAATATCTCCGGTCCTGTGACGATTGCCGACTATGCCGGCCAGACTGCTCAGCTGGGTATTCTTCCTTTTATTTCGTTTTTAGCGTTGGTTTCCATCAGCTTGGGAATTTTGAACTTGTTACCGATTCCCATGTTAGACGGCGGCCATCTCCTGTATTATTCTCTCGAAATAGTGACTGGTAAGCCGGTTTCTGAGGCTGTACAAGCGTCTGCACAAAAGATTGGCATCGCAGCTCTCTTTGGTTTGACTATACTTGCACTATTTAATGATTTGACGCGACTTTTGCCGTGATTTCAATCACGCAGGGTCATTTTTTAATTTATAGAATATGCCTCATCCTAAGAAGATAGCGCTAGCTTGCGCTTTAGCTTTGGCAGCGACGACCGTGCTTGCACAGGGTCATGTGATTAAAGACATTCGACTCGAGGGCATTTCCCGTACGGAAGCGGGTACTGTTTTTTCGCATCTGCCGATCCGAGTGGGAGACACGTATTCTCCGGAGCTGGGCGCTGAATCTCTGCGTTCACTGTATGCTTCCGGAATGTTCCAGGATGTTCAGCTCGACATGGACGGCAACGTCTTAGTGGTTCGAGTTCAGGAGCGTCCGACGGTCGCAAACATTCACACTACCGGTATTTCCGAGTTTGATGCCAAAGGTGTTGAAAAATCTCTCCGTGATGTGGGCTTAGCCGAAGGTTTTATTTTTGACCGCGCAGTATTGGATCGCGCCGTTCAGGAATTAAGACGCCAATACCTCTCTCGCGGCCGTTACTCCGCTGATGTCAAAGTCACTGTTACGCCGGTGGAACGCAACCGCGTCCGCATCAACATCGACGTTGATGAAGGTCCGGCCGCAAAGATTCAGCAGATTCGTTTCGTCGGCAACAAAGTCTATGACGACGGCGATCTTCGCGATGAAATGCAGCTCGGAACGCCGAACTGGTTCTCTTGGTATACCAAACGTGACCAGTATTCCCGAGAGAAGCTCACAGCCGACTTAGAGGCAATTCGCGCTCTGTATAACAACAACGGTTATCTTGACTTCAAGATTGACTCGACACAAGTATCTGTCAGTCCCGATAAGTCAGAGATTTTTGTCACTATCAATATTGATGAAGGTAAAAAGTACACAATCAAAGATATCCGCTTAACCGGTGATATGCTCGGCCTTGAGCCCGAGTTTGAAGATCTTGTGGATATCAAGCCGGGTTCCGTTTACAACGCTTCCGAAGTAAATGGTCTGGCAAAGAAATTTACGGATCGTCTTTCCGCCTTGGGCTACGCGTTTGCAAGAGCAATTCCGAATCCTGTCGTTGATCCGGAAAATCCGGATGAAGTCAGTGTCGTGTACACGATTGACCCAGGCCGCCGCGTTTATGTCCGTAAAGTGAACATTACCGGCAACACGCGTACTCAAGACGAAGTGATCCGCCGCGAAGTTCGTCAGTATGAAGCCAGCTGGTTTGACAGCGATAAAGTTGCCGTCTCCCGCGACCGTATTGACCGTCTCGGTTTCTTTGAAACGGTTACTGCAGAACCTGAGCCCGTACCCGGCTCTCCGGACGAAGTTGATTTGGCTGTTAACGTGAAAGAACGTCCGACCGGCAACATCTCTATCGGTGCCGGCTATTCCACCTCCGAAGGTATCGTTCTTTCCGGCGGTTTCTCTCAGAACAACGTGTTCGGTACCGGTAATTCTCTTTCTTTGGAAGTCAATACTTCTAAGAGTTCCAGAACTTACGCAGCCAGCTTTACACAGCCGTACATTACAACGTCCGGCATCAGCCAGTCCTTCGAAATTTACGACCGTAAGCTCGACTTGGACGAACTCGAAATTACCGATGACGTTAAGTACGAAACGTACGGCGCCGGCGTGACCTACGGTGTGCCGATTACGGAAAACGACCAGATCTTCCTGGGTGGCAAGTTTGAAATGACCGATGTGACGGTCGGCTCCGGTGCTCCGCGCCGTTATGTCGACTACGTCAACGATTACGGCAAGAAGCCGAAGAGCATCGCAGCTACGATCGGCTGGTCCCGTGATACCCGAGACAACATTTTGGCTCCGACACGCGGCCGTTACCAGAGATTGTTCGGTGAAATCTCTCTGCCGGTCCTTGATCTGAAGTACTACCGTGCGACGTATCAGTTCCAGCAGTTCGTTCCTGTCACGAAATCCATTACCTTCGCCTTTAACACAGAGCTCGGTTACGGTGACGGCTATGCAGGCAAGCAGTATCCGTTCTTCAAGAACTTCTACGGCGGCGGTATCGGATCCGTCCGCGGCTACGATACTTCTTCTCTCGGACCGCGTGATACCGACGGTGATGCCTCCGGCGGTAACCGCAAACTGAATTTCTCTCTTGAGCTGCTGACGCCGATCCCCGGTGCTGACAGAACCCTTCGTATGTTCACCTTCTTGGACGGTGGCTGGGTTTGGGGCCGCAAAGCCTTCTACAAACAGCTTGCTGACGGCAAATACGCTGTGGACCGTTACAAGAAGGACAAGCTTGACCTCGGCGATCTGCGTTACTCCGTCGGTTTCGGTTTAGCCTGGATTTCTCCGATGGGTCCGCTTAAATTGAGCTTCGCATTCCCGCTCAATAAGAAGGACAGCGACGAGCTTCAGAGATTCCAATTCCAAATTGGTACAGGTTTCTAATAAATTTGTGGCACAATTAAACAATTGTGTAGGAGATACATTCATGCAAAAAAAATGGTTAGCGGTTGCGTTAGTTTCCGCCTTGGTTTGCTCTGCTGCGACAGCAGTGCAGGCAGAAGTTAAGATCGGTGTCGTCAGCACCGAAGTTATTCTTCGCGATTCTGCAGCTGCTCAGGCCGCAAGTAAAAAACTTGAACAAGAATTCTCTAAGCGTGATAAAGAACTCAACGCTGCCGGTCAGCGCCTGAAAAACGACGTCGAGCGCTTCGAAAAGAATGCCGGAACAATGACTGAGCAGGAAAGAATTCGCAAGCAGCGTGATCTGGCTGAAAGAGACCGCGATTTCCAGCGTCGTCAGCGCGAACTCCGCGAAGACTTCAATCAGCGCAGAAATGAAGAGCTCCAGAAGCTTCTTCGTCAGGCTAATACGGTCATCAAGAACATCGCTCAGCGCGAAAAGTATGACCTCATTCTTCAGGAGGCCATCTACGTCAACCCGAAGATTGATATCACTGATCAGGTTCTCAAGGAACTCAAGTAATTTTTATCGGGCACAAGCAGACAGGATGTCTGCTTGTTGCTTAATTGCCATTTAGTGCAATATGTGCGGCATGACCTGACTCGGGTTTCGGCGACTTCAAACTTGCTCTCCCTCTCAGATCGGCCGCATAAATTTTTTAAATAGGGCGATCAAATGATTCAACAAACAGCGCCGATGACTCTTCTTGAGTTAGTAGACCGAATTAAAGAAAAAAGCAACGACACTTTATTAAGCACGATCAGTGCCAACGGAGGCAAAGCTGAGATTAAGTCCATTGCTCCGCTGGAGACTGCCGGACACGGCGATGTCGCCTTTTTAGCCAACAGTAGATATCGAGACGCAGCCGCTGCCTGCAAAGCAACAGCTTTGGTTTTGACTGAAGAAGATAAACAGGCCATCTGGGGTGAAAAAGAACCTGACCGTATTGTCGTCATTACGCGCAATCCGTATGCTTGGTTTGCATATGCCCTCCAAATCATTTTTCCGCAGGAACAGCCGGAACCGGGCGTTGATACCAGAGCTGTTGTAGAAGACGGTGCTGTTATTGACTCGACTGCGACCGTTGAAGCCGGTGCCGTAATCCGCAAAGGCGCACAGGTCGGTCCGTACTGCTTTGTCGGCGCGAACAGCGTCATCGGCGAGGGCGTGGTTCTCGGCGAACACACTCGTATTTATCCGAACGTGACGATTTACTACGGCTGCCGCATCGGCAGACGCAACATCATTCACTCCGGTGCCGTAATCGGTGCCGACGGCTTCGGATTTGCGCCTTTAGACAGACAGTATGTGAAGATTCCTCAGATCGGTGCGGTTGAAACCGGAGATGATGTTGAAATTGGCGCCAACACCTGTATCGACCGCGGCGCTCTGCAGAACACCACGATCGGACAAGGCACTAAGATTGATGACTTAGTCATGATCGGACACAACTGTCAAGTCGGCAAGAATGTGGTTCTTTCCGGAAGAACTGGTTTGGCCGGAAGCACGATTATCGGCGACAACGTTCAGGCCGGCGGCGGATCCGGTTTTGCAGGACACCTCAAGGTGGCCGCAGGTTCGATCATCGGCGGAGGCGCCGGTGTTCCGGGCACGATCGATAAGCCTGATTACTATGCCGGCTACATGCCTGCCATGCCTCACAGAGAGTTCTATAACATTCTGTCCGTAATTAAACGTTTGCCTGAGATGCGCAGACAGCTGAAGCATCTGGCAGAAAAAGTTGATTCCCTTAAGAAAGAGTAAAAATGCAAGACATTAATGACATCATGAGGCTCCTGCCTCACCGCTACCCGTTTCTTTTAGTTGACCGAGTTTTGGAAACGAACGGTGTCGATAAGCTGATTGCCATCAAAAACGTCACCGTCAACGAACCTCAGTTTACCGGTCACTTCCCGGGCGTTCCTGTCATGCCCGGCGTTCTGATCATCGAAGCGATGGCTCAGGCCTGCGCAATGCTGGCTTTTGCAAGAATGGGCGGCGAAAGAGATCCTGAGAAACTTTTTTATTTCGCTTCTATTGACAACGCTCGCTTCAAACGCGTTGTGATCCCGGGCGACCAGCTTCGCTTTGAGTGCACATTCCTGCGTGAAAAACTCGGCATGATCAAAATGCACTGCGATGCAACAGTTGACGGTCAGCTGGCAGCATGTGCCGACATGATGTGCTCCTATCGTTCACCTAAATAAAGGAAAACATATGGCTCAGATCCATCCCTCATCCTTAGTAGATCCTCAAGCCAAACTTGCGGAGAACGTTGTCGTCGGTCCGTTCTGCACGATCGGTCCCCACGTTGAAGTCGGTGAAGGAACCACTTTGCAGAGCCATATTGTTCTTACCGGCCATACCAAGATGGGTAAGAACAACAAGATTTATGCCTTTGCAGCGATCGGTATCGATCCTCAGGATAAAAAATACCGCGGCGAGGAAACTCAGCTGATTATCGGTGACAATAACGTTATTCGCGAACACTGCACGCTCTCTGTAGGAACCGTACAAGACAAGGGAGTAACTATTGTCGGAAACGGCAATCTGCTGATGGCCAATGTCCATGTCGCCCATGACTGCGTCATCGGAAACGACACCATCATTGCCAACAACGTCGGCTTTGCCGGCCACGTTCATGTTGCTGACGACGTGATCGTCGGCGGGCAGTCCGGGATTCACCAATTCGTCAAGATCGGGAAGGGCGCGATGCTGAGCGGCGGAAGCATGGTTCGTCAGGACTGCATCCCCTACGGTATGTATCAAGGTTACCCGGCATCTCCCTTCGGCATCAATCTCGAAGGCATGAAGCGCCACGGCTATTCAAGAGCTGCCATGCATGCGGCCCGCGAAAGCTACAAACTGATCTTCCGTGAAGGCAAGACCGTTCCGGAGGCAGTGGAAGCCATCAAGGCTTACGCATCAACCTTAGAAGATGAACAGGCTAAGAAAGTCTGCGAACTGATGTGCGAATTCACAGAGCAGGCAACTCGAGGATTGGCTCGCTAATGGAGCAATTGACTAATAACAGCATTATCTGGGCAGCCGGAGAGAACAGCGGAGATTATTTAGCTTCGCGTGTTCTGCCGGCTGTTGCCGCATCTCGTCCGAATCTAAAGATGGAAGGTATCGGCGGAGACAGAATGATCCAGGACGGCTTGGATCCTTGGTTTCATGCCAGCGAACTTTCCGTCCGAGGCTATTTGGAAGTGATCCGCCATCTGCCGCGAATTTTAAAAATTCGCCGCGAAATGATGCGCCGTACTATCCAGTTTCGCCCTGCTGCCTACATCGGGGTTGATGCTCCTGACTTTAATCTGTCGATTGAAGAGAAGGTTAGAGCTTCGGGTATTCCGGTCGTTCACATGGTGGCTCCAGCCGTCTGGGCTTGGCGTCCGCAGAGAATTCACCAAATCAAACGTGCGGTGGATCATTTGCTTTTGATTTTCCCTTTTGAAGAGAAAATTTTTAAAGAAGCTGGTATACCCAGCACTTACATCGGTCATCCTCTGGCAGAGATTATTCCGATGGAGCCGGATACGGAAGGTGCGAGACGCAAACTGAACATCGTTGCGCAAGGCCCCGTGGTTGCCATACTTCCCGGCAGCCGAAAAGACGAAATCCGCTGGTGCGCTCCGGCATTTTTCGGCTCCGCCTCTTTAGTTCTGAAGCAGGAACCGAGAACTCGATTCATTGTCCCGGCGGCGGATGAACAGCGAAAAAAAGAGATTTTAGAAGTTCTTAACCGTTTTCTTCCCGACGTCAAAGACCATATAGTGCTTTTGGACGGGAAGTCGCATTTGGCGATGGAAGCGGCCGATGCCATCTTGGTGGCGAGCGGCACTGCGACGCTTGAAGCCGCGCTTTATAAAAAGCCTTTAGTCGTCGGTTACGCGATGCCGGCACTTTCCGCAATGTTGATTCTTTCCAAAGGCCAGACAAAGTGGATCAGTCTGCCCAACATTTTGGCGCAGAAGACCTTAGTTCCCGAGTGCGTTCAGATGTTCTGTTCGCCTGAAATTCTTTCGTCTCATTTGCTTCACGCACTTGAGCCGAAGCGGCAGGAATATCTCAAAGAAGTATTTTCAGAAATGCATGAAACATTGCTGAGGCCGACCGCTCAGCTGGCGACAGAAGCAATCGATCAGGTTCTAAAACACTGATGGCTGATTATTTATTTGACGGCGAAGAAACGATTGCCACGCTTGTCTGCGGCGTGGACGAAGCCGGCCGCGGCCCTTTAGCCGGACCGGTTGTTGCCGCAGCGGTAATTCTGAATCCCGATCATCCGATCGAAGGACTCAGGGATTCAAAAAAACTGACTGCTCATGCAAGAGAGGTTCTTGCGGAGCAGATCAAAACGCATGCGCTCGCCTGGGCGATTGCTGAGAGCTCAGTGGCCGATATCGACCGTATGAACATTCTGCAGGCGACGATGGCAGCCATGCGCAAAGCCGTGCTTCAGCTTGATCCGAAACCGGATTTGGTGCTGGTGGACGGCAACCGTCTTCCGGAACTTCCGTTCCGGGCAGAGCCCATTGTCAAGGGCGACGACTTGATTCCGGAGATTTCCGCAGCGTCTATTTTGGCAAAAACTTATCGGGACGCCTTAATGAAAATCCTCGGCGGAATGTATCCGAAATACGGTTTTGAGCAGCATGCGGGATACGGTACGGCATACCATCTCAAAATGCTGGAGAAATGGGGGCCGTGTCCGGTGCACCGAATGACGTTCGGTCCCGTGGCGTTGATTGCAAAGAAATTTGAGCGCCGAGCCGACCGTAAAAAGCGAAAGGGACAGTAAATGGAATTCATGCGGATCACAAGCGCAGCCAATCCTTCAATAAAACTTGCAAAGAATTTGGCGCAGCACCCGAGAGCGGCGAGAAAAGAAGGTTTATCTCTTGCCGAAGGAATTCATTTGGCCCGAGAACTTCTTTTGCATTCCGAGCTTGTCCGCAAAGTATTTTTAAGAGAAGGGGCGGAGAAGAATTTTGAAATCTCTGAAATCTTACAAAGATATCTGTCGTTAAAGATTCCTGTGGTTCAGCTGTCTTCCCAAATCTACAGCTCGATTTCTCCTGTGGACACCAGTGCCGGGATTATTTGTGAGATCCGTATTCCTGAAGATGGGAACATCAAAAAAGACGAAGATTGGATTTATCTTGACGGTGTCCAAGATCCCGGCAATGTCGGAACCATTCTTCGTTCTGCATTGGCTTCGGGCGTGACGAATATTGCTCTGTCTCAGCAATGCGCCTACGTCTGGTCCCCAAAAGTTCTGCGTTCCGCCATGGGAGCTCATTTCTTCTGCAACATTATTTCTTCCGTCGAACTCGAAGAGATCAAAGAAAAAACGGGCGCCGCTTGCTTAGTTGCTGACGCCCGAGGCGGAAAAGATCTCTACGAAGAAAAATGGGGAAAAGACCACACCTTATGGGTGTTCGGAAGCGAAGGCCTAGGCGTTTCTGAAAAAGCCCTGGAACTCTCCGATTTGACGCTGTTGATTCCTTTGGATTCCAGAGTGGAAAGCCTCAACGTTGCAACAGCGGCTTCCGTCTGTCTGTTTGAACAGCGCAGACGCCGGTTGGCTTACCGTACAGAAAAATAATATGCGGCCGAGTCGGCCGCATATCCAAAATCAACTCATTCAGTCATCACATTCCCATGTGCGGGTCGATGTTGATCTTGAGCTCAAGCAGAATCGTTGCAGAAATTTCTTCAATGGACTTAGAAGTGGAGGAAAGATATTTGATGCCTTCACGATCCATCATTCGCTGGGCTTCTTCGACTTCATATTCGCAGTTTTCTATTGAAGCGTATTTGGAGTTGGGGCGTCGCTCGCCGCGGATTTCAGAAAGACGTTTGGGAGAAATGGACAGACCGAAAATCTTGTCTTTGCAGTTTTCCAGAGCAGGGGGCAGCTCGCCTCGTTCGAAATCTTCCGGGATAAGCGGGTAGTTAGCTGCTTTGACACCGTACTGCATGGCTAAGTACAAGCTGGTCGGAGTCTTACCGCTGCGCGAGACACCTACCAGCACCACGTCTGCCTCTTCCAAGCCTTTGTTGGTTTGTCCGTCGTCGTGTGCGAGCGTGTAGTTAATCGCATCAATACGGCGGTTGTATCTTTCTTGGTCGCCGATTTCGTGACTCTTGCCGACGGAGTGGTCGCTCGGGACGCCAAGTTCACGTTCCAGAGGTCCGACGAACGAGCGGAAGAGCTCGATGACGAAAGCGTTGCAGTATTCGTTAAAAGTAGAAGCTAAGGAGCCTGCGACAAGGGTAGAGAAGACAATCGGCCGCACGCCGTTCTCTTTGCCGACTTCGTTGATTCTCAAGGCCGCAGCCTTGGCTTTTTCTTCCGTGTTCACGAAAGGCATGCGGTAGCGCAGGTATTTAAGACCGTGAAACTGCGCTAAAACAGCATTTGCCAAAGTTTCTGCAGTAATTGCCGTAGCGTCAGATACAAAAAACACGGTACGCTGAGTCGGTTTGTCAGGGGTTTCGTTTACGTTTGAATTCATAAAATTTAACGCTGTTAGATGAAGTTACGAACTTAACGCTAAAAGAACGGCTAAAATTTAGCAAATTTTTTCACTCAATTTCGAGGTAAACATGACACAAGGACGTTTCGTCATTCCATTCAGCCAACTTCGTATGACAGATGTTGACATCGTAGGCGGCAAGAATGCTTCTCTTGGCGAACTGCTTAGCCAGCTTACAGAAGCCGGCATTAGAGTACCTGACGGCTTTGCAACGACGGCTGAAGCCTTCAGAGTCTTTTTAAAAGAAGGCGGTCTTGATAAAAGAATCGAAGATCGTCTGAGCAAGTTAGACGTTGATGATGTTAAAGAGCTGGCAAAGGCCGGCGCTGAAATTCGTGAATGGATTGAAAAAGCTCCTTTCCCGGCCCAGCTCGAAAAAGAAATCAGAGAACACTATGAGTGGCTCAAGGGCGACCAGAAGGAAATTTCCGTTGCTGTTCGTTCTTCCGCTACTGCCGAAGACCTTCCGGACGCTTCCTTTGCCGGCCAGCAGGAAACTTACCTGAACGTCGTCGGTCTCGAACAAGTGTTCGCAAGAATGAAGGAAGTATTCGCTTCTCTCTACAACGACCGTGCGATCTCTTACCGCGTTCACAAAGGCTTTAATCACGCTGATGTAGCCCTTTCCGCCGGTGTCCAGAGAATGGTTCGCTCCGATAAGGGTGCTGCCGGTGTTATGTTTACGATGGATACCGAAAGCGGCTTTGATCAGGTCGTTTTCATTACAGCCAGCTACGGCCTCGGTGAAACCGTTGTTCAGGGCGCTGTGAACCCGGACGAATACTTTGTTCACAAGCCCATCATGGAAATGGGCAAATTTCCGATCATCCGTAAAGTTCTCGGCAGCAAGAAGATCAAGATGATCTTCGACACAGACAAGTCCAGTGGACGCTCTGTGAAGGTGGTTGATGTTCCCGAATCCGAACGCCGCAAGTTCGCTTTGAACGACGACGAAATCATTCAGCTTGCCAAGTACGCCCGTATTATTGAAAAACACTACGGCCGTCCGATGGACATTGAATGGGGCAAAGACGGCATCGACGGCAAACTCTATATTCTTCAGGCTCGTCCCGAGACCGTGAAGAGCCGTCAGAAGAAGGCTGATGTTCAGCAGAAATTCGTTCTTCTCGGCAAAGGCGAAATCCTGGTAACCGGCCGCGCTATCGGTCAGAAGATCGGCGCCGGTAAGGTCCGTATTGTTGCCGGTCCGGAACAGATGGACCTGGTTCAGGAAGGAGACGTCCTTGTTACGGACATGACCGATCCTAACTGGGAACCGGTGATGAAGAAGGCCAGCGCTATTGTTACCAACCGCGGCGGCCGTACCTGCCACGCAGCTATTATTGCTCGTGAGCTCGGTATCGCCGCTGTTGTCGGCTGCGGAGACGCTACCGAAGTCCTCAAAGACGGTCAGGAAGTTACCGTCTCCTGCGCCGAAGGCGATACAGGCAATATTTACAACGGCCTGATCCCGTTCGAAATCAAAGAAGTGAAACAGGGCGAACTGCCTGAGATCCCCGTTAAGATCATGATGAACGTGGGCAATCCTCAGCTTGCATTCGACTTCCAGTCCATCCCGAACAAGGGTGTCGGTCTGGCTCGTCTTGAATTCATTATCAATAACAACATCGGCATCCATCCGAAAGCCTGCTTAGCTTATCCGGATCTTCCTGAAGATCTGAGAAGAGCCGTTGAAGAAGCATCCGCCGGTTACGAAAACCCGCGTGAATTCTTCAAAGAAAAGATCGCCGAAGGTGTTGCCACGATTGCTGCCGCTTTCTATCCGAAGAAAGTGATCGTTCGTATGTCCGACTTCAAGAGCAATGAATACCGCAAACTCTTAGGCGGCAAGCTCTACGAACCGGAAGAAGAAAACCCCATGCTCGGTTTCCGCGGTGCAAGCCGTTACGTTTCCGAAGACTTCAAAGAATGCTTTGCAATGGAATGCGAAGCTCTGAAGAAAGTCCGCGACGAAATGGGTCTGACCAATGTCGAAATCATGATCCCGTTTGTCAGAACCGTGAAGGAAGCCAAGGAAGTTAACGAACGTCTGAACGAACAAGGTCTCAAGCGCGGCGTGAACGGTCTTCGTCTCAACATGATGTGCGAAATCCCGAGTAATGCCCTGCTCGCCGAGAAGTTCCTTGAACACTTCGACGGCTTCTCTATCGGGTCCAATGACTTGACCCAGCTGACACTCGGTCTGGACCGCGACTCCGGACTGGTTGCCAACTTCTTCGATGAACGCGACGAAGCAGTGAAGGTCCTCTTGGCTCGCGCCATCAAGGCCTGCCGTGAGAAGGGTGCTTACGTCGGCATTTGCGGCCAAGGCCCGTCCGACCATCCCGACTTAGCTCAGTGGCTGATGGAAGAAGGTATCGAGTCCATTTCTCTGAACCCGGATACTGTCGTCAACACTTGGCGCAGACTGGCTAAAGACGTTAAGAAATAATTCTTAGTTTCTAAGCCTTACCAAACGGCCGTTTTCCTTTCGGATGCGGCCGTTTTCGCGTTCTTAACCTATAATTGACTCACGGTCAAAAGAGAGACCTCAAAGAAGGGAACGCATTATGGGATTGTCGTATTTTTGGTTTATTGCCGCTGCAGTGATCGGCGCGATGGATCTTTACTTCGGCAATGCTTTTCTATTGGTGATTTCAGCTGCCGCTTTTACGACAGCCCTTTTTTCCTTCTTCCTCAGTTCCGTTTATTTACAAGTCGCCATCTTCACCGTCATTTCTCTTTTAGTGATCAGTTATCTGATGCTTTTGCAGCGTCACTTGAGAGAAGTCGACTTTTATTCCGAAATTCTCCGCCGGCACATTGGTAAAACCGTGACGGTTCACGAATGGAGGCACAATCGGTACGCGACCGTCCAATACAACGGGCGAGTTTGGGAAGCCGAGATTGCTTTTAATGCGGGCGGTAATCTTCGTGCAGGGAAATACAAAATATGGAAAATGCTTTCGAACCGGCTAGTTCTGATTCCGTAGAAGGAAAAATCCCGGAGGGCGTCAGCCTCCCCAATCTTGACGATCCTCTCGTCATTAAAGATTTATTGAGAGCTCATGCAATGGCGGTCTCTAAACGCCTTGCTGAAGCCGTTCATAAAAATGTTCGTCGAGAAGAAGTCGTTCAAGCCGACCAGAGAGCCGCCGCATTCTTGGCTACAACGCTTTTAGGTCAAAATCCCGCTTATGCAAAGGCGTCTGTAAACACGCCCGAAAGAATTGAAAAGCTGCTTCGCGCCGAATTCACGGAGGCTTTGAAAGGCTTCGGGATCAAAGAGGAAGAGGCCGCTAATCCGGCTGTCTTTATGCAGCTCGTGATGTTTCTGTTCACAAACCAAGTCCACGAACTCATCAATGAACTGCAGAAAAATCCGGATGATATCGAAGCAAAAGGTCCGCAGGCTCTCGACGCTCTTCTTGAGTCTTGGGTGAAAAAATTAACTAAAGAGAAGTGCGATGCCTAAATGTATTAAACCGAGCTGCAACCGCGGCTGCTGCGGCCACGACCACAGCTCCAAGGCGGAGCAGGCGCCTTCTATCGTGGACATTGAAGTCGTCAGAAAAATTCTCTCCCAGGCCGTTGTGAACATGTGCAAACGGGCTATTGCGTGTGCGGAAGGCGAACTGACGAGAGATGAGCTCGCAGAGAAGGATATGAAGCTCATGGAGTGGCTCGGGGAGACTTTCTGCGGTAACAACAGTCATTTTGAACCGGGCCCTGAAGACTGGACAACCGAAGGTTTGGCAGAATACATCAAACAGGCTCTCCCCCAGATAGAGGAGAACCCGGAAGGCGGGGGAATGAGTTCTGATGAGGTCGTCGTCAAAGCCTGCGCGATTTTTGTCGGGGAAGCCTATAAGGCTATCCATGATGCTCTGAAAGCCGGGTTCCCGCTGCTGGATGCCGATGAATTACCGGCGCCCGTCGCTTCTTTTGTCGAATCCTGGACCCTTTTGTTCGTCGGTGCTCCGATGGGCAGCAATAACTAAAACTGAAAATAGGAAAAAGAAAATAATGAATAACTTTGAATACTCTAATCCCACACGTTTAGTTTTCGGCAAAGGAGAAGAAAGCCGTATCGGTGAGCTGATGCGTGCCCGTGTGCCGGCGATGAGCCCCGTGCTGGTGGTTTACGGCGGCGGTTCTGCCAAAGCCAGTGGGCTCTTGGAACGCATCTCCGAATCGTTAAAAGCTACCGACCTTGTGCCGATTGAATTGGGCGGCGTGACTCCGAACCCGCAGCTTTCTTTTGTTCAGAAAGGTATCCTTTTGGCCCGCGAGCACAGAGTTAAAGCGATCCTCGCTGTCGGGGGTGGAAGCGTCATCGATGCTTCTAAGGCAATAGCCATCGGCGTTCCTTATGTTGGCGATGTTTGGGATTTCTTTACAAAGAAAATTATGCCGACAGAAGCGCTTCCGGTTGCCGCTGTGCTCACGCTTCCTGCTGCAGGCAGCGAACAGAGTATCCGTATTGTGATTTCGAACGGAGACAGAAAGCTCGGCGCCGGTTCTCCGCTGGTCCGTCCGTTTGTGAGCGTCATTGATCCCGAACTTTTCTTTACGCTTCCGGAAAAGCAAATCCGGGCCGGTGTGATCGACATGATGAGTCACATCATGGAGCGCTACTTTACTCAAACTAAGAATACAGACTTTGTAGACGGTCAGGCTGAAAGCGCTATGAAGACAATCATGAAAAACGGCTTGAAGCTCAAAAAGAATCCCAAGGATTACGATGCTTGGTGTCAGATCGGCTTGGCCGGATCTTTTGCGCACAACGGATATTACGGACTAGGACAGGTTGAAGACTGGGCATCTCACGGCATGGAGCATGAACTGAGCGCCTGGGATACGACAATTACGCACGGAGAGGGGCTTGCGGTTGTGATTCCGGCATGGATGAAGTACGTCTGGCGTGCCAATCCTAAACGCTTTGTTCAGTTTGCACGCAACGTCATGGGCGTAAAAGGCGAAGGCTCCGATGAAGAAATCATTCGGAAAGGCATCAAGACTTTCAGAAGGTTCCTGAAGAAGATGGGTGCGCCTAAGAATCTGAAGGAACTCGGCGCAGAGAAAGCCGATCCAAAAGAACTCGCGAAAAAAGCGGTGGAAATCCCCGGAAAATTAGGAAACTTCCTCCCGCTTTATGAGAAGGACATCGTCAAGATCTACAAGCTGATGCGTTAATTTTGAGTTTTTGTGAGAGGCACTTCGGTGCCTTTCTCTTTTTCTGGCGCTGCCGGAACGGAGTGAGTGAAATGTTTCTCCCAGTTTTTGACATATTCCTCGGCGAGCGGCTTGGATTTAAGAATTAAGAGGTTTTCCCCGTTTTTGGTTTCTGCAACTTTGACGAAATTGAAGCTGCCTGTAAGAACGATATCATCATCAACAATGATGATTTTGTCGTGCGCGGTGCGGTGAGCGGTATCAAAGAAAGTCGGGACGCCGGCTTCGATGAGATCTTCGGTCGTATTCGGTTTCTTCTTAGGCATTTTCTTGTCAATGATGACATCGACCTTCACACCGCGCTGATGAGCGCGGATGAGTGCCCCGGTAATTTCTTTGTTGGAGAAAAGAAAGGCCTGCATACGAATGCGGGATTTTGCGCTGTCAATGGATCTCACGATGGCGTTTTCTGCTCCCCCGTTCGGAGAGAAGAAGACCGCGGCTTCCGTGGGATAGAAAGGAGAGGCGAAAGCCGGAGCTGCTAGGGAAAGGGCAGCAGCGTGAACTAAACAAAAAAAGATGTGTTTCATAACGATGTAAAAAGAGAGCTGCCGATTGGCAGCTCGAAGAAAGATTATTTTCGATTAAGCGTTCTGTTTTTCAGCAGACGGCCTTGTTCGCGTTTCCACTCCCGCTTACCGATATCGGCTCGTTTTTCAAACAGCTTTTTGCCTTTGCCGAGGCCGAGTTCGAGTTTGACTCGGCCGTCTTTAAAGTGCATGTCCAAAGGAATCAGCGAATAACCGGCTTGTTCAACGCGGCCGATCAAACGCATGATTTCATGCTTATGAAGAAGGAGCTTACGGTTGCGCGTCGGATCCGCTTTTTCGTGTGTACTGGCGGTTTTCAGAGGCGTAATGTTTGCATTCAATAAGAATAGTTCACCGTTTCTGACGAAAACGTGAGCTTCTTTAATGGAAGCGCCGCCGGCACGGATGGATTTCACTTCCCATCCTCTTAGTTCCAGACCGGCTTCAAATTTTTCTTCAATATCGTAGTCGAATCTGGCTTTTTTATTTTGAATAATTGCCAAGGTTGCTCTCCAAGTAATAATGGCTTACAGCGAATTGATGCGGCCAAGGCCGAAAACGGGCTGAAAGCCGAGTAAAATCTGCACAATTTTACTTTATTCGAGGTACGGGAGGTTCATTTGCTGTTATCAGCCGTAAAACAAACACCCTCCGGACTGCTCAAAAAAGTTCTTGAGCTTCCCGAAGGTTCAACGGTCGGGGACGCACTGCGTGCACTCAACTGGCAAAAAACCGAGGAAATCGGTCTGAGTATTTACGGTCGGCGCTGCAAAGAAGAAGACCTCCTCAAGGACGGTGACCGAATTGAATTAACCGAACCGCTCCGAATCGATCCTAAAGAAGCCAGACGGCTTCGCGCTTTAAATAAACCGCTTTTGGCAACTCGAGGTCGGAAACATGCAAAATAAAATTTCACCCTTCGAATAAATACCTATTGCTGGTGGCAAAAACAGCATCGTCAATTTACGTATAATTATTTTTTGTGCTTAGAGGTTCAACAATGCGACTCCTTCAAAAGGCTTTAACCTTTGACGACGTTCTCCTCGTTCCTGCATACTCGAACATACTTCCCCGCGAGACCGTCCTTTCCACACAATTCACCAGAGACCTCCGTTTAAACATCCCGTTCTGCTCTGCAGCTATGGATACGGTTACTGAAGCTAATTTGGCCATTGCCTTAGCTCAGGAAGGCGGCATCGGTATTATTCATAAAAACATGACAGCCCAGGCTCAGGCTGCCGAAGTTAATAAAGTTAAACGCCACGAAGCAGGCATGGTTGCCGACCCGATCACCATCGGTCCGGACATGATTGTTGCCGACGTGATTCGTCTGACTCGCGAACACAACATTTCCGGTCTTCCCGTTGTTCAGGGCGAAAAAGTCCTCGGTATGGTTACACACCGCGACCTTCGCTTCGAAGACCGCATGGACGCCAAGATCAGTGAAATCATGACACCGGCCGAGCGCCTGATCACGATTAAAGAAGGCGCCACACTCGACGACGCTAAGAAACTGATGCACGAGCATCGCCTTGAAAGAGTTCTGGTTGTTGACGACAACTTCCACCTTCGCGGCTTGATGACCGTCAAAGACATCATCAAAGCAACCGAACATCCGTATGCTTCCAAAGATAAACACGGCAAACTGCTTGCCGGTGCAGCTGTCGGCGTCGGAGCCGGTACGGAAGAACGTGTCGAACTGCTGGTTGACGCCGGCGTCGACGTATTGGTTGTTGATACAGCCCACGGCCATTCTCAGGGCGTGCTTGACCGCGTCAAGTGGGTTAAGCAGCACTATCCTCAGGTTCAGGTTATTGGCGGAAACATTGCTACTGCCGCTGCTGCTCTGGCCCTCGTTGAAAACGGTGCAGACGCTGTTAAAGTCGGCATCGGCCCGGGTTCTATTTGTACGACTCGCGTTGTTGCCGGTGTCGGTGTTCCGCAGATTACTGCCGTCTCTAACGTTGCCGAAGCTCTTCAAGGCTCCGGTGTTCCTCTGATCGCTGACGGCGGTATCCGCTTCTCCGGCGACGTCGCAAAAGCCATCGCAGCCGGTGCCAATACCGTCATGATGGGCGGTATGTTTGCCGGTACTGACGAAGCTCCGGGCGAAATCATTCTGTATCAGGGCCGCTCCTACAAGAGCTACCGCGGTATGGGCTCTCTCGGCGCTATGAACAAAGGCTCTGCCGACCGTTACTTCCAGGACAACAATAACGGCAATGTTGATAAGTTTGTACCGGAAGGTATTGAAGGTATGGTTCCCTACAAAGGAAGCGTTCTTGCCATCATCTATCAGATGTGCGGCGGCCTTCGTTCTTCTATGGGCTACTGCGGCTGCCGTACGATTGATGAGATGCGCAGCAAAGCCTGCTTTGTTGAAATCACATCTGCCGGCTGGCGTGAATCTCATGTTCACGATGTGAAGATCACGAAGGAAGCTCCGAACTACAGACTGGAACATTAATTTCCCTACATGTCTGAAATTTCGGATTAATATGACGGACAAGAGTCGACTCGAGTTTTATAGACTCGGGCCGACTTTTGTTTTTAATTGATATTTAGCGAAGATGAACCACGATCGAATTTTAATTCTTGACTTCGGAAGCCAAGTCACGCAATTGATTGCGCGCCGTATTCGTGAAGCTCACGTTTACTGCGAAGTCCACTCCTGCGACGTATCGGATGAATTTATTAAAGAATTCAAGCCGAGCGGCATCGTCCTGTCCGGCTCTCACATGAGCGCTTATGAAGAATCTACGGACCGCGCTCCGAAGGCCGTCTTTGAAATCGGTGTTCCGGTTTTAGGCATTTGCTACGGCATGCAGACAATGGCTGAGCAGCTCGGCGGCAAGGTTGAAAACGGTGCTCAGCGTGAGTTCGGCTACGCAGAAGTTCGTGAACACGGCCACACAAAACTCTTGAAGAATATATCCGACTTTACGGATAAAGACGGCAAGAGCTATCTGAAGGTTTGGATGAGCCACGGCGACAAAGTCACTGAAATGCCGCCGGGATTCAAACTGATGTGCTCGACTCCGACTTGCCCCATTGCCGGTATGGCTGATGAGGGAAGAGGCTTCTACGCTGTTCAGTTCCACCCGGAAGTCACACATACTGAAAAGGGCCGTGAAATTCTTGAGACATTCGTTCTTAAGATCTGCAAAGCCAATCCCGACTGGGTTATGGGCAACTTCGCACAGGAAGCGGTTGAAAAAATTCGCCATCAGGTCGGTAAAGACGAAGTTATTCTCGGTCTTTCCGGCGGCGTCGATTCTTCCGTTACCGCTGCCTTGATTCATCGTGCTATCGGCGATCAGCTGACCTGCGTCTTCGTGGATAACGGTCTTCTTCGTCTGCACGAAAGAGAGCAGGTTGCCCAGACTTTCCGTGACAACATGGGTATGAAGCTGATTGTGGTTGATGCTTCCGACCGTTTCATGGATGCTTTAGCCGGAGTTACCGATCCCGAAGCCAAACGTAAGATCATCGGTCGTCTGTTTGTCGAAGTTTTCCAGGAAGAAGCTGAAAAACTTCAGAACGCTAAGTGGCTTGCTCAAGGCACCATTTATCCTGACGTCATTGAATCCAACGGTGCTAAGACTAAGAAGGCTCAGACTATTAAGTCTCACCATAACGTCGGCGGCTTACCCGATACACTGCATCTGAAGCTTCTCGAACCGCTTCGCGAACTCTTCAAAGACGAAGTTCGTGAACTTGGTATCGCTCTGGGACTGCCGGCTGAAATGGTTTATCGCCATCCATTCCCCGGACCCGGCCTCGGTGTTCGTATTCTCGGCGCTATCAAGCGCGAATACGCCGATCTTCTGAGAGAAGCCGATGCGATCTTCATTGAAGAACTTCGCAACGCCGGCTGGTACGACAAAGTCAGCCAGGCTTTCGTTGTCTTCCTGCCGGTTAAGAGCGTCGGTGTGATGGGCGACGGCAGAACATACGACTGGGTTGTCAGCCTGAGAGCTGTCCAGACCAGCGACTTTATGACTGCTAAATGGGCACATTTGCCGTACGATCTCCTTGGCAAGGTTTCCAATCGCATCATCAACGAGGTTAAGGGCATTAATCGCGTCGTTTATGATGTATCAGGGAAACCCCCTGCCACGATTGAGTGGGAGTGATCAGGTAGCATTTTAATTCGCTTATAAAAGCATCAGGGTGCCTTGAGGGCGCCCTTTTTTGTACTAATTTTCAATAGGTTAGAGATTTTAAAGATTGATGCTTCAAGATAGCTCTATTTGCGGGACGGGGATTTTTCAAGTTATTTCTTCATGGTTCCGACGGACCGTAATTCTTAGGGCCATGAGTTTTTTGCCATGGTTTCATCAAAAAGTTGTTTCTACTCATGGTTCGATAAAAGAATAATTTCGAAACAAGAACTGCAGGAAAAGAATTTAAATTACTCGATTCGCACGGCTTTGCCCTCGTTTTTGAGGTCTGCGCGTTAACATGCTAGGCGGGCAACTCAGTTATACTTTGGCCATGAAAAAGATCGGAATAAAGCAATTTAAAACCACGCCTGACCTGGCAAAGATGATAGAAGAAGGCCATAAGGTTCACGCGATGGCGAACGGAAGAATACAATCGTATGAGCGGCACACGCCTCAGCCGGAAGACTACAGTAACTTAGACGATTTTATAGAAGTCGCCGAGAATCATATCGATGAGCTCTTTAGCACCAGAAGAGAAGTTGATGAAATGCTGACTGAAGTCTTTACGGTTTTTGTCAGTCATCCGGAGCTTTCCGGCACGCCTTATATTGCCGTATTAGAACTGATGGTTTTTCTCGAAGAGGATTTCCGCCAGTTAACTAAGAGATATGAGGCAGCATCTTCTGCGCTGGCTGCCATGGAAGAAAATCAGTACGGCTGCGACGATATGGATATTTATGTCGGAGAACACGGCGCAAGAACAATGCTGGATGCTTTAGAACGATTAAAGAAATTTGGTCAATTAACCAGCGACGAAGAAGGCCTTGAGTGTGAGCTCAAGGAAGGCGTGGCAAACCAAAGCACCGATATTAATTGGAAACAGCCGCGTCTTAATTAATTTTCTATGACAAGATGCCTCAGCAGACGGATCTAATTTCGAAATTTGTGAAATTGTCTATTCGGCGAGGCTCTTCTCTTGCTTCTCTTTCAAAATCTCCCGAACATCTCCGTACAGTTGTAGATGCGTTTAGGGCAACGGCCCGTGATCCGCTTGATCCGGACGAAGAAGATGCAAAAAAATTTTTAGTCGAAGCCGGTAGCTGGATAACCGATTCAGCCCAAAATCTTTTGGATGCTTCGGTCTCCCCACCCAATGAGCATGTCAACAAATTTTCGCTCTCGGAGTTAACTTCGGCGGTCGAGGTCTTTCGAGAAGAAATTCGGCAAAAAAGAAAACAGCAGGCTTTAAGTCGAGAAGAAGAAGTTCGACTTTCAAGAATCGATCGGTCACGTGATGAATACTTCATGCGCGAAGCCCTCGCCGAGGCAGAAAAGGCTCATCAGGCCGGAGAAGTTCCGGTCGGCGCAGTTGTTGTCGATAAAGAAGGCAGAATCATCGGCAGAGGTCATAACTTGGTGGTTGCCGGTCATGATCCGAGCGGACACGCTGAAATCATTGCCCTTAGGAATGCTTCTCAAAATATTAAAAACTATCGACTCGATAACTGCGCGATCTATGTGACGCTTGAACCGTGCCCGATGTGCTCCGGCGCGATTATCGGTGCCAGACTTACCCGATTGGTTTACGGGGCCAAAGACCAAAAAGCGGGAGCCGTCGAAAGTGTGTTTAAACTATTTGACGAGAGAAGAGTCAATCATCACACTGATGTGACAGCAGGAGTACTGGAGGAAGACTGTCTCCGGATGCTCCGAAGTTTTTTTGTCGAATTAAGAAAGAGCCGTGGTAAATCAAATGGATAAAGTCGGTATTAACGCCCCTTCCGGTAATGTCATTCATTTCAAATCCGTCGAGAGGGCGGCCGAACTATTCGGAGAAAGAGGTTGGGACGTAACGATCGGAGAAGATGTTTACACCAGCTTCGGCCGTTTCGGCGGTTCCAGCGACTCCGCTCGTTTGAATGATTTTCAGCAGGCCTGCAGCGACACCGAACTTGTTTTGTGCGCTCGGGGCGGTTACGGTTTTTCCCGGCTCCTACCGAACCTTGATTTCAACAAAATCAAATCTAATGGAACTTGGGTTGCCGGTTTTTCCGATATTACTTTTTTCACTACGGCTTATTTGGCGCTCACCGGCGGAAAGAGCCTGCAGGCGCCGACGGCTTCCGTGCTCGGCGATCTCAAGTGCGACCCTTACACCATTCAAACTTTCTTTGAACTATTAGCGGCAGAGGAATACAAACTCTTTTTTCCGACGCCGTTCCCGGACCTTCAAACATCAGGACTGCTATGGGGAGGAAATCTGACCGTCTTGTGTTCGATGCTCGGAACTAAATACTTTCCGAAAGTCGAAGGCGGCATTCTTTTTGTTGAAGACATTGCTGAACCGGCCTACAAAATAGAACGTGATTTGAATCATCTTCTGCAGGCTGGAGTGATCGATAATCAAAACGCCGTGATCTTGGGGGACTTCTCAAAAATTAAGTCCTCTGAGCACGATTTCGGATACGGGCTCGAAGACGCTCTGAGTTATATCGCAGGCCAAACGAAAACACCGTTTATCTCAGGATTGCCGTTTGGGCACGAAATGAAAACCGCCACGCTTGTGGTCGGCGCCGAGGCTCATCTCAACGTTCAGTCAAATATGGCCGAACTCAGGATGACCGGCTGTCCTAACTTCAAAGCTTCTGGGGTGCAGAAATGATTTTTTCTGCGATTAAGCGCCTAAAAACCATTTTTGAGCCGGACCCTCCTGAGGCGACCAATTATCATCTTCATCTTTCCGGCGCTCGTTTAGCTTCAAAGGTGCAGCTCCGCCAGCTGTCGGTTTTGAAGCATCGTACGACAGCTGTGGTCGCCATCCGCATGCTGCTGTACCTCATCTTTACCTTGACTTGCTGGAGCTATGTCGGGGGCTGGGTCATGGCGCTCTGGCTGGCTTTTAATGTGATGCATACGCTGGCGAGCATGAAATCTGCGGACGACTTCTTCAATGAACCGTCCATGGACAAGCGTTTCCATTACTGGAAGAACCGCACGCTCCAGATGATTTTGGTGTCGGGTCTCTCTATCGGTTTTGCAGGCTTTTATTTCATGGTTCCGGATAACGTCATTGTCGAGATGATTCTCTTGGCCATGATTGTGGGCGTGACATTCAGCAGTGTGCCGCTTTACGCCATCTGGCTTCCAGCCCTTTGGATATTCGTTCCGGCGACGTTGCTTCCGACGATTCTGAAGCTCGTCCTGATATACCAGCCGTCCTTGTTTATCGCTTTATTCTGGACGCTTATTCTTTTCCTCATTATTTTCTACTTCGGCGTCCGTCTGAATAAGATTTATCTCCAAGGTATCTATCGTTCGTTTGAACGAGAGTTCTTGATGGAGCAGCTGATTTTCCAGCGGCAGAAGGCCGACTATATCCGCGAAGCGTCCGAAATGGCGATCTCTGCAAGAACACGATTCTTTGCAGCGGCCAACCACGATCTTCGTCAACCGCTCCAGGCTATGGGCATTTTTATCTCTATTCTTCAGGGGCAGGCCGATCAACAGGCTAAGCCTTTAATTGATAATTTGTCGAAGGCCTGCAATACGGTGGCGACGCTGGTGGATCAGATTCTGATTATTTCGAAGCTGGATTCCAAGACGATGAAGATTCGGCCATCCGAAGTTTCCATTCGTTCAATCTTCTCTGAATTAGCCAATGAATTTACGCCGATGGCTGAACAGAGGGGACTGACATTTGAAGTGAGGGCCGAGCCCCTGATGATTGTCACCGACGAACTGCTTTTTGAACGGGTGCTTCGTAACCTTATCGGAAACGCCGTACGTTATACCGAGCACGGCGGTGTCCTGCTGAGGGCCAAGAAAACAAAAAAGAATACGCTGGTCGTTACGGTCTCTGATTCCGGCTGCGGTATTACGAAAGAAGATCAGGCAAAACTTTTTCAGGCCTATTACCGCGGCGGCGCCGGTCATAAATCTCGAGAAGGCTTCGGCTTAGGTCTTTCGATTGTCGATAAGATCTGCAAACTTCTGAATATTGAACTTAAGCTCATTTCAAAAGTCGGGAAGGGTTCTATCTTCCGCTTGGAAATGGCAATTGAAACGTCTGTGGATACTACAGAGGTTCAGCCGCCCATACAGCCGAATCGGATTTTTTCCTTGGAAAATGTCAACGTCCTCTTAATTGAAGACGATCCTTTGATCCGTGAGAGTCTGGCAACGCTGCTAGAAGGCTGGGGCGCTAAGGTGAGAAGGGCTGAATACTTTGATGCAGAACTCGCTGCTCAGTTAATCGAGGAAGCGCCGGTGGATATTATTTTCTCGGATTTTAACTTGGGGCCGGGCCGCTTGACCGGTCTTCAATCGATCTTCCGTATTCGAAGCGTCCTGGGGCGCAAGATTCCGGCGATTATCAGCACGGCCACTTCTCGAGATGCCATTATGGCCCAGTACGAAGAAGAAACCGAAGGACTGGACTTTGCGGATTCGGCGGTCAACCTGATGGAACTTCCACTTATCGTACAGAAGCCGGTCACGCCGACTGAGATTAATCGGATTATTCACCGCGAAATCGAAAAGAAGTAATTTCTTTCCAAGATTTAAAGTTCTCGCCTTTATTGCGCTATATTGAAAGAATCTTCTACAAGAAGAATAAAAAAACCGAACCTAACCATTCCGCAAGAATGAGCCGGTGTCGGTACTAGAACATGCGGGCCTCCGTCATAAGCAGAGTGTTCGCCTCCAATCAATTTCCCGTGGACTTTGAAAGGATATTTCCTAATGAAATCTCAAGAAGGGTCTAAAGCCGCAGAACGTCTGAACGGGTCGGAGATACTTGTACGCGCACTTGCCGAAGAAGGCGTGGAATACGTCTTCGGTTATCCGGGCGGCAGCGTATTAAATATTTTTGACGCGATCTACAAACAGGATAAATTCAAACACATCCTTGTTCGTCATGAGCAGGCGGCAGCACATGCAGCGGACGCCTACTCCAGAGCTTCCAACAAGGTCGGCGTTGCCTTGGTCACTAGCGGCCCCGGCGCCACCAACGCCGTCACCGGCATCGCAACCGCGTATGCCGACAGCATTCCGATGGTGATTTTTACCGGTCAGGTGAATACCAGCGCGATCGGTCAGGACGCTTTCCAAGAAGTGGATATCGTGGGCATTTCTCGTCCATGTGTAAAACACAATTTTTTAGTGAAAGACGTCAAAGATTTGACCAAGACGATTAAGAAGGCTTTCTATATAGCCAAAACAGGCCGTCCCGGCCCCGTACTAATCGATATTCCGAAGGATGTTTCCGCAGCGATCTGCGAATATCAATATCCGGAAAATATGGAACTTCGTTCATATAAACCTTTGACGAAGGGCCATCTGGGTCAGATCAAAAAGGCACTGCAATTAATTCTCTCGGCTGAACGTCCTTTGATCCATATCGGCGGAGGTATCGTTTCTGCCAATGCGAGCGAACTGCTCCAGCGTTTAGCTTTTGAACTCGGCATTCCCGTTAATTCAACATTGATGGGCTTGGGTGCCATGCCGTCCGATGATAAAAAATTCCTCGGTATGGTGGGCATGCACGGAACCTACGAAGCTAACATGGCGATGCAGAACTGCGACGTTCTGATCGCAATCGGTTCCAGATTCGACGACCGGGTAGTCGGCTTGCCGTCTAACTTTGCACAGACAGGCCGCAAGATTATTCATATTGATATCGATCCGTCCACGATTTCCAAACGCGTGAAAGTCGACATCCCGATCGTCGGCGACGTGAAGGAAGTCATCGCCGACATGCTCAATCTGCTCGAAACTACCGACAAGCGTCCTGATCCGGAAAAGCTCGCTGCCTGGCAGAACAGAATCAACGGCTGGCGTGAAAAAGACTGTCTTCATTATGAAAACAGCGCTTCGGTCATCAAACCTCAGTATGTTCTTCAGAAGCTGCAGGAAATCGGCGGTGATGACATGATTGTGGCGACCGACGTCGGTCAGCATCAGATGTGGTGTGCTCAATTCCTTAAATTCCGTAAGCCTCGCCATTGGCTGACTTCCGGCGGCTTGGGCACTATGGGTGTGGGCCTGCCCTATGCGATCGGTGCCTGCGTTGCTCATCCGGATAAACCGGTGGTCTGTGTCACTGGCGACGGTTCTATTCAGATGAATATTCAGGAATTGGCGACGGCGAAACAATTGGGTGTTGCACCCAAGATCATCCTGCTCAACAACAACTATCTCGGTATGGTTCGTCAGTGGCAGGAACTTGAATATGACCGCCGTTACTCTCATTCCCACATGGAAGTAACACCTGACTTTAAGGCCCTGGCAGAAGCCTACGGCCACGTCGGTATTGTGGTCGATCGTCCGGAAGACGTTGAACAAGCCCTGAAGGATGCTTTCGGCAAATACAAAGACAAACTCGTCTTCCTTGATTTCCATGTGGATCCGACGGAGAACGTTTGGCCGATGGTGAAAGCCGGACGCGGACTTACGGAAATGATCTTAGGCTCGGAGAAAATCTGATGAATCGACACGTTCTATCTATTCTTTTGGAAAACGAGCCTGGAGCACTTTCCCGCGTGGTGGGATTGTTCTCCGCTCGAGGCTACAACATTGAATCTTTGACCGTGGCTCCGACGGAAGATCCGACGGTTTCCCATATGACCATCGTCAGTCCGGGAAGCACGGAAATCATTGAACAAATTACCAAGCACCTTAACCGCTTGATCGAAGTCATTAAAGTCGTTGATTTGACGGAAGGCGAGTACGCGGAACGTGAACTCATGCTTGTTAAGGTTCGTGCCGTCGGCAAAGACCGCGAGGAAATGAAACGTCTAAACGACATTTTCCGCGGAAGAATTATCGATGTAACCGACAAGACTTACACCATCGAATTAACCGGAAATTCCGACAAACTGGACGCATTTCTCAAAGCAGTGGATAAGGAATGCATCCTTGAAATGGTTCGCACCGGTTCCTGCGGCATCGGCCGCGGAGATCGAATGCTCCACCTCTAATTTATTCTTCCAACCTTCATAACTTGAGGAAAATTAAAATGAAAGTTTATTACGACAAAGACTGCGATCTTTCTTTAATCAAAGGAAAGAAAGTCGCCATCATCGGTTACGGCTCCCAGGGCCACGCTCACGCTCAGAATCTTCATGATTCCGGCGTTGACGTGGTTGTCGGTGTTCGCAAAGACGGCGCCTCCTGGAAGAAAGCCGAAGCTGCCGGTCTGAAGGTAGCCACGATCGAAGATGCGACTAAAGACGCAGATGTTGTGATGATCCTTCTTCCCGACGAAAAGATCGCCGAAGTCTACAAAAAACAAATCGAACCGAACCTGAAAGAAGGTGCTGCTTTGGCTTTTGCCCACGGCTTCAACATTCATTACGGTCAGGTCACTCCGAGAGCCGACCTTGACGTTTGGATGGTTGCGCCGAAAGCTCCGGGTCACACCGTTCGCCGCACTTATACCGAAGGTTCGGGTGTTCCTCAGCTGATCGCTGTTTACCAGGACAAATCCGGCAAAGCCCGTGAAGTCGCCATGTCTTACGCTGCTGCCAACGGCGCAGGCAAAGCCGGCATCATTGAAACCACCTTCAAAGAAGAAACCGAAACCGACTTGTTCGGCGAACAGTGCGTCCTGTGCGGAGGTATCGCCGAACTGATCAAGATGGGCTTCGAGACTCTGGTCGAAGCCGGTTATGCTCCTGAAATGGCTTACTTCGAATGCTGCCATGAAATGAAGCTGATCGTCGACTTGATCTACGAAGGCGGCTTGGCAGACATGAACTACTCCATCTCCAACAACGCTGAGTTCGGCGGCTACGTCACCGGTCCGAAGGTTGTTTCCGATCAGGCTCGCGCTGCCATGAGAAAGGCGCTGAGCGACATTCAGGACGGCTCTTACGCTAAGAACTTCCTCCTTGAAAACCAGGTCGGCGCTCCGATGCTGCGCTCCATCCGCGCTCAGACGGCTGCTCATCCGATTGAAGTCGTCGGCGCTCGCCTGCGTTCCATGATGCCGTTCATCTCTGCTCACCGTCATATCGACCGCAGCAAGAACTAATCATTTGAACCGCTGAAAAAATGAGAAGGGGCGCCGATCAGCGCCCCTTTGATTATCTGAAAAAGATAAATTATTCGAGATTCTGGATTTGCTCACGCATAGATTCGATCACGAGTTTCAGATTGACGGAGGTGTCCGTCATCGAAATGGATACAGCTTTGCTGCCGAGCGTGTTGGCTTCACGGTTGAGTTCCTGCATCAGGAAGTCCAACTTACGGCCGACGGGGCCTCCCCGGTCGAGTGTTCTTCTCACTTCTTTAACGTGAGTGCAAAGTCTTTCCATTTCCTCGTTGACGTCAAGTTTGATACCGTAGAGCGTGATTTCCTGACGGATGCGCTCATTGACTTCTTCTTTGGTGATCTGAGCACCGTCTGCCAACCTGGTGCCTAAGGCTTCTTCAAGTCTTTCCGTGAGTTTGTCCTTTTGTGCCTGAAGAATTTCAGGAATCTTCGGACGAAGCGTATTAACGAGATCTTCAATCTGCGTGCAGTATTTGAGCAGAACTTGGGCGAGGGCGGCGCCTTCACGCTGACGACTTTCGTTAAAGACTTCGAGACATTGTTCAAAGCCTGTTAAAACCTGCTTTGCAAAGACCTCAGGGTCAGGAACCGGAGCGGCAACGATGCCGGGATAATTTAGGATGTCGGCAACACGGAGCGCCGTGGCGGAAGGATCAGTCTTTAAGACTTGTGTCTGAAGAGCCATAAGTTTATTGAGGGCTTCTTCATTTAAAGCCGTATCTGCAGATAGGCCGGAATCCACCAGATTTAAACGGCACTCCATCTTGCCTCGAGCAATTTTGCCGGAGATGATTTCTCTGAATTTCGGTTCGAGGAAACGAATTTCTTCGGAAGCGCGGAAACTCAAATCTAAAAAACGAGAGTTGACACTTCTTATATCGATGCTCAGTAAGCCCATATCTGTTTGGACTTTTGCATTCGCGTAACCTGTCATACTCGAAATATTACTCATTGATAACTCCTTTACTGCCGCGCTTCATCGAACTGGAATGCACGGTCTTTCTGCCGCTGTATTTTACCTTCCTTCAAGTCGGCTCTAACTTTTATAAGGTTCGTATCGGGTGAAAATCGCGGTTTGAGATTTTGCCTTCATTAGAATTGACAGAAATTATTGAAGGAGATTGGAATGCCAGAAGAGACATGGAGCCGCCCGAGCGGCCGCAAAGCAGACGAACTGCGCCCGATAAAGATCACACGTCACTACACAAAATACGCCGAAGGCTCTGTTTTAATTGAAGTCGGAGGTACCAAGGTCATTTGCACCGCTTCGGTTGAAGAAAAGGTCCCGGGCTGGCTCAAAGATCAGGGAAAAGGCTGGGTGACTGCGGAGTACGGAATGCTGCCTCGCGCTACCGGCACTCGCACGGACCGAGAAGCCGCCAAAGGAAAGCAAAGCGGCCGCACACAGGAAATCCAGCGCTTGATTGGCAGATCTTTACGCGCCGTTGTCGATATGGAAGCACTCGGCGAAAGAATGATCAAAATTGATTGCGATGTGATTCAGGCCGACGGGGGTACAAGATGCGCTTCTATTACCGGTGCATATGTGGCACTCGCTGATGCCGTCAATTGGCTCATCAAAAACGGCTCCTTGGAAAAATCTCCGCTCAAAGGACAAGTCGCTGCACTTTCAGTCGGTATTTATGAAGGTGTTCCGGTTGCCGATTTCGACTACGACGAAGATCATTTAAGTGATACGGATATGAATGTCGTGATGACAGACGCCGGCAAATTTGTTGAACTGCAGGGAACCGCCGAAGGAGAACCCTTTAGTCGGAAAGACCTAGATGCCTTGCTCAAGCTGGCTGAAGACGGATTGAAACAGCTGTTTGCTGCTCAGAGAGCAGCCCTCGCCGAGGAGTAAAAGACATGTCAAAAAAAATTGTTCTCGCCAGCAATAACAAAAAGAAAATGAAAGAGATGCAGGAGCTTCTCGCTCCGATGGGCGCCGAAGTGATTTCGCAAGGTTCTTTGGGAATTCCATCCGCCGAAGAACCTTTCGGTACCTTTGTGGAAAATGCGCTGACGAAAGCCAGATGGGCGGCGAAGCATTCCGGTCTTCCGGCCATTGCCGATGACTCGGGAATTTGTGCGGATGCCTTAAAGGGCGCACCCGGCGTTCTGAGCGCACGCTTTGCCGGTGAACCAAGCTCGGATGCCGCAAACAACGCAAAGCTGATTAAAGAACTTGTAGACAAAGACAATCGTAACGCGCATTACACCTGCGTTATTGTCGCCGTCCGTGATGAAAACGATCCTGAGCCGCTGATTGCGATTGATTTTTGGAACGGTACGATCGGATACGAACCGAAAGGCGAGGGCGGCTTCGGATACGATCCTTTCTTTATCGTGACGCCGGATGGAAAGACCGCTGCTCAGATGACGGAAGAAGAAAAAAAGAATGCTGTCAGCCATCGCGGCAAAGCCATGAGAAAAATGCGCAGTTTATTAACCGAACGTTGGAATTGGTAAATTGAAAGAACTTCCGCTTTCTTTATATATTCACTGGCCGTGGTGCCTTAAAAAATGTCCTTACTGCGACTTTAATTCTCACGGCTTGAGGGGGCCGGCACCGGAAGCGCTCTATGAGGCCGCTATTATTGAAGGGCTCAAAGAGCAGGGCGCCCGTGTTCAGAGAAGAAAGCTGAAGAGCATATTTTTTGGAGGAGGAACACCTTCTCTGATGGCGCCGGATACCATCGGCAGAATCATTGAAGCGGCCGACCGCAGTATTCCGTTCCACGAAAACATCGAAATTACGCTGGAAGCCAATCCCGGCACTTTTGAAGAGCAGAAATTCAAAGACTTTAGAAAAGCCGGAGTCACCCGGCTTTCGATCGGAATTCAAAGTTTTGATGACTCTAAATTGAAGGCTTTAGGCCGGGTTCATAATTCACAGGAAGCCAAGCGGGCCGCTGAAAGCGCCGGAAAGATCTTTGAGAACTTCAACCTGGATTTAATGTTCGGGCTTCCCGGCCAAACTATTCAGGAACTGGACGAAGAGCTGGAAACGGCATTTTCTTTCGGATCGACGCATTTGTCTTGTTATCAGCTGACGCTGGAGCCGAATACTTACTTTGCCAAATTCCCGCCAAAAGGGATGCCTGATGACGACGTACTCTCAGACATGTCGGATTTGGTCAGGGATAAAACCGCGGCCCGAGGCTTTGATCACTATGAAGTGTCTGCTTATGCCAAGGAAGGTTTACGCTGTCGGCACAATCTGAACTATTGGGAATTCGGAGATTATTTGGCAGTGGGCCCGGGCGCTCATGGAAAACTGACGCTGCAAAGCATTCCCGAACGGTTTTATAACTACCGTGACCCGGCTCGCTGGCTCCTCTCTTTTAAAGAACACAAAACACAAATCGCAGAACGAAAACCGATCTCTCCGGAAGATTTGCCGTTTGAATTTATGCTCAATGCACTTCGCTTGAGGGAAGGCGTCCCTTTTGAGTTTTATACCGAGAGGACCGGTCTTGATTTCGATGTTATTGAACCGATTTGGACGGAACTTCGAGAGAAAGGCCTTGTCTGCGACCACCTCAAGAGGATTAAAACAACGGAGAAAGGCTGGCTCTTTTTAAATGAAGTGCTTGAGGCTTTTCTTTAGCCGAATTCCGACATTCAAATATCAAATCATGCGGCCGATTTCGGCCGCTAATTCTTTCTTTCTGAAGAAATGCACCACTTCCAGCAGTGTTCTAACTCTGTTCAAAAATTAATAAAAAAATTCCCCAAAATGTTCCAATTTGCACTAAAAAGGTGCATCATTACAAAAGTTTTTACGACTGCTTACTGAGGTTCTTTGAGAATGCATGATTTCGTGCATGTCAAAAATTGGCACGAAATTTGCATAAGCTTTGTTGAACATATTTTTTGATTGCCACGTCCAAATTTACTAAGGAGATATCTATGGCTAAGACCAGCGCTGAAATCATGCAGATGCTTGTGGACAACAACGTCAAATTTGTTGATTTGCGCTTTACTGATTTCAAAGGCAAAGAACAGCACGTTTCCGTACCGGTTTCTGCTTTTGATGAAGACAAGTTTGAAGAAGGTCACGCTTTCGATGGTTCTTCCATCGCCGGATGGAAGGGCATTGAGGCCAGCGACATGCTGCTGATGCCGGATCCGGACAGTGCCCGTATGGACCCGTTCGCCGACGAAGATATTCCGACAATGATTCTGACCTGTAACGTCGTTGAGCCTTCTACCGGAAAGGGATACGATCGTGACCCCCGCAGCGTTGCCAATCGCGCAGAAGCTTACTTAAAGAGCACCGGCATCGGCGATACCGCTTACTTCGGACCCGAGCCGGAATTTTTCATTTTTAACGGTGTCAGCTGGGGCACCACAATGAATCACAGCTTCTTCAAGATTGAAAGTGAAGAAGGCTATTGGAGCAACGGAAAGGATATGAACGGCGCCAACGGCGGCCATCGTCCTACCGTTAAGGGCGGTTATTTCCCGGTTCCTCCGGTCGACTCTCTCTACAATATCCGCTCCCAAATGTGCGAACTTCTTGAAGAACAAGGCGTTCCGGTTGAAGTTCATCATCATGAAGTCGGCGGCTGCGGCCAGTGCGAAATCGGCACACTGTTCAGCACTCTGACCAAACGCGCTGACTGGACTCAGATTCTTAAATATACGGTATGGAATGTTGCAGCGGCCTACGGTATGACTGCAACCTTTATGCCGAAACCCGTCGTCGGCGACAACGGCTCCGGTATGCATGTTCACCAGTCAATCTGGAAGGACGGCAAGAACCTTTTCGCAGGCAACGGCTATGCAGGCCTTTCCGATCTGGCCCTCTACTACATCGGCGGCATTATTAAACATGCTCGTGCATTGAACGCGATCACAAACCCGACAACCAACAGCTATCGTCGTCTGGTCCCGGGCTTTGAAGCTCCTGTCAAACTCGCTTACTCGGCTCGCAATCGTTCCGCTTCTCTGCGTATTCCGTTTGTTTCCAGCGAAAAGGCCCGTCGCGTTGAAGTTCGCTTCCCCGATCCGATGGCTAACTCCTATCTGGCATTCTCCGCCATGCTGATGGCCGGTTTGGACGGTATTCAGAACAAGCTGCATCCGGGTGAAGCTGCAGACAAGAACCTCTATGATCTGCCGCCGGAAGAAAACGCAAAGATTCCGACCGTTTGCTCTTCTTTGGAACAGGCCCTGGATGCTTTGGCGGCCGACCATGAATTCCTGACAGCCGGCGGCGTCTTCAGCGAAGATCTGATCACTTCTTATATCGAACTCAAGCATGAAGAAGTCGTACGTACTCAGATGGCCGTCACACCTGAAGAGTACGACATGTACTATTCGAGCTAGTAGCGTAATTTAAGTCTGTCTGCGCAAAGACAGCTGGATGACCGAGCGGAGGAAATCGTGAGTTTTGATGCCAAGCGTTTAGAAAGTTTCGATCTCCTCAGGCTGGGTCTTTTTGTATGTAACAAAGAAGGCGATATTCTTTATGCCAATACGGCAGCCCAATTCCTTTCCGGGCAGTCATTGAAGCATTTAAAAGAACGAAAACTGCAGTTTTACCTGAATTCGTCGGATGAATGGCTCGCAAATTATCGTGCGCATCCTGAGCCTTCCTTTCTGGTTCCGAATGAGTTAGACCATTTTCTGCGTCCTCCGGCAGAACCGATTCCGGTTCTGGTCACCATTCATCCTTTCCCGGATGACGAAAATATTCTCTTGGCTGAGATTGTGCCGGCAGATAAGACCCTTCAAATGACGCGAGAGCGTCATATGAATGAGCTGTCCGAAAATACTCGGCGCCTGCTGCGAAATCTCGCCCATGAAATTAAGAACCCTCTCGGAGGGATTCGAGGCGCTGCGCAGCTCCTGGAGGGAGAACTTCACGATCCGGAAAATAAAGAATTTACCGAGGTCATTATCAGTGAAGCAGACCGTCTTCAGCATCTTGTCGATAAGATCCTAGCGCCTTACCGTCAGCTTTACCATCCAGTGCCAACTAATGTTCACGAGATCCTGGAACGTGTTCGCCTCCTGGTGCAGTCGGAATTTCCGGAAGGGCTGAAGGTCGTTCGCGACTACGACATCAGTGCGCCTGAAATGATGGCTGACAGAGGTCAGCTGACGCAAATTTCCTTGAACTTAATGCGCAACGCCGCCGAAGCATTATCCGAGCAAATAGCACAGGGCACTGCATGTATCACGCTTAAAACCCGTGTTGTCCATCATGTTCAAGTCGGTCAAAGTTTTTGCCGCACGGCATTAAATATCCATGTGATCGATAACGGAGAAGGCATACCCAAAGACTTAGCCGACAGTATTTTTTATCCTCTGGTCAGCGGAAAGGAACAGGGGAGCGGACTCGGACTCTCCCTGGTTCAGACTTTTGTCGAGCAGCATGGCGGCAGTATTTCGGTCAGCAGTGAAGCCGGCCGTACCGATTTCAGCATATTGTTTCCCTTATCGTTATGAAAAATGTTTGGATCGTGGACGATGATCGTTCCATCAGATGGGTATTAGAAAAAGCACTTCAAAAGGCAGATATCCCCTGCAAAACTTTTAGTGAAGCAGAGTCCGTGCTGCAGGCGATCAAGAAAGAGCAGCCTGCTTTGATTTTGAGCGACATCCATATGCCGGGCAAAAGCGGCTTGGAAATGCTCTCAGAAATTAAGAAGTCCTATCCGAAGCTTCCGATCATCATCATGACGGCCTATTCGGACTTGGACAGTGCCGTAGCCAGTTTTCAAGGCGGAGCGTTTGAATATCTTCCCAAACCTTTCGACATCGATAAAGCCATCGAACTCGTTCGGCGAGCAACCGAAGAGAACGAGGAAGAAGAGCAGACTCCGTCAGAAGAAACCGCTTCTGAAATTATCGGTAAGGCGCCGGCCATGCAGGAAGTCTTCCGCGCCATCGGACGTTTGTCTCAAAGCAAGGCAACCGTTCTGTTAACAGGAGAGTCCGGCGCCGGCAAAGAAGTGGTGGCGAGAGCGCTTCACAAACACAGTCCCCGCGCCAATGCTCCTTTTGTCGCAATCAATATGGCGGCAATTCCGAAAGACTTAATGGAAACAGAGCTCTTCGGACATGAAAAGGGCGCCTTCACCGGTGCCAGTGCGATCCGTCACGGACGTTTCGAACAGGCAGAAGGCGGCACGCTCTTTCTGGACGAAATCGGTGATATGCCTGCTGAACTTCAGACCAGGCTCCTGAGAGTTTTGTCCGACGGTTATTACTATCGCGTCGGGGGCCATCAGTCTCTCAAAGCCAATGTCAGAATCATTGCGGCAACGCACCAAAATCTGGAAGCGATGGTTCGGGAAAATCGTTTCCGCGAAGACTTGTACCATCGTCTCAATGTCATTCGCCTGCGCCTGCCTCCTTTAAGGGAAAGGCCGGAAGATATTCCGCTTTTGGTCAATCATTTTCTGCAGAAGTCGGCAGAGAATCTCGGCGTTGAGCCCAAGATCATGTCTGAGGAAGCGATGGAATTTTTAAAACGTTTCCCGTTTCCCGGCAATGTTCGTCAATTAGAAAATCTCTGCAATTGGCTTGTCGTGATGGCGCCTTCCCAGCACATCCGAGTGACGGATCTTCCTGAGGAGATCCGCCGCGGCGAAGCGGAAAAGATTCATAAAAACAGCGAGGTTTCAAGCGAGGAGACTCTCGGCGGAAGCTGGGAGGAACTGCTCAAAGCTGAAGTCAAAGAGATGCTCAAAAGTCAGTCTCCCTATCTCATGAAGCAGCTATCGGATACTTTTGAAAGTATCGTAATCGGGACGGCGCTTGAGTATACGCACGGAAGGCGAGTCGATGCTGCGACAAGACTCGGCATCGGCCGAAATACAATTACACGCAAAATCGCCGAGCTCAAACTTGAAAGCGAAGACTAACGGCCTTGATAATATGGGCGGTTATGAAGATCGCTGATATTGAACAACAACTTATCCAAGCCGGCTGCAAAAGCGTTCACATCGATCGCTTTTGGCGCAATTGGTATTCCGGCAAACCTCTGAACCGAAGCAAGGTACGCCTGCCTGCGGCGGCAGAGGCACTGTTGCCTCAATTAGAGGAATTCTTAACTCATCAATTGATGGCTCAGGAAAAAGCCGAATCCGAGACCGGTACGCGCTGGGTTCTCAAAGCCTCCGACGGCCAGCTGATTGAATGCGTGCTTCTTCCTCGAGAAGGCGTCTGTGTATCCACGCAAGTCGGATGTGCTGTCGGCTGCGTCTTCTGTATGACCGGAAAAAGCGGTTTGATCCGACAGTTGAGCGATCTGGAGATTGCCGGTCAGGTCCAATACGCCATGAGAAATGCGCCTGTGAAGAAAGTAGTTTTGATGGGAATGGGCGAGCCTTCTCATAATCTTCGTTCCGTTCTTTCTGCGGTTGAACATATCGTTCGGTATTCCGGCATCGGATACAAAGAGGTTGTTATTTCTACTGTCGGTGATAGGCGACTTTTCGAAGCGCTGCTGAAATCAGAAATCAAGCCGGCATTAGCAATCTCTCTGCACAGCGCAATGGATGAGAAGCGCAGAAGTTTGCTTCCCCGGGTCGCAGATTTAACCGTGAAAGAAATTTTAGAGTACGGTGCAAAATACGCAGAGGTCGGGAAATATCCGATTCAATATCAGTGGACCTTGATTAACGGCATCAACGACGGGATTGATGAGATTGAAGCGCTGACTCCTCTGTGGTCTCGGCAGGCTATCCTCAACATGATCCCCGTCAACGCTGTTGACGGCAGCCCATACCGGCGACCGTCGACAGAGCAGATCGATAAGATAAAGGAAGCATGCCGAGCAAATGGAATATTGCTTAAATTCCGTGACTCAGCTGCCCAGGATGTTGACGGAGGCTGCGGTCAGCTTCGCGCCAGAGCGCTAAAAAGAAAGCCGGCGTTACAGCCGGCTCAAGAGTTAAAGATCAAGCGTTAGTGTCACGGGCGCGTGATCACTCGGGCGTTCATTGCCTCTGACTTTCTTGTGAATTTCAACTCCGAGGTTCTTGCTGACAAGAGCCTCGGAAATCAAAATATGGTCGATACGAAGGCCTCGGTTTCTTCTGAAAGCCATCATGCGGTAATCCCACCAGGAATAGGATTTTTCCGGCTGTTCAAAGGCGCGGAAAGAGTCCGTTAAGCCGAGATCGATAAGACGCTGAAAAGCCTCTCTGGCTTTAGGCGTGCAAAGCACGGATTCCGACCAAGATTCCGGATCCAAAACATCGCGATCTTCCGGGGCGATGTTAAAGTCGCCGAGAAGCACTAAGTTCGGATACTCTTCCAGCTGGCTCGGAAGCCATTGAACCAGAGCTTCCAGCCAAGCGAGCTTATAAGGAAACTTTTCGCTCTCAACTGTTTCACCGTTCGGAAAGTATCCGTTGATGACGCGGAGTTTTTCGCTGCCGACTTGGACCGTTGTGGCTAAGAGACGGCTTTGCGGATCTTCGAAACCGGGGATGTTGCGAACTTCTTCGTCCGGAAGGAAGGTCAGCGGGTCACGAAGGATTGTGGCGACACCGTTGTAGGTTTTCTGGCCAAATGCATCCAGCGTATATCCTACTTCTTTGAAGGCGGCCGCATCGATGTCTGCCTCCAGCATCTTGAGTTCCTGAAGGCAGAGAATGCTGTTCTCTGTTTCCTTCAGAAAGTCCAAAACCTGCGGCTGACGAACCTTTAGAGAATTGACGTTCCAAGTCGTAATCGTGATGCTCATTTGGTCTCCAGCAAGCCATATTGACGGAGAAGTGCGTCGACGGAAGGTTTACGGCCGCGGAAAGCAACAAAGCTGTCCATTGCCGGGCGGCTGCCGCCGCGGGACAAAACTTCGTCCAGCCATTTGTTTCCGACCTCAGGATTGAAAATACCTTTCTCTTGGAAGAGGGAGAAGGCATCCGCAGAGAGCACTTCAGCCCACTTATAGCTGTAGTAGCCTGCGGCATAGCCGCCCGCAAAGATATGAGAGAAGGAGTTGGCAAAACGGTTGTACTCAGGCGGGAAAGTGACCGCGACTTCTTTTCTGACTGCAGTCAGGATCTTTTGGACCGCATCTTTTTCCGGATGTGTGTCCATATGAAGGAGCATATCGAAGAGGGCAAATTCGATCTGGCGAACATTTGCCATTCCGGCACCGTAGTTTTTGGCAGCAACCAGTTTGTCGAAGAGTTCGCGCGGCATGGTCTTGCCGGTCTTGACATGATGAGTAATGGTCTGCATCACATCCCAATTCAAAACGAAGTTCTCCATGAACTGGCTTGGCATTTCAACTGCGTCCCATTCCACGCCGCTGATGCCGGATACGGCCAATTCTGTCTGGCGGGTCAGCATATGATGCAGGCCGTGACCGAATTCGTGGAAAATCGTTTCGACGTCTCTTAACGTCAGAAGAGAAGGATTGTCTCCGACGGGTGCGGCGAAGTTGCAAACAAGGTAAGCAATCGGTTTTTGGATTTTTCCGTCAACCTCACGACGGGAGATCTGGTCATTCATCCATGCGCCGCCTCTCTTTCCGTTGCGGGCATAAAGGTCCATATAGAATCCGGCGATCTCTTTGCCTTCCTTGTCTTCAATGACAAAGAATTTGACGTCATCGTTCCAGACGGGCGCTTTCTTTTCTTTGATCTTGATCGAGAACATCTTCTCGACAAGTCCGAACATTCCTTTGAGAACAGCAGGTTCCGTGAAGTATTGTTTTACTTCATTTTCAGAGTAAGAGAATTTTGCTTCACGGAGTTTTTCGCTGATGAAAGAAAGATCCCAAGTCTGAACATCCTTAATTCCTAGCATATTCTTGCCGTAATCGATAAGTTCTTCCATTTCTTTCTCTGCAGCTGGTTTGGCCTTGGCCGCTAATTCTCGCAGGAAAGAAACGACTTGTTCGGGAGATTCTGCCATTTTCCGAACCAAGGAGACTTCGGCAAAATTTTTATAGCCGAGAAGATGAGCGTCTTCGACCCGCAGTTCGAGCAGACGATTAATGATCGGCAGATTGTCTTTGCCAGCAGGCGAGAACTCAGAGGCGAGAGTCACGTATGCGTGATACATCTTCTCACGAAGCTCTCGATTTTCTGCGTACTGCATGATCGGCAGATAATTCGGCATATGCAAGGTGATCTTGTAGCCCTTGGCGCCCTCGGCTGCAGCCTGCTGGGCATAGAGATGCAATTCGGCCTCAGTGACACCTTTGAGCTCATCTGTGTCTTCCGGGAGGTAAAGCGCAAATTCATTAGTGCAGTCGAGAAGATTTTCAGAGAACTTCTGAGAAAGTTCGGCTTCCTCTCGATTGATCTCGGCCATCTTCTTCTTGCCGACGTCATCTAATTCGGCGCCGGAGAGAACAAAGCCTTCTAACTCTTTGTTAATGATCCTCTGACGGGTTGAGGAGAATTTCTCAAAAGCTTTCTCGGCTTTCAAGGCTTTGTACTTTGCATAGAGTTCCTCATCCATACCGAGTTCGCTGAATACTTCGGAAATCGGAGGAAGAAGTTCATTAATCGTAGCTCTCAACTCGGGCGTATCGGCCACGCTGTTCAAATGTTCGACAACCGACCAAACATAGGAGAGATTTTCAGAAGCATCTTCAATCGGCGTAACTAAGGTGTCCCAAGTCGGTTCTTTATCGGAAGCTTTTACTGAAGCTACGGTGTCTTTCAGACGTTGAATCAGTGCAAGCACCGCCGGTTTAAAGCTGTTCGGATCAAGCTTGGGAAAATTAATCAGCTGGGTCTTATCGTCAATGATGCTCAGGATGTTAATTAAATCACACATGTATAGATTCCTTACCGAGATATTTTTTGCAGACGCTTTTCATAAGCTTCAACCGTATTAGAGAGAAGCATTGCGATGGTCATCGGTCCGACACCGCCGGGAACCGGAGAAATATAGCCTGCAACTTTGGCGACTTCTTCGGTGTCAACATCTCCGCAAAGTTTTCCTTCGGCATTGCGATTCATACCGACATCAATCACGGCGGCGCCGGGTTTAACCATATCAGCCGTGACGACTTTTTCTTTACCGACCGCAGCGACAATGACATCGGCCTGAAGAGCGAGCTCTTTCAAATTCTTGGTTTTACTGTGCGCGACCGTGACGGTGGCATTTTTTTCAAGCAGCATGATGGCCATCGGTTTTCCGACAATATTGCTTCTGCCGATGACCAAAGCGTGGGCGCCGGTGAGAGGATAGTCCACGGATTCCAGCATTTTGATGACGCCGTATGGCGTGCAGCTGCGGAAGCCGCCGATGCCGGTCACGACAGAACCGACGTTGACAACATGGAAACCGTCAACGTCTTTATCTGCACGGATTGTCTCAATGACTTTTTGCTCGTTGATATGACGGGGCAGGGGGAGCTGTACAAGGATTCCATCCACGGAATCGTCGGCATTGAGTTTCTCCAAAAGTGCTAATAACTCCGCTTCTGAAGTTTCAGCAGGAAGCTTTTCCAATTTAGAGGTAATGCCGACATCGGTGCAGGCTTTGATCTTGTTGCGGACGTAAACCTGGCTTGCCGGATTATCACCGACAAGAATGACCGTCAGTCCGGGAGCCCTCGAACTTAATTTGAATTGTTCTACTTTTTCCTTCAAGCCGGCTCGAACGGATTGTGCGAGTGCTTTTCCATCAATTATTTTTGCGTTCATTGTTATGAAAAGAGTAAGTAAGACCGATCCATTGTAAGGATATTCACAGAGCCTAAAACCTTTGCTCACAAGAACGAGTAACAAAAGATCTTCGGCCGAGAAGAGGCCGTAAAAAGAAAAGGAAGGCGGTGTGCCTTCCTTTGTGACGCTGTCTAAAAGACTATCTCATAGATCCGGAGTCTTTGACAGGAGGTCTGTTTGCATTCATGACGACGCGCATCAGATCTGCAACGGTGCCGGAATTGGTTTTATCCATAATGGAAGCACGGTGGGCTTCAACGGTCTTAATAGAAATACCCAAGTCAGCGGAGATTTGTTTATTCAGACGGCCGCTCACAATTCTTTCAAGAACGTGCTGCTCTCTGGGAGTCAGTTTGCTCAGAAGAGCGTCGTTCAAGGAGCGCTGTTCAGCCTTGGCTTTACGCTGACGGGCTTCCTGCAGCATTCTTTCGATTAAAGAGCGCAGGGCGGCCTGGTCAAAGGGTTTTTCAATGAAGTCAACCGCCCCCTTCTTCAAGGTAGAGACTGCCATAGAAACGTCGCCGTGACCGGAGATAAAGATAATAGGAATATCGCACTTTCTGGCGATAAGGTGTTCCTGAACTTCCAAACCGCTCATGCCCGGCATTCTGACGTCAAGGACGAGAACGGCGATAGCGTTCGGATCGAATTTGGCGAGGAACATTTCACCGCTTTCGAAAAGTTCAACGCGGTAGCTGGAAGCTTCGAGAAGCCACTTGAGAGAATCACGTACGGCTTCGTCGTCTTCAACGATATACACAACACCTGCGGTATCCGGAGATTCCTGAGTGTAGGGTTTCGAGGTCATCTGAATCATCATGTGCCTTTCTAATTAATATATTCTTACAAGCAATCCATTATCTTAATCTATAGGATGATAAGAATCGCTAACTGAGATATCTTGTATCACGTGAAGATATTATATATCTTAATCACACCCCTGGATAGTACAGAAGGCGTATCTCTTTAAATTGAAACACAATTATTTTTGTTTCTGTGCCTCGGAATCTTTCGTGAAACAAATCTTCAGGTCGAAGAAAAATACGGCGCCCCCGCCTTCGTTGTCTCTTACACGGAGCCTTGAGTTATGAGACTCTGCTATTGTCTGGCAAGTACTCAGACCTAGGCCGAGGCCGTTCTTCTTAGTAGAAAAGAAGGGTGTGAACAGGCTTGCTTTCATCGTATCGCTGATTCCGGGGCCGTGATCGCCGACAGACAATTCAACGTCTTTAGCGCCGACCTTCGCACTGACCGTGATGGTTTTGTCCTCACTGCCGTGTTCCAAAATAGCCTCAGCAGCATTACGAATAAGATTCATGAGAATCTGCATGATCTGGACCGGATCGCAAATTACATCAGGCACGACAGCAGGCAGCTCGTAAACCACCTGAACACCGGCATATTTCTTCTCGATCAGACGTCCGAGCTCCATCGTGTCAGAGAATACGCTATTCAAAGACACGCACTCCAATGTTGTCGGGCGGCGTTTGGCAAACGCTCTGATGTTCTTAATAATTTTGTCGATGCGTGCAGCCTGATTAGCAATCTTTCGATAGATCTCCAGCACCTGAGCCTTGTTTACTTCCGGCGCCCTGTCAATCACTTCCAGTGCTGTATTGGCATAAGCGGTAATCGCGGTGAGCGGCTGATTAATTTCGTGTGTAATCGTAGAGGCCATCTCGCCGAGCGTAATGAGGCGCGAAGAGTTTTCCATCTTACTGGTCTGCTCTTCGAATTCCTGCTCATTGATTTTTCTCTTAGTGATGTCCAGCGCTGACTGAAGGGTGACGTGAGAGCCGCCCGGCAGTGTCACTCTGGCTTCTGCTACGGAGAACCAGCGGCCAAGAGAGTCGACCCAAACCTCTCCTTGACGATTGCCTTGCGGATCGAACGGTTCTTTAAAGGCCTTGGAAATCTCTAAGTGACCGTCTGCGGTATTTCCCAGCTGTTCCGTGTAGTGGTTATTGTGAATACCTAACATACTTCCGGTCGGTTTCTGCATCACGGCGGAAATACAAGACAAGACAGAGTTCAGAAGTCTTTCGTAGGAAGCGATAGAGTCGTTCGTGAGGTTCATGGACTGAGCCTCGACAGTGTTGTCCTGGATCATATAAATCCAGCCGATATGTTCGTTGTATGCCGAGTAGAAAGGCATCGCCAGCATCAGCGCTTCAAGCGTTTCATCATTTTTGCGGCGGATCGTCAGGTCAAAGCGGTACGGCTTACCGGGTTCTTCATGAGGACGGTCTTTCAGCAGCTGTGATGGAAGTTCAGATCCGTCTCCCCAGAAGGGATAAGGCGGTGTCTTGCCCAAAAGTTCTTCTTCTGAGTAACCGGTAATTTCCTCAGTTTGACCGTTTGTATAGACGATCTTGTTGTCCAAGTCGGTGATGATTAAAGCCAGGTTCATGGAATCTTCGATGGAGCGGCGAAGTTCCAGTTCTTTTAATGCGCGTTCAAGATCAGACTGATTCCTGCGCATTTCGCGGTTGAGGAAAAAGAGTGATAGAAGCAGAAACAGCATCAGAGCGCCCAGCCAATAAATCAGCGGGCTGGCAAAGATCTTTGGGCGTTCGAGAACGTTGCAGCCGTACAACTGAATGGAAGGCGGCAGCGGGTCAGCTGCGCGTACGTAACTCGGGATGGTGTAGTCATCCGGCGGGTTGTAGGCAGCTCGGCCGGCAATTTCTTTTGTTCCGTGAAGGAATGAGAATTCGTAATCGGAAAGCAGCGACTGAGGAGTTGAAACTTCCAAAAGTTTGTTCAGCGACAGTCTGGCGAGGAGAGCATATGTTTTTTCGCCGATGGCAAAGGGATAAATGATGACGACAGAAGGCGAAGAAATGTCGCCGGGCGTAAACCAGAAAGAAGAGTAAGAAACGCGGTTAGAGAGGAAGGCGTCTCCGATCGCATCGCGGACGACCTGCGGATAATCCAGATAGTTATATTGACGAAGATCGCTTCTGCCAAGCCGAGGATTTACAACAGACTCCAGGCCTTTGCCGCTCGGTTCAATGACACGAAGCAGAATAACTTCGGGGCTCGACGAGATAATTTCTCTGCCGTACTTATTTACAACGGCGGGGTTGATACCGTCCAGCTCCATTTTTTCGATCATGCGGGCCATGGAGGCGGAGATGCCCCGCATTCTCATTTCAATGTTATCGGCAACCTTTGCCGTGCTCTTCATCAGATTAGTTCTGAGAATAGTTTCGTTATTGGCACGCACGTTGAAATAGAAAGCCGAGAAGATGACGACAATGAGGACCGCGATCGCCCAGATGAACGGAGTTGTACCGCTCGGAAGATTGGAATGACTTTTTATGCCCGCAAAAGCCGACGAGAATCCGTCTAACAAGTCGTTGCTTTGCGAAATGTGCTTCTTATAAGTCATGGCAATCTTTCTAAAAATTTATAGTTAGGGGCGTTTCTAAAAAAGCGCCCTAAGATTTGTCCTTCGAAAGATACAAATCGTTAATTCTTAATTATGCCACTCCTAGGATAAAGCCTTGAGGCCATAACAGGCTGAAAGTTCTAACTTGGCGTTGTATGTATTTCTGAAAACAATCGCAAAGTTAGCTTTCCAAAAAAATGTGAATTTCCATCATTGGATTGTCTGATTAACCGTCCTACTTAATGGAATAGACACCCAGTTCTTGATGGAAAACATACTCCCACCGTCGTTTACCTGAGAATAAAGCCGTGGCGTGGGTTACCTTTCTTTCGGATATTCATACCCAGATTCTTTTAGCAATTTCTCAAAACAATTTTTTGGCGTAAATTGCATCAATGGAAAGAAAACTGAAAGAAGTCAAACTTGATTCGGCTAAAACGTTTTCAGAGTTATACGGATTGAAAGATCAATCACCTTTAATTGGAGTAATTGATTTTAAAACAGCTCAGAAGTCGCCGAACAACCTTGAGATGGAGTACGGGGTTTATGCTCTCTATTTGAAGGATGTGTCAGTGTGTTCGTTAAAGTACGGAGCTTATCCCTGCGACTATACGAGCGGCACTTTGGTTATGTTTGCTCCGGGACAGCGAGCACGTCTTGATAGTCCTGAAGCGCAGGTAAGACCCGACGTCATCGGACTTTTGTTTCATCTCGATTTAATAGAAGGGACGCCCTTGGGTTTAACGATGGGGAAGTACACCTTCTTTTCATATAAAGAGGCCGAATCTCTGCATTTATCTGATTCTGAAAGGGATATTTTTAGAAGGGCCCTTCAGGAAATCGCTGAACATCTTAGAGTTCCGGCGGCATGGCATACAAGAGATATTTTGGCGAGCCGGATTCAACTTTTGCTGGATTGCGTCAATTCTTTCTATGTTAGACAGTTCGGGACTCGGCACGCCATTAACCTCAAGATATTGCAAAACTTCCGAGTCCAGCTCAAAGGTTTTTACGTTGAGGGCCGTAGCACGAATGGTTTTCCTTCGGTTTCTTATTTTGCGGAAAAAGCGAATCTTTCCCCCGGTTATTTTGGCGAGCTCATAAAGAAAGAAACCGGTAAAACGCCGCAAGAATTAATCGGAAACCACATTTTGGAGTGTGCGCGGCAGAGACTGGTTTTGTCAAAAGATTTTGTGAGCACTATTGCTTACGATCTAGGTTTTACGCATCCTCAGCACTTTACGCGTTTCTTTAAGCAGCGAACAGGTATGACGCCCAAGGAATTTAGGCAATCAGCAATCCGAAAGGATAAATGGGTTAGATAGAAAGGCTCCTGTGAACAAGGAGAACTCTCACTAATTAAATAAGCTAAATAAGCCCCGGGTGACTTGTTTATATGGCTTGTTTTTAGGAAATTGATAACGAAAGGACTAGAAGCTGTGCAGAGATTTCATGGGTCCTTTTCCTCCGTTCCTGATTCTTCTAGTCCAGCAGGTTCAGTATCGCTACTGCACCCGTCGTTAAAGAAACGAGTCTAAATCGTAAGGATGCTTACTGCGTAAAATTCAGAGATATTAAGGGTCTGCGAGAATCCTCAATAAAGATTGAGGGGCAAAAAACACCTCTTCCAACCGCAAGCCGAGATTGGACAGTTCAAGTCTGAAGAAAAGAAAAAACAAAAGCTACCAGTTACGGTGGTGTTTTCGATGGTGCTTTTTTCGAAGAAGAACTCTAACCATTTGAATAATTAGAATCGGTTGGCGGAGAGGGGGTCTGCCATCTTCCGCCTGAGACACGGCGAGACAATTCGAGACAAATAGAGACATCATCTTTCAAAAGCCCCGTCAATATTGGCTTTCAGAAGATTAAATTTCCGCTCTGTAATTTCCGATTGAGACACGACGAGACATGGAAAGACATTTTCTCGCCTGCGAGTGGTGGACAAAGTGGTGGACAAAATAAAGCCTTAAGAGGATAATTTGCTATAGGATTCGCTTGTGGCGGACCTTATTGGTGGACATGGCGGACTGAAGGCGGAACGAATTTTCCGAGAAAGCGATTGGCGGACTCCAAGACTTTCATAACCTCCCGTCTCGCTTAGGTTTTGCTTGCCCACCATGGTGGACAAAACCAAAGGGGGAAAATCTCATGCAAGTTACAGCCAAAAATATTTTTAAATTGCCGGACGGAAAACACCCGGTGGCGCCTAACTTAAATCTTGTTGTTCGCGGTACTTCCCGCTCTTTCGTATTTAGATATATGCTCGGCGGCAAACGAAAAGAAAAAAGCCTCGGTTCTGCCAATACGATCACGATTAGCCAGGCTAAAGAAATGGCCGAGAAGTTTCGCGTCGGCCTGACCGAGGGCACTGCGCCCATGACTCCGAAAGAGGTTCTCGACAAAGAGGTTAGGGCCGACCTTACTTTCGAGGACTATGCCGAAAAAGCGATCGAGAAGATCGCGAACGTGCGCCTGTGGAAAAATGCTAAACATAAGGCTCAATGGTTTGCCACGGTTCGCGCCTACGCCATTCCAGTACTGGGCAAGAAGAAGCTGTCTGAAATAAAGCGGGCTGACGTCCTAGCCGTGTTGCAGCCGATATGGTCGACCAAAACGGAGACCGCCTCCAGGGTTCGCGGCCGCCTGGAGAACATATTCTCTTATGCAGTAAGCGACGGCCTCATGGACTTCAATCCCGCACTGTGGAGAGGCAATCTGGACAGGGACCTGCCGCCGGCGTCTAAAATTCAGCAGGTTCAGCACCAGGAGTCTATGCCGCTCGAAGAGTTACAAGAAAAGATCAGCTGCTTCTATCCTGCGACGACAAGAACAAAGCAGGCAATCCTCTTCACAATTCTGACAGCCAGTCGCGTAGGAGAATCTGTCCCGGCACGCTGGGATGAGATCGATTGGGAAAACCGTATTTGGTCCGTACCTCCGGAAAGACGAAAAGACCAAAAGCCGTACCCGCACCGCGTCCCCTTAAGTGACCAGGCGATTGAGCTTTTGAAGTCTATCGAGAAAAAGGGCGATCATATTTTCGGTGTCTCTGAGGAAAGTTTGGGAAGCCGCTACACCCTAACCAAACTGCTCAAACGACTGACCGGAACGACTGCCACGATGCACGGCTTTAGATCGACATTCAGAGACTGGGCGGCCGAGAACGGAGTTCCGGACATTGTTGCTGAAAAATGCCTGATGCATACAACAGGAAACGCCGTTGTCCAAGCATATCAACGTTCTGATCTGTTGGAACAACGGCGTGAAGTAATGCAGCAGTGGGCTGACGCAGTCTTTAGCGAAGTTTCGTCGGCTGCTTAGACATCCAGTTGTCTACCTCTTTAATGTGCCACCGTGGACGCCCTGCAATGTAGCGGGGCGTCGGAAATTTATAGAAGTCCGCATCCTTTCTCCAGCGGTCCACCGTCCGGGTCGTGATACCCAGGTATGTCGCAAGCTCCATTTTGCTTAGCCAGGTCGCTGTCATTTTTCTTCCCCTATCGTTTGGTCATAGAGGGCCTTGTCGGTTTCCAGGACTTTAATGCGGTCGGCTATGTGGAAAGCCAGAGCTCTCCAATAGTTGTAATAGAACTCTCCTGGGCGGCTAAGGTAGTCTCTAGTTGTCTCGCCGAGAATTCCTTCGCACCTCTCAAACAAGGACCCTAATCCGCGCCAAAATACTTTCTTCTTTCTATCGGAAAACCTCAAAGCATTATTACTTAGGCACTGTCTTTTAAGGTACCACTGAGCTTTTTTGAGGTCCTGCAATTCACTGGCGCCTTCCTTGTGCCCCGCTCTAAAGCAGTATTTCACCGTGTTGCCTAGGCAAAAAGGCAGACGCTCACAGAAGTCAATCGGCTCTAACTTGATGGACTGGCTCTCGTAATGTGCAGGATGGTTTACTAAATCAGACATGTCTTAACTCCTCTTCCTTTTTCTTCCAATATCTTTCTCTACGTCTTGCGCTAAGCTCGAGCGCGTGCTTTTCTCTGTATCTTTTTTGCGCCTCTTGTATGCGCTTCCGATATTCCAGGTCATTCGCATAACGTTCCTGATGTATGCGCTTTCGCTCCTTACGGTGGTTTGCCTCATATTCGCGACTGGCTTCCCGCCGACGTTCTTTACGTTCTGCCGCCTTCTGACCGTTGTCGCTCCGGGCGTATCCTTCCATAAGTGCTTCGTGGTGCTCAATATGGATGGTGTAGTGTTTAAATCCGAGCTTCTCTTCAATCTCGTATGGACTGAGCCCCTGAGAGGCAAACGTCTTAATCCTGTGATCGAGAAGGTTCATTTTTCTCTCCCTTATTCCGCAGGTAGTCAAGGAGCATGTCCTGAACTTCCCGCTTAGATCGTTTTTTCGCCAGGGCCACATAGTCGATCGTGTCCTTAGCCAGGATCTGATAGACCGTGACGACTCGCGGGTGGCCGGCCTGGAGCTGACGCATCGGACCGATACGCTCAATCACCTGGAGATACTCTTCAAGGTTCCACCACTGGCTAAAGAACACGAGCTTGCTTGATCCGTCCTGCAGGCTCAGGCCGTGGCCCGCACTTGCCGGATGCACCAAGAGCATGGGAATCTCGCCGTTGTTGAAAGCCTCGACTGTCTCCGGACATTTATCGAAGGCGCGGGCTTTTGGGAATGCCTCCAGGATGCGGGCAAGGTCGGTCTTAAATTGATAAGCCACAAGGAGCGGTTCGCCTGCAGCTTCCTCGACAATGGAGGCGAGCGCATCCAGTTTGGCCGTATGCACCTCCTGCCAGTTATGCGTGTCGTCGGTGTAGATCGCACCGTTGGCAAGCTGCAAACACTTCACGGTCTTGGCCGCGGCGTTAGCTGCTTCCACCGTGGTGGCATTGGCCAGCTCGATAAAGAGCTCCCGCTCCATGTCGTCATACAGCGCCTTGGCCTCGTCTGGCAATTCGACTTCGACGTTCACAAAATGCGGCTTGTCTAAATCGAAGTAGTCCTCGGCCTTGATCGACAAGCACACATCGGAAATGGCATTCTGAATCTGCTCCTGGGCGTACTCCAGCGGGACCCACTGTACTGCGGCCGCAGTCGCACCTACGCGCAGAGGTCTAAACCACCGCTCATGGAACGCGGTGAAGGACTTCCCCAGGCGCTGACCGTTATCGATAAACCAGAGCTGGCCCCAAAGATCATTTAAGCCATTGGGAGAGGGCGTACCGGTCAAGGCGATAAACCGCTTAAAGAAGTTGGTGAACTTAGCCAGGGCCTTCGCACGCTTAGAGCCCTGCCGCGTCCGGAAACTTTTGAGCCTTGTCGACTCGTCGGCCACGACAACAGGGAAGGGCCACGTATAGTTGTGGCTCGTGAGATAGTTATCCAGCCACTGCAGGTTGTCGTAGTTAATGACATAGACATCGGCCTTAGTGTGGAGCGCCTTAACACGTTCTTTAGTGCTGCCGAGGATCGGCGACACTTTCAGATGGCTGAAGTCACTCCACTTCCGAACTTCACTCGGCCATGCGTTACGGGCTACCGCAAGCGGAGCGATTACAAGCGCCGGGCCTTCACCATAAAGATCTTTTAGGATCTGAATAATCATGAGCGCGCTTGAAGTTTTGCCCATGCCCATCGGGACGAACAATCCGCAGCGCTTATTTTTTAAAGCGAATCGGATCATGAGTTCCTGGTAAGGCCAGGGCTTGAAATCTCTCGACATAATTACGGCTCCACGGATCGAGACAATGCAACGAGGTGGCTCACCAGGGATTCGGCCTGATCCTCTCCGTAGACGACGTAGACCTGGCACCCGGCTTTCTGCAGCCGTGCATGCTCACGGACCTGATGAGGCCTGAGCGCGCCGGTGTGCGCCTTCGCTTCGATCCAGGCGTGCACGCCCGGGAGCAGAACGAGAAGGTCCGGAGCACCGCGCACACCTTCCCAGGAACACTTCCGGACTTCTCCGTTAGCTGCTTTCACTCTTGCCCGGATAAGGGCGACGACTTTTCCTTCGGGTGTCATGACTGCTGTTCCTTAACTTCAAAGTCGGAGATGTCAAACATGACGTTTGTGGAGAAACCGGAAACTGAAGCCCGTTTAGAAACCGGGGCGAAGATAGTGTCGCGCCACTTCGAATAGACGCCCCAGAATGCAAGCGCTCGTTCTTCGGCAAAGCGAACAGCACATTCGAGTTCTTCCGGATTGTTAAAGAAATGTGCAAAACGCTCCTTAACTTCGGGCTTCATACGGATAATTATTTCTCGGGATTTCATTTCCAATCTCCTAGTCTTTGCGGTAACGCAGTGAAGTGAATCCGGCCGCAGCCAGCGGCAGGTCCGGTGCCCAACTGGGCGGAGTTGACATGAGCTTTTCAAGCTCGGTGTTGTCTTTAGAGAGGTCGGCCTCAGTGATAAATTCGTCATGCACTGAGAAGACGATTTCAAATCCTGCTTGCTCGATTGAATCCATGGCGCCGATCAGAATGTCAGCGGCTGCGGCTTGGGTTGCGTTTTCTACGCACTTGCCACTGTATGTCCGGATACGCTCCCACTTCCGGGAATATTGGTTGATCCCCATGTAGGAGAAGGTGCCGGTGCCCACACCGCCATCCTCTAGCCGCGCTCCGGGATAGCAGATAAAGCGTCCGGAAGGCAGTTTCATGCGCAGCCAAGATCCGTTCTTACTGAACCAAACTTTGCCGGCTTTAGCGGGCACGTCCTTGAGCGCAGAGACCGCGGCCTTATCGACATCCGCCCAAAACTTTTGTATTGCCGGGTGCGCATCGCGCCAGGCGAGCTTGACAGCTTCGCAGGCGATAAAGGTTTCGCGCTTTAAGCCGTGAGTGAGTTTCTTTTCCTTGTACCACTCGTATGAGCCCTCGGCTTGGCCCCAATAGCTAAAGGAAATATTTTCCCGGACATGTTTCGCAAGCTCATCCAGGTCAATCGAATAGGCGGACGCGAACGTGAGGAATGCACCGACACCGCCCTGGTAACCGAGCGCGAGCTCCATGACCTTACCGATCTGTCGCTGGTGTTTGGTTACGTCTTCCGGACGGATACCGAAAGTGCGGCCGTAAGTCGCTTTATAGAGGTCAGGGCCGTGACCGGCGTCGAAGTCTCGGAATGCTTTGAGCTTCCATTCTTCTCCGGCGAGCCAGGCCAACGTGCGGCCTTCGATATTGGACAAGTCGGCGACGACTAAATGCTTCCCGGGCGTGGCCATGATGCAGGATCGCAGGCACGAAGACATGAGCTCGCCTGGCTCAGCCAGGTACTCGGCCCAGCCTCCCTTAATCGCTTCGATCCCGGCGTCAATAACGTATTGCGGGAGCGTCGGGCGCGGCAGGTTCTGCAACTGCATGAGCCGTCCGGCATAGCGGCCTGTACGGGTGGCACCTCTAAACTGGAGGCAACCGCGCATGCGGCCGTCCGCACTGGTCGAGGCAATGAGCTTTTTATATTTGGCAGTGGATGTCTTAGTGGACGCCAGGCGCACACGCAGGAGCTCCTTGACGACTTCCGGCAAGTTCTCATCGTTGAGACGCCGCTCGATTGTGGACTTAGTAAGATCCGGCAAGCTGACGCCATACTGCTGCAGGATGTGGGCCAGGAGCGCATCGCGCTGAGTAGCCGACGCGACTTCTCCATTGGTCAGATCTTGGGTGCGCTTGGCGTTTTCGGCCTTGAGCTTATCGGCCAAAGCGATCGCTGCACGGGCAAGATCGAGGTCCATCCGGACACCTCTATTATTAATGCGCTGATCGATCACGAACTGGGCGCGGTCGCGCGGGCCCCAATTCCAGGACGGCAATTTTTTGTAGATTGCCCGCATGGCTTCGACGTCCAGGCGGCAGTAGTTCACAAAGCGGGCCCAATCCTCCGGATCCGTCGTGCGGTTGCGCACGTTGCCCTTACTGTCGGGCTTGCAGAATTTCAGCACGAGGCGCCGGCCGTCCTTATCCTTGGCTTTATCCACATCGAGGCCGTAAATCTCAGACAGCGCGCCCAGAGATCCGGGCAAACCGTGGGAATACGCTTTGACCATACAGTCATCTACGCGCTCGAAAGGGATGTCGACATGGAGGTTTTTGGCCTTGCGCAAGACAGGGACGTCGAAATTAGCTCCGTTGTGCCAAACGGTATTGACGTCCGGAGCATTCATTTGCGCGGCGGCAAGGACACAAGCTAATTCGAACGGCATTCTCTCGCCGGTTGTGACGTCCCAAACCTTGGCCGGGCCGTCATCAATCGCATAGCCGAACAGCAGAACTTCGCAGTCTTCTGCGTACTGGTGAGGGCCGTTCATAATGTCGCGGGTACTGAAAGTTTCTAAGTCTGCCCAGAGTGTTGTCATATTGAGTCTCCTTAATAGCCGTCCCTCGTGTGAAGGACGGGTGGTTAAAAAGGCTTTAGTTAGTTGGCCCCTGTTTGCTTATCAGGGCGGCTTGTAAGAGGTCCATTACGTTGGTCAAACTTTTGAGGTACAGCTTTTTGGCAAATTCTCCGAATCCGGTCGTCATGGTGTCGACGCCTGTTTCAATCTCAAGCGTTGTCTTAATTGCGGACATGACCGCATAGGCTTCTACCTCGGATAGTCCGAGCACGACGCCTTGTCCCTCGGTTCTGTTCTTCGCCATGGCTTACTCCCAGGGCTTTTTACCGTCGTCGCTCGGTTCATCGTCCACATCGAAGTCAGTGGCCTTGGCAGGACCGGAACCGGACGCGAAAGCGTCGCCGTCTTTTTCAAACTTGACGCCTAGAAGTTTTGCGTTAATGCGCCGGCCGTATTTGTTGTCCTGCGCCCAAAGCTCGATACGCGCCTGGACGTAGCAGCCGGAGTAAATGAGACCGTCGGCTTTTTCAGTTTCGTCGCCGTTCTTGTCGAACGCGGAGGGTTTGACGGGATTACGAGCGGTAACGTAGTCCATGCCGGCGTAACCGTCATATTCTTTTGTGTCCCCATCGCGCAGGCAGGTTTTGCCTCCTTTGATAAGACGGGCCAGAACTTCTTTGCCCTTGGCGCCCCACTTTTCAGTCGCGACGCGCATCATCTCGGCCTCCACTTTCTTGACTTCCGCGGATCCTTTCGGCATCAGGACCGAGCAGGAAAATGTAGGCTCGGAACCTTCGGTTGAGGACGGAGTGAAAATGTGTTCAAAAGAGAGACGGCCTTTAATGTTGAATGCCATAGTTGTGCTCCTTATTAATTAGAGATAGGTGTGAAATCGGATGCGGTAGCGGTCGGAGACCATGCCGGCCGCTTGTCTGCTGCCGGTACGACGGTCGGAGTTGGTTCGCTTCTGGTGATGATGGTTTCGGCGCGCTTCCACTGACGCTCGCCGATTCGACCCGCCTTCATGAGTTTTTCCAGGGCGGTCGGAGTGATGACTTTGTAGGTGTAGCGCTCGTCCTCTTTCAGCTTGAAGGACTTGAGCATGGCCTCGGCTTCCGCGTTGCTTGTCCATTGACGGTTGCCCGGGCGGCCTAAGACGAGTTTGAATCCTTCGACCTGGACACCTTCCATCATTTGGTCGTAGGCGGCCTCACGCACGGCGGCGATCCACGGCTCCAGAAGGTCAGCAAGCTGGAGATTTAACGAGAGCTGCTCCGAGCTCAGAGCTTCTTCCGGAACAATCGGGATGTCCTGGCCGCGATCGAGCACCGGACGGAAGTCACATGCTTCTGCTGCCTTCTGCTGGAGAGCGGGGCACGCGGCCTTAGCTTTACAGAATCGGCAAGCGTCGGCCGAAGGTTTGAGCGCGTCCGGCGGCAGGGGATCGGCGCGCAGGCAGTCGATCGCAATCGAGGCCCGCGCCCGGGCTTCGTTGACGAAATTCTCGAGTTCTACCGGAGTGAGCTTCCAGGAGCAAATGTTGTTAATGCGCGGCTGGAAGATGGTGAGTTCAATGTCTCGGACCTCGTCGATCACGTCGAACAAAGGCAGGGCGCCGGCGGCGTAAATCATGAGCTGGGTATTGCGCTCGGCGTCAACCTTTACGCCCTTACCGAATTTCAGGTCAATGACCTTGAGCGTGCCGTTCACGAGAGCAGCGCAGTCGATCGTGCCCTTGGCATTAGCTTCGCCCGTGACCTCGGAGACGGAGACCGGATACTCAATGCGGCGGACTCCTCCTAAGGTTTCGCGTTCGACGAAAAGGACATAGTCCTGGACGAAGGTGAGATTGTCAGAACTCAGGGCCTCGGCCGGCTGAGGCTGATGCTGTGGATCAAGAAGATGAGCCGCCCATGCGTGGGCGAGTGTGCCTTCCTCGGCATAAGAGGACGATTCGTCAGGGAAAAGGCGAGACAAAGATACGCTTCCCGGGCAAGACATCCAGCGGTGTGCAGATGACGGGGATAAAAGAGCATGGGCCATTACAGAACTCCTTCAGCTTCGAGAGCTTTAACCAGTGCATCGCAGAAAGCGGGCAGTTTTTCGTCCGGCAGTTCGGACTGGCGTCTGACGCCGAAAGAACGGAGAATCTCTGCACCCTTGGCGGGAGAATGCTCGAAGAGCTTTTGCAGTTTGGAGACCATGGCCTCACGAAGTTCGGTGTAGTTAATCGGTGCTGCCTTAGGCTCAGCTTTAGGCGCCGGAACAGGCGCGGTTGTTGGCTCGGCGGGTGCTGCCTTAGGTGCAACCACCGGAGGAAGGTCAGCCGCGGCTACAGGTTCGACCGGTGCGGCTTTGGGCTCAGGCGCCGGAACGGCGATCGCAGGAGCCTGCACGGGTTTCATGCTCATGGCCTGTTTAACAATCTCAGCCAGGTATTGCAGTGCTTTGGTGTTTTCTTGGATGGCAGTTTCTAAAGACATAAATATCTCCTTTAGTCTTAGATGGAAGGGCGATCGGGGAAGAAGTCCCCGGTTTCTAGGTTGGAAATGGCGTAGCCGATCTTGTCGATTCGGGCACGGATGGTGTCGAGTTCTTTACGGGGGATAACGAGCTGGTCGTCAGGGCATTCGTCGTTCAGGTCATCGCTATCAACGAGCAGATCACCTTCGACAAGAATCTTTCCCTGAGATTCGAGAATTGCGCTGGAGACTTTTTCCAGGTCTGAGGCAAAGTGCCCGAGCTTGTCGTCCAGCTTTAGCAAGCCTTCGATCGTGTCCTTATCGAGCTTTTTGAATTTTTCCTTTACCTCTTCGGTCTCTTCCTGGGCGTAGGCCACGTCGTTCTGAACGGCCTCTAGGCGCTCAGCCAATGTCCGAATGATCGGAGGCATGTTGGCCAGGCTCTCGGAGTGCAGCCAGGAGAGAAGCTCGTCATCGGTCATCTGGTTAAGGTTGAAGGAGGCGAGATTAAAAACTGAGTTCATAAGAGACCTCCGAGGAACTTCGGAAGAATGAAGACGAGGTAGATAAAACCCCAGAAGCCGAGGAAGGCGACGAACGCGCCGACGGCGATTTCAAGGTCGTTAAATTCGTGTCGCATGACGGCCTCACTTAGTAGAAGAAAAGAAGCCGTTAAGTTCGGAGATGGCGGCCAAGGCGTCCGGAGGAAGTTCACCGGTGCGACCGGCAACATCAATAAGGCAGGTTTGGAGAGTCAACCATGCGGCAAGAGGAGTTTTGTAAAACGTTGCATCCTGCTCATTCAGCCAGGTGACATATTTGCTCGCATTGTCGCAGGCCTTTTTGACGCGGCCGTTTAAGAATCTACTAACTGTTTGAGCCGGGAGGTTAAGAGCTCGGCCGAGTTTACTGGCGGTGAAACCGCGGTCGACCATTGCTTTCTTTAGATCCTGGCGGAGTTGTTCGTCCGTTGAGAAGATGTAGGGACTTTCGCTTTTGGTATTCGGCATTTCGTTTGTCCTTTGAACTTAATCAATTCACAAACGAATTTAAAACTTTAGGAATATAAAATCAATGCCGATAGTTTAAATAATTCCAATAGGAATTTAAGAGGACAAAGAAAAACCGCCCGAAGGCGGTTCGATTCTTCTTTCTTATTGCAGAAAATGAGAAATTTGAGTCGGCGTAAGAATTGAAGAGGTCAAGTACTCAGGATGCGACTTGTAAAATTTTTCTTGCGCGACCAATAAACTTAGAGGCACGTCGTCTTCGTTTATAACCTCGATATCATTCCCAAATCGACTATTGTTAAAAGAAAAAGTTGCAAATCGATTCCACTCAAAACCATTAGAACACAGTAAATCGACCAGCACTCTTTTCGTACTGTTACCCCTCGTAAGAGATCTTAATTTTTTTTCCAATTCGTCGGCCGATTCAAACGGGCTCTCAAAACTAACCGAGCTAACAATAAAATCGAACGAAGAGCCGACGACGGTTCTTACTTCAAAGGTCATATCAAATCATATAAAGCTTTTATGCGCGCTAAGCACTGTTCACTCTTTTCCTGTAAAACAGAAAATTCGCTGATAACCGGATTTAGCGCAGGTTCATCGCCTGAATGCGAGTAACCATGTCTTTCACGGTGGTAAAAATTGTAGGCGGATTCTAATGCGAGTTTGTGCTGTTGCGGTACTTTTTGGGTACCCTTTGGTTTGAAAAAGTAAGTATGTGTGGAGTTGTCTTTAGGAAAATATGTGCCAAAGGTTTCAGTTTTTTGTATTCGAATATCTAATGCGCGCTTCAAAACAACTTTGATTGAGCCTTCAAGTACCCTTAATTCTGGAAGGAGTAAGAAAGAGTAATCTGGTAAATCGGGGGAGGAAAGCTTGATCATCCAGGCAGATATTAGACAGTCCTTCTCGGTTTTGGTTAACTTGTCGTATGTCTCGCCAAATTTTGATGCTAGGTAATCCTCCGCAAGGTTTTTTCTTACGATTTGGGCGCGTCCTTCCTCTCTCCTAACAAGAACTTTTTCAAGGCCCGCGAGATCTAGAAGTTCTGTAAGGTGATAGACAACTGCCCTGTAGCAAGAAAGAGGGCGACCTTGAATCCTGAGGGTAAATGATTTTGGGAAATAGCATAAAGACAACTTATCCTTGTATAAAAGTGATCTGATATCTATTTTTTCTCCTCCGGGGACAACAGATTCAGCCATCTCGTAGCCTTCCTCTTTGAGGCAATCTAAAAGAACCGCGAAGTCTCCTGCAGGTATTGAGTCAAGGGTCATTTCTACACTCTCAAGCTCATCCGGATTTATCGTTTCCTTGAGGAAGATCGCTAGGCGTTCCCCCAAGTCATGGTTTTGGCCTGTTTTGTATAAAATGCTGGTGCTGCCGTCTTTATTTAGATAAAGGTTTACCTGGGCAGGTTTACTTCCTGCTTGGCCAAAACGAATAACGCGCAGTGTGTCATCAGGACTCCATTCACTCGGCTTCCTTTCCAGTTCTTTCAAGCCATTTTCTTGGTAAAACTTCTCTATAAAGTCTGATAACTTTTCTCTGTTGAGATTAAGGTTTTTGTATGTGCTTTTATCGGTGGTCATAGAGATCTAGCCCCTTGAAATTTATTTCTTTATAGTTCTACGTACTTGCCAACTGCCACACCGGCGATCCGCATACTCTGGGTAAACGGCTGGAATTTAGGGCCCGGCCAATCCGGATTTAGAGCCTTCAAGTAGTAATTCGAGCCGTCCCTTACGAGTTTCTTGAGTGTTGCTTCCGGATCTGCTGCGCCGTCGTCAACTGCTGCCACAATGCGGCCGGATTCTGCCGGAACCTCAGGGTCAATAAAGACAATGTCGCCTTCATAAAACATTGGCTCCATGGATTCACCTCGGACCTTTAGAGCAAAGCCTTCGTTGCTGATGCTCACCGGGCAGATGTACCATTTATCGAGATCGTCAAGAGAGGATACTGGGGTAGGGAGGCCGGCTTGCACCCAACTGATAAGAGGAACCCGACGGAATCCGGCTACAGGATCGGCATCTTTTGGAAGGTCAGGCGTGTAAATCAGTTGCGCTACTGAAACATTTAAGACACGAGCTATCGCTTCAGTGGTATCGATACCCGGCTGTTTTGTCTTGCCCGTAAGTATCTTGTTGATTGCCGACTGGGTAAGACCTGCGGACCTTGCTAATTCATTTTGGGAGACGCCGCTTTTTTTCATCAGCGCTCTTAGGTTTTGAGCAAAAGTAGACATCGCACGATCTCGATAAAAATTCCAATGGGAATATTTTAACAGTCTTAAAGTTGTGTGCATATTCCGAAAAGAATTAGAATCTATTAACTAAAGTTGTAATTCTTGAGGTTTATATGGCCGCTTCATTACTCTCACCGGACGCCGCAGTTTTCAAACTTGAAAAAGCCGGACTCAAACAGCACCAAATCGCCGCACTGCTCGGTATCGCTCAAGGTACCGTCAGCAAGATCAAATCAAAACGCTACACGGAAGTCAGCTACAAGATCGTCGACAAGCTAAGGGAACTTGTCGCCCAGCTTTGTACGGAAGAAACCAAAAAAGAGAAAGCAACAAGGAGTGAATAAAGATGTGCAAGTTTTTAAAGGTCAAAAACACCGTAATCAATACGGCCTTTATCCAAAGGATTAGATACATTCCTGAAGAACAAACAATTTATATCTACATGGACAGCGCGTCCGGTATCGGGGAGGCGGTTAAGACGTACCGTATATCCCATGTCAACGACGCCGAATGGCTTTTATTTATCGGAATTTTGGATTCAGATAAGGTAGTAGCTTCTTGGGAGATCGAATAAATGACCCAAGAGAAAGTTATCACTTTCGATCAAGCCGCCCAAAGGCTTGTCGATAATGGTTATTTGCCGATCCCGATCACGCCGGGAGAGAAATTCCCGGATCTTGGAGAAGGATGGCCGTCCTACCGCTTCAAGCCAGAGGACGCTAAAAAGCATACCAGCTGCGGCATAGGTCTGCTCACGGGACAGGGCGAGCATAAAGTGATCGGCATTGACTGCGATATCACTGATAAAGACCTGCTCAAGCTGCTGCATGACAAAATCACCGAGTTCTGCGGCGGCCGCTCGTTCTTATCCCGTGTCGGTAGATTTCCCCGGACATTGTTCTTAGTCCGGACAGACCAAAGTTTCTCCAAAATCTCCTCGCACAAATTCGTGGACTCTCACGGCCAAGATCAGCAGTTGGAGATCCTCGCTAAGGGGCAGCAATTTGTCGCGCTCGGTATCCATAAAATTACCGGAAAGCCATACTCATGGATCAACCAGGAGACTCCGCTCGATCATCCAGTCGAATCCCTAGCACTCGTCACAATGGAGGAGGCACAGTCGCTTGTCGGCATTGTTAACGACTACGCCGTCAAGCACGACTGGAAGTTAAAGGAAAGAGGCGGCGCTGGCCGCTCCGTGTCGGCAAACGCGGGACCGCTCACGGCCTTCGACGTCGAGTGCATGAAATGCAGAAACATCACGCTCGCGCAAGCCAGAAAGATCATCAGCCATATTGACGCAGATGCGTACAAGGACTGGCTTGAGGTCGGTATGGCGCTTCATCTGGAGTATGGCGGCTCAGATGATGCATTTAAACTCTGGGACGAATGGAGCAGTAAGTCCGCAAATTATCCGGACAAAGGCTCAAAGGCGCTCGCAGAAAAATGGGCGTCATTCGTTGAAATCGGCAAATGCAAGGAAGAGCTGATCCGCATGCCGACCGTAATCGCCAAAGCTGAAGAGGCCAAAGCGAGCAGAGAAAAGCAGATGCGAATCGCGGCCAAAGCGGAATTCACTGCTGCGCTGGCTAAATGCGCGGACGAGTTTGACGTCGAGACATTAGCGAGAAAAACCTCTCTGTCTAACCGTGCAGACAGAGAGGTTTTCACGAATTACGCCTTAAAGCGCCTGAAAGAATTGGGCGCCGGATCAATCACAAAGACGAGTATACAGGGATGGTTTAAGAAAAGTACTTGTTCCGACTACGCGTTCAATGAGCTCGGCCTTGCGGAAAGAATGCGGGACACTTACAAGGGCGGTTTGAAGTGGGATTGCATTAACGGCCAGTGGTACACCTGGAACGGAATCCGCTGGAAGAAGACGCCCAACGAAGCGATCATGGGCTACGCCCGCATGACTGTGGAGGCGTTGTTTGATGAGGCTAGGGGCCTCGACAGCGAAAGCGCGGTAATGCTCAAAGACTTCGCTTCCAAATGCTGCAATCCCAAAACATGGGAGAACATGCTCAAGGCCTTCAAATCTTTCTCAGACGGGGACAACAGCGTACTCATCAGCCCGCACGAGCTCAACCAAAATCTGCGCTACTTCGGAGTGAACAACGGCGAGATTGACTTAAAGACCGGCGAATTTATTCCCGGGGATCCCGCCCACATGATTACGCTCCATTCCCCGGTCAACTACGACAAGGACGCGACATGTCCCTATATCGACGCCAGGATGCTGGAGATATGCAACGGTGATCCGGAGATCGTTGAGTTCTATTACGACATTTTCGGCGCCGGAATGACCGGGCGCCTGCGCAGGTCTTTCTTAATCATGTTCGGCTTAGGCCACAACGGTAAATCCGCGCTGCTCAACCTGGCGATCAAGATGATGGGCAACGGCCAAGAGGGCTATCACGTCGGAGCTGACCAAAAGACTTTTATCGAAGGCAAAGGCGGCTCGGCCGGCGGCGCCAGAGAAGACATCACACGACTTAAAGACAAGCGACTGGTGACACTCGTGGAGACCTCCGACGGAAGCCGCCTTAATAGCTCGCTTGTCAAACAGTTGACCGGCGGGGACCCGATGACCGGACGCCAGACATGGGCGAAAAGCTCGATCACATTCACGCCGTGCTGTCTGCCGGTTCTTGTGTCCAACCATAAGCCGATCGTAGAAGACCAGAGCGAGGGCATGTGGGATCGGCTGCTGCCGGTGCGCCACTTAGGCAACTTCAATGCCGAGCGCGCTGATCCCTTATTTGACCAAAAATCTGAGGCCGAGCTCTCCGGTTTCCTGAATAAGTGTATTGCCGGCGCCCTCCGCTTTCAGCAGCGCGGCCTGCGAGTTCCGGAAGCCATCCGCCGGGAGCAGAAAGCCTACAGATCGGCTCAAGACCCGATGTCGGACTTTTTCGCAGAGCACTGCGCTATCGAGCCTGATGCGCGGTGGCCGCGGAGTGAGGCTTACAACGCCTGGAAGCAGTATGCAAGGGACTCTAGTGTGCCGCAGTATCAGGAACGAAAGAAATGGTTTTTTAACGCAATGGAGGAAAGAGGTTTTGAAACTGTACAAAACAAAGGAATTACCTGCTTTAAGGGCATCCGGATAAAAGCTGAAGGCTTTGAGGCAGTCGATTAAAGATTAGAGGGGTAAACGTTCAACTAGAAGTAAAAAAGTAAAAATACTATCTATTTCTAAAACTTCTCTCATATACGCGTATAGGGAAGTTTAGGAAAAGAGCCTAAAAAATACTTTTTTACTTCTCCAATAAGGGTTTCTACTATGTTATTAGAGAAAGAATCAAAGGTTTTAGAAAAGTTAAAGGTCATATCTGTCGTAGTCGAATACGCAGAAAAGGCCGGACGAACGGAGGAAAGAGATCCTAAGAGTATGGAACCTGCTCAAAACGAATGTTTACTTGCCATTTGAAAAGTGCGGCCAGTCCTACACGTAACCTGCACCTTTCCGAGAAGTAATTACAACGAAAACAACCAGGAGAATTCTTTGATTGATACTCACTTCTACGAACGCCTGGCCAACTGGCGACGGGTCTATGGCGATAAGCCGGTGCGCTGGCGCTCGCCCACGGACACCTTCTGCCGGTATGCCAAGTGTTATTTCGAGCGCGCCCCGGAAACCGAAGAAGAAAAATTTTGGAGGGAAGTGACCGAGCTCAAGGGCCGTGATCCGCTGCTTCCGGCGCCGGACTATTCAGACGCCGAGCTTCTTCAGCGCGCCTGGATGAGTTTGCCGGATAGGATTGACGGTATGCCTGTAAAACACAACGTCAAGGTCTTTGTGTTTGGCTCGCCTCGAGACTATGAGCGCCTGATGCGAAAAGCGAGGATTACCGTTAGCGGAGAAAAGGAGTGGAGGAGAGTATTCCTTGAGGCTTTTGATAAGAAGATTAGGAATATCAGTGTTATTACCAATAGCTCTCCTGAGGATAAAAGAATAGAGTGAGAACAACAATTTAATCTACGTCCTCGATGATGTGCAAGATCGCTCTCTAGCGGTCTTTCGCGTGCCCGGAAGAAACGTAGTACGTTAGCTCGATGCCGAATACAGGTCTCGGGCTTTTTTGTTTTCTGAGACTATGCCGCTGATGAAACTATGTGCCTATCCCGGCTGCCGAGAATCTATTCCGATGGGAGAACGATATTGCGAAAAGCATAGGGCTAAGGCAGGTCAATACAAAGAAAGAAATCGGGCGTCTTCGCACCGACGAGGCTATAACGGGGCGTGGCGCCGGGCCCGTTCAGCATTCCTCATGGTTCATCCGCTTTGCGAAGAATGCAAACGCAACGGCAGGCTGACTCCGGCGGTCGTTGTTGACCATATCATCCCGCACAAAGGTAATCGGGAATTGTTTTGGAATGAGAAAAACTGGCAGGCGCTGTGCAAGCGCTGCCACGATCGAAAGACCGCGAAGGAAGACGGAGGATTTGGGAATGGAAGAAAGTAAAAACTCGAACGCTTGGGCGCGATTAGTTGCGCATTCGCAGCTCGATGATGAACTTGATAAGGGAGCGGTTAAATACAGATATGTTGACCGCCCAGTAGGCAGTTTTTCTGCGGTACTGAATCTCTTTTTAGATAAAACGGAAAGTAATAAATGGGCTCTCCTCTCTTTTAGCATCACGGTAGCGCTTTTCATTTGGGTGCTGAGAATATTTTCCGCGACTTGTGTCATTGTTTTGACGTGTCAGTGGCTTTTGAGGTAGGGGCGGGTTAAAAGTAAAAAGGGTACCCCACCGAGACCGCGCCCTCAGCTAAATTTTTGTACGTGCAAAATGGGAGTTTGTAAAAGTACAGTTAAAAGCCAATAGCTATGGGACTTGAGGTCGAAATTCTCGCGCGCGCGTGAGGAAAGTTTTTTAGGCTTTCTCGGCTGAGCTATATCAACCGAGCCAATAAATACTCCTTGGGAATTGAGGTTGACCGGCTGGGACTTTTAACAAGTTGCCAGCCGGAATTTTTTAGAGAGATTTATGGCGGGAAGACCAAGAAAAACTGATGCAGAGAAGAGGGCAAAAGGAACTTTACAGAAGTGCCGACAGAACCGCTCTGAGCTTGCTGTAGACGGACAGCTTCCGCAGAGTCCCCCTACAGGATTGACGGCAGAGGCTAGAGCTGCATGGTCAATGGCTGTGAGTTGTGCCCCTAAAGGAATGCTCACGGCTCTTGACCATGGAATTCTGGAGAGGTGGTGCCGGAGTTATGCGCTGTATCGAAAGTACGCGAGAAAAGCGGAGGCGGGGGATGTCGAGCAAAGTCATCCTGAATCCGGGATGCGATCGCTTACTCCTACGGTGATGCTGATGATTCAGGCCCATAAGATGATGCTCCAGTGCGAAAAAGAGCTTGGTTTTACGCCGACGGCCAGGGCAAAAGTCAAAGTAGAAACACCGGAGGAGGAGACTGACAATGCCTTCCTTGAGTAAACCGAATTACTTTGAAATTTCTTGTCGGTACGCCCGAGGCGTACTGAGCGGAAGGATTTCGGCTTGTTCGTTGGTTAAGAAAGCGTGTGAAAGGCAGCTGGACGATTTGGACCGATATGGGGATGGCAAGCGCTTTATTTATGATGCGGAAGCCGGGGACAGGATTTGTTGGTTTATCGAACACCTGACGCACGTCAAAGGAGAACTGGCGGGTCAAGAAATTAAGTTGGAGCCTTGGCAGGTCTTTATTCTTCATACGACTTTCTCTTGGAAAACAACTGAGGGTATCAGACGATTCAGGCGCGTCTACATTGAAGTACCCAGAGGCAACGGAAAGTCGAGCCTTTCGAGCGGAGTGGCGCTTTTTTGCTTATGCGGCGATCGTGAACCGGGCGCGGAAGTGTATTCTTTTGCGACAACTCGAGATCAAGCAAAGATTGTCTTCGGGGACGCTAAAGAAATGGCGAGGCAAAACCCGAAACTTAAACGAGCTTTCGACCTGCAAGTCTTGGCCACTTCCTTGTACGTTCCGAAAACAAACAGCTACTTTCAGGCCAAATCTGCAGAGGGATCTACTCTGGACGGTTTGAACACACATTTAGCCGTTATTGATGAGCTGCACGCGCATAAGACCAGAGCGGTCTATGACGTTGTAGAAACTTCACTTGGCAAGCGACGCAATTCACTGATGTGGGTCATTACGACCGCAGGTTTCGATACAGCCGGTATTTGTTATGAAGTACGTTCCTTTGTGAAGCAGATCCTCAATAAAGAGGCCCAAGATGAAAGTCAGTTCGGAATTATCTACGGACTGGATGAAGGGGATGACTGGACGAGTGAAGAGGCTCTGCAGAAAGCCAATCCAAACTGGGGTGTCAGCGTTCGTCCGGAAATTATTACTTCCCTGCAGGCTAAAGCCATCGCCAGGCCGAGTGCAGCAAACAACTTCAAAACGAAGCATTTAGATGTTTGGTGCTCGGCTGCATCAAGTTGGATGGATATGCCGGCATGGAATTTGTGCCGGAGAAGTATCGCTTTGAGCGACTTTGAAGGTTTTGACTGTTATATGGGCCTTGACCTCGGCGCCAAAAACGACCTAACCGCGAAAGTGCTTGTCTTTCCGGTAGAGGAAAACGGACGTCTGAATTACTACGTGTTTGGTACTTACTACGCACCGAGAGCAGCGCTCCTGAAGTCAGGAAATTCTCAGTACGACGGCTGGGAAACGCTGGGCTATTTGAAGGTGACAGAGGGCGCCGTTACTGACTTTAATCAGATTGAAGCGGACATTTTAGAGGATTGTTCCCGCTTTAGAGTGAAATCCGTTGCTTATGACCCTTGGCAGGCCACACAGCTCGCGACCAGACTTAGCGACAACGACGTTCCCATGGTTGAGTACCGCAACACGGTTCAAAACATGAGCGATCCGATGAAGTGGCTGGAGGCTCTGGTTCAGGACAAACGGCTTATTCACGAGGGGGACCCTGCTCTTACCTGGATGATGGGAAATGTTGTGGCCAAGCGAGATTTCAAAGACAACGTTTTCCCTCGCAAAGAGGTTTACGAAAACAAGATCGACGGAGCCGTATCGCTAATTATGGCTTTGGGATTGTGCGTTAATGAGGAAAACGCAGGCGCTTTTCAAGAGTATGAAGCCGATTCGGAAGTACCGTTTTTTAGTTGGTAGAGACAATGATAGTTAAAAGATTAATCAATTGGGTGTCCGGATGGGGCGGTCCTTTGGGGTTCGCTTCAGGCCTGCAGATTGCGATACCGACAGAGCCGATTTTTTCCGATTTGAAAGATGTTGAAGCCTCAAAGGCCCTCCAGATATCTACGATATTTGCCTGCACGGAGCTGTTGGCCAACACCATGTCAACCTTTCCGATTTTCCTTTACAAAGGAACTAAAGATAGGGGAAGGCAGCCGGATAGGGAAAGCGAAGTTTTTACGCTGCTTCACGATAAGCCAAACGAGTGGATGACTCCGGCGGAGTTTGTCTCGTCAATGGTGATCAACAGGCTTCTTAAGGGCAATGCCTACGCACTGATTCAAAGGAACGCATCGGGCCACCCGATAGCTCTGATTCCGCTTCCGTCCGAACAAGTTGAGTTTACGGTTATGGGGGATCGAGAAACTTACATCTATTATCAGGACGGCCGGATCAATGTTTACTCCGGAGAGAATGTTATTCACTGGAAAGGCGTCGGGAACGGCTACATCGGACTATCCAAACTGAACTTTATGAGAGCGACAGCAAACGAAGCTGTTAACGCCCAAAGCAACGCGACTAAGTTTTTCGGATCAAACTCCAAGCCAACCGGGGTACTGTGTACGGATCAAAAGCTTGATGAGAAGCAGTTTAAGGAAGTCTTGAAACGGTTCTCAGGCATGGCTCGGGGTGACGGTTCGGGCCTGTTTCTTGTTGACCGCGGATTCAAATACTCAACGATGTCATTGTCCCCGCAGGATGCGCAGTTACTGGAGACAAGAAAATACAACGTTGAAGAAATTTGCCGCTGGTTCGGTGTACCTCCGGTGTTAATCGGAGCTTCAGGCGTGACGACTTGGGGTTCAGGAATAGCAGAGATTGTTTCCGGGTTTCATAAGTTTACGTTGGCCCCGTTGTGTACGCAGTTTCAGCAGGCATTGATGAGAAGACTTATTCCGTTGGAGGAAAGAGGCGAGTACACCATTGAACTCAAAATCGATGCTCTTTTGCGCTCGAATCCACAGGAAAGGGCCCAGTATTACTCGCAGATGGCGCAAAACGGCATGATGACGAGAAACGAAGTCAGAGGGCTGGAAAACTTGCCGCCTCAAGACGGGGGAGATGAGCTGACAGCTCAATCCAACTTAGTTCCCTTGAACAAGCTTGGCGAAACAAAACCTTCTTCCAGTCCGGCAGACGGATCTCTTGTAAGGCAATAAATGATGAAACTTCAATATAAAACCATTGAACTAAAAGATGTTGGGCTGAAATCTGAGGGAAACGAAAATACTTTCTCCGGATACGCTTCGGTTTTTAACGGCAACGATTTAGTAGGAGACACGATTCTTCCGGGCGCATACAAAGAAGCTATAAAACTTTTCACTCCGAAAATGTTTTTCAACCATGATTCTTATGAACTTCCGATCGGCAAGTGGATAAAAGTTGAGGAAGATGAAAAAGGACTTAAGGTTGTCGGAGAGCTGACCCCCGGAAATCCTCAGTCGGAAGCGGTCAAAGCTGCTTTAAAGCACGGCACGGTTGACGGCCTTTCCATTGGCTACAGACTCAGAGCCTCGGGCTACAAACCTAAAAAAGACGGCGGCAGAATCATTGAGAAAATTGAGGCTCTTCCTGAGATTTCAATTGTTACTTATCCATGCGATCAAGCGGCAAGGATTGACTCAAAGAGTGAAGACATTAGCGAACTGGAAACAGTCCGAGAATTTGAAAACTTTCTGCGGGATGCAGGAGGCTTTTCTAAAGCCGAGGCCACGGCGTTGTGTGCCAAGGCAAAAGTCATATTTTCGGGTCAGGGGGATCCTGATGGCGAAGAGAAGGCGCAGAAAGAGGTCTGCGAACGCATAAAGGCGATTGCAGAGCGTTTGAACTAAACCAAAAGGTAAATTCCAATGAATGAAGAAATGAAAAGTGTGATGGCTGCCTTAGACGCCATTGAAAAGAAAATGTCTGAGAATGCCAGCAAAGAGGAAATGAAAGCTTTGCAGGCTCAATACGCAGAGCTTCAGGAAAAGCAGGTGAAACTTTCAAAGCAGCTTCTTGATCTGCAGCAGAAAGGATTGAAACTGGAGCTTCCGAAACCCAAAGCAGTTAAAAGCATCGGTGAACAGGTTATTGAGCATGAGTCTTTCAAGACCTATCTGAAGGGTGGCGCTACGAAGTGTCGTTTTGAAATCACTGAATTCAAGGCAGAAGGGGGAGACTCTCAGACTTCTGAGACACCATCTGCCCCGACGGTTGAGAACCCCATGCTTACTCCGGGCGCAGGAGTGCTTCAGACTTATCGACGCCCCGGAATTGTTCCTCTCATGCAGCGTCCTTTATCGATTGAGGGACTGTTTCCGTCGTCACCGATTTCCGGCAATTCTTTTGAATACGTGCAGGAAAAAGGCTTTATCAACGGCGCAAAGGTTGTAGCAGAAGGAACCCAGAAGCCGTTTTCCTCAATCAAGTTCGAAGTTAAGACAGGGAAGGTTCATACCGTAGCGCACCTGGCCAAGGTTTCCAAACAAATGCTAGAAGACGCTCCGGCACTGATTTCGTACCTGAACAACCGAATGACCTACGGTGTGGATTTGGTTGTGGAGGATATGCTTATCAGCGGCTCCGGCGGAGAAACCGAACTGTCAGGTATCTTTACTGAAGGCAATTACACGCCTGTAGGGGCTACAAAAGGAGACCTCGGCAGCGCTCCGAATCTTTACGACTTGATTTTGTTTGCGAAAGCAAAGATTCAGCAAGCATATTTCCGCCCGAATATGATTCTTTTGAATCCTGCGGATTGGGTGAAAATGCTCTTCGTGAAGAATACTTCCGGTGATTATTACCTTAACGGCCCGGTTAATGTTGCCTCCAAGACACTCTGGGGTCTTCCGGTGCTTGATTCTCAGGCGATCCCGGAAGGTAAATTCATGGTGGTCGATACCGCTCAGGCAGCTACGGTTTGGCATCGTTCCGGATTAGTTCTGGAAATGTTTGAGCAAGACAGTGACAACGTTCAGAAGAACTTAGTGACGATTCGTGCCGAGCGTCGTCTGGGCTTCAGCATTGAGCGGCCGGAAGCACTAGTAGGCGGAACATTAGCAATACCTACTGCCTAATTTCGTAACTTTTTGAACAACGGGGCCTGCGGGCCCTTTCTTTTTGGAGTTTACGCATGCAAATTGAATTCATAAAAGGCGCAGTTACGTTGTTCGGACAGGTTGAAAAGGGCGATATCGTCACTATTTCGGAGGAAAGTGCACTTTCTTTCATTCAAGCCGGTTTGGCCAAGATTCCGAGCAAAAAGTCTACGGCCAAGACGAAGAAGACTAAATCGGCAGCAGATTCCGAAGCGGAGAAAGCTGATGTTTGACGTATCTACAGCAATCAGTGCAGTCACTCTTGAAGAAGCAAAACAGCACTTGCGGGTTGATCACGATGCAGATGACGAATTCATTAAGCGGTTAATTTTGTCATGTACTCAGCTTTGCGAGCAGGAAATTCTTCACGGGATCATTGATAGGGAGGGAACAAGCGGTTTTAGCAAAGATGTCGACCATGTCCCTGAAGCCATTAAAACGTGGATTTTAATCCGAGTGGCTGAGCGGTATGAGACCCGCGAAGGAGTCAGTGCCGGCGAATTAAAGCCGATACCGTGGGTGGAGGCGCTATTGGATCCTTACCGCTGGAGGCAATAAATGATTTTGCCAAAACCGGGTGAGCTCAATAGACGCTGCTCTATTTATTCGGCAAAACTTTTACCGAACGGCAAAGCAGAACACTCTACAGAGCGGATTCCTTTGTGGGAGTGTTGGTGCAAGGTTGAAGTAATCGGAGGCTCGGTGTATTGGGACAATGTCCAAACCGAAGAAACGGTCACACACCGCATTTTTGTACGCTCTGTAAAAGGCAAAACCCGTCCTCAAGATCTTCCGAGGTTAATTGAAGTCGAGTGCGACAGCCTTTGGTACAGAGCCAAACGAGTCACCGACTGCAACAGTGCCGGTCGGTTCACGCTGCTGGAATGCGAGGTGCTTAATGCAGCCCTTAAGAATTGAAGCGAAGTTTGCAAGACCTCTGAATTTTGCCGATTTCGACAAGAAGTCGATGAGGAAAGGTTTTACTCAGGTCGGCCGAGACGTTTCCAAGATTGCAAAGAAACTGGTCAGCAAAAAAGGAGTATCCGCTGCCGGAGCTTATCCGGGAAAGCAAACAGGGATATTCCAGAAAGCAATTTCCTACAAGGTTTCGCGCTCCGGGTTCTCGGTGGCCGTGAAGCCCTACGGAAAAGGCAAGCAGGTTTCTGCAGAGCTGAAAAGACGCGGGTTTTATCCCGCGTTTGTCGTCTTTGGCCATGCAGCGCCCAAACGCAGCAAGCGAACCCGTGCGCACCGCAAACAATCCTTTGAGGCAAAGGTGGCCAAGCCGCGTGCCAATCCGGTCTCAGCTGCCGCTGAAACCTATGGTCGAACCCGCTTTCAAGCGGTCGTGGGTCGGATTTTGGAAGATGCCTTTAAGCCGGGCCCGGTTAGGAGCTTAATGAAGTGAAATTAAAACCCATTATTCAAGAGCTTCGGGCTCATTGTCCGGGCTTTAATGGCCGAGTCTTTGGCGTCGGCACCTTTTCCCGGCTTGATGAGTCGGTGGCCGCTGAACTGCTTCCGGCTGCGTTTGTGATTCCGGTCTCTGAAGATCCGGAAGAACCTGCAGTGATCAACCGTTACAAGCAGCAGGTGCGGTTCAACTTTGCCGTCATCCTGATGGTCGCCAATACCGAGGATGAACAGGGTTTGACAGCCTGGGAGAAGTCGGTCGATCTCAAAAAGGAAGTTTTTCAAGCCATTTTGGGAGCTGACGATATTCAGGCCGGCAGAGATTGGATTCAGTTTGAGTCTCTTACCGTCCTTGATCTTAATCGCGCGGCATTGACCGTCCAGTTGGATTTCTCCTGTCAGTACGAAATCAACGATAACGAAACCCGTCACGGAGCAGACATCGATCGACTTGGAAGGTTCCTCCGGATGTACACCGATATCGACGTGATTGCCGAGAAGGGACATCCGGACGGCAGGATTGAAGCAAAAGTTTTAATTGATTTGGAGAAAACTAAATGAGTATTTCATTTAACAACATCCCAAGCGACGTGAGAACGCCGTTTTTTTATGCGGAAGTCGATAATTCGATGGCTAATTTGGCCACTTCGACTCAAACGACGCTTCTTATTGGTCAGATGACCGAAGGGAAGGCTGAGCCGCTTGTGCCGGTTCTTGTCACCGGCGATAGTCAAGGGAAGGACCTTTTTGGTCGTGGTTCGGAGCTGGCCAGGATGAACACGGTTTATCGCAAAAACGATCCTGCAGGTCAGGTTTGGGCAATTCCGCTAAGTGATCCGGAAGCGGCAACAGCCGCTTCGGGCACGTATACATTATCGGGTCTTCCTACTTTAGCCGGCATTTTGAGCGTTTATATCGGAGCCGATCGAGTTCAGGTAGCGGTCGGTGTGGATGATGCGCCTGCTGACGTAGCATCTGCAATCGCGTCTGCGATTAACGGAAAACTCGATCTTCCGGTTACGGCAGAAGCCTCTGCGAGTGAGGAGGATGCGGAAGTAGAAGAGGGCTACGTTACCGTCAGCGCGAAGAATAAGGGCGCCAATGGCAACGACATCGCTTTAGGACTCAATATTCAGGGCTACGGGGCCGGAGAGGAGACGCCTGAAGGGCTGAGTGTCAAAATCACAGCCATGGCCGGAGGCACCGGCGCGCCGGATTTCTCTACTCTTGAATTCTCCAAAATTATGGGTGATGACCCGTACGACTTTATCCTGATGCCCTATTCGGACACGGTTTCTTTGGATTATTTCAAAGAGACTATGAACGATACGAGCGGCCGCTGGGCCTATGACAAGCAGCAGTATGGACATGTCTACACCTGTAAGAGGGGCTCCGTTAACGATCTGCAGAAGTTTGGAGCAACCCGTAACGATCAGCACGCCACGATTATCGGACTCGAACCGGATGTCCCGTCTTTGGCAATTGAGGTGCTGTCAGCCTACGGAGCTCAGAACGCAGCCAAGCTTTCTATCGATCCGGCGCGTCCCACTCAGACTTTAGAGCTAATCGGGATCACCTCTGCACCTCACGGCAAGCGTTTTACTATGAGTGAGCGTCAGGTTCTTTTGACAAACGGCATTGCTACCGAGTACACGGAATCCGGCTATATGAGGGTGGAAAGGGCAATTACGACGTACCAAAAGAATAGATTCGGCGATGAAGACAACTCGTACTTAGATTCCGAGACGCTGCACACGCTGGCCTACATCATTCGCGCCTTGAGAAGCTGTATTACGAGCAAGTATCCGCGGCACAAACTCGCCAGTGACGGGACGCGATTCGGTGCAGGGCAGGCGGTGGTGACGCCGTCCATTATCAGGGGCGAGCTCATTGCGATGTATACCAAGCTCGAGGAGAAGGCGATTGTCGAAAATGCTGACTTGTTTGCCAAGTACCTCATTGTTGAAAGAAATAAAGATGATCCGAACAGAGTCGACGTCCTTCTGCCGCCGGACTTAGTTAACCAGTTAAGAGTTTTTGCCGTGCTGGCTCAGTTCCGTCTTCAATTTAACGAATAAGAGGTGATTTAATGCCAAGAATTGCAGGAATTTGCCACATCACAGTCAATGGCAGGACACTGGATATATCAGGAGGTCTTACGATTCCGCTCTCCAAATCCACCAAGGAGGCGATCGTTTCAACCAACGGATCCGTTAATTACAAAGAAATCCCAATCGCCCCCTACATCGACGCTACTTTCCTTATGGATCCTGATTTTCCGATTAATGAACTGGCAGAGATGGATACGGGTACCGTCGTTGCGGAATTAGCTAATGGTAAGAGTTACACGCTCTCAGAGGCTTTCATTGAAGGAGAGATGAACTATGACAGTGACGCCGGCACTGTCGGAATGAAATTTGTAGGAACCAACGGGAGGTGGTCATGATTGAGACTTATAAGCTGAAAGCTCCGATCACGGTATCGGGAAACAAAATTGAGAAGGTCGATCTGCGAGAACCGACCTTTAACGAAATCTCCGCAATGGGTCTTCCCGGGGACGCTTCTACTCCGGATGAAAAATTAAGCCTGCTGAGAAAGTATGTTGTGACCTGCTCCGGTCTTTCAGACGAAGCTGTGGGCCAGCTCGGAATCAGAGATGCGATGGCTTTAATCCGAAAGGTATCCGATTTTTTTACCGATACGGAGTAGGGCAGAAGAAAATGGCTGTAAAGGTCTTTTACAACACGGCTCGATTCTGGAGTGAAAGACCTACTGAACTGTCAAAAGAGCCTTTTTCGCGGGTGGTTGAGCTTGCGAAAGAGGCTCTTCGCATTATGGAAGAAGATAAAAAATGGCGGGAAAAGAATACAGTCTCAAGGCCGTCCTATCGGCGACCGATAAGATAAGCCCGGCTCTGAAGAAAATCGATGCTAATTTCGGCAAGATCGGCCGCTCCTTCTCCGCTCTCGGAAAGTCGTCGGCCGCACTAGCATCAAAGTTTGCACTTCCTCTGACAGTTTTGGGGGGTGTGGGAGGCTTTAGCTTAAAGGCCGCGGTGGACAAGTTTACTTCCTTAGGTGACTCTATCGATAAGGCAAGCAAGAGGGCTGGCGTCAGTGCTCAGTCCTTGCAGAAACTCCGTTATGCCGCGGGTTTGGGAGGGATGTCAGCCGAGCAGATGGATCAGGCGTTAGCTAAGCTGACTTACAACATGGGGCAAGCTGCCAGAGGCGAGAACAAGAATCTGGCGGCTATATTCAGGAGACTCGGCGTATCTTTGAAGGACTCAAAGGGGAATATTCGAGACGCGGCCGATGTGATGCGGAACTTGGCTCAGGCAGTCAAAAACAATGAGTCTCCGGCTGTCCGGTTGCGCATTCTGACGGCGGCTTTCGGTGATGAGCTCGCCAAGAGGATGATTCCTGTCTTGGAGAGCGGTGCCGCAGGGCTTGACGAGATGGGCAATGAAGCCGAGAAGCTGGGCATCGTGATGAACGATAAGATGGTAGCTGACTCGGCTCATTTAACCGATACCATGAGTAAGTTTTCTCAAGTCTTAGACGGTGTGTCGGCTACTATCGGGGCGTCGCTTGCGCCCGTTATCGAAACAATTGTAAAGAGGATTCAGGATTGGGTTACGGCCAACAAGGATCTCATTACCCAAAGGCTGGAAGCTATATTCGAAAAAATCTCCAAGGCCGTCTCCGAAATTGACTTTGAAAAAGCGGTTGACGGGGTTTTTAATCTGATTGACGGGGTCATGAATTTTGTGGACTCTATCGGCGGCTGGGACACCATAATCAAAGGGTTCGGAGCTTTAATTGGTCTGACGCTTGTCGGCAATATGATTAGCCTTGGGCAATCCCTTTACGGGGTTGGGGCGGCAATTACCACGGCCTTCGGCCCATGGGGCTGGATCATCGGAGGAGCGATAGCTGCCGGCATTGCACTATGGAAGAACTGGGATGATATTTCCACATGGTTTGAGAATTCATTCCCCAATTTGTCAAAGGTACTGAAAGGATTGCCGGACGGCTTTTCTCTGGCGTGGGATAACGCCTGTAAGAATATTCGTGCGCTTTGGTCCGGCCTGACAGAGACGTGGGAAAACATCAAGAAAAAGCTGTCTTGGGAGGGTATTAAAGGCTCTGCTAGGGAAATGCTCGGACTCTCCAGAGAAGAGGCGAAACCTCAGAGGCCTGCTCCGATGATGAGTTCTTCAGAAGCCGCATCGATGAGCAGAGGACTATCAACTCAGAAAACAGAAGTGGATAACCGTCTGGAAGTGGTCGTAAAGATTCCGAACGGAACCGAGGCTCAGGTCAATAAGCAAGACTCGAGCGGCGGGTATTTCTCTGCTTCAACTCAAAACTATCCAGTAGAGGGGTTGACCGACTAATGAATGCACCGGAATTAAGGCGAGCCTCCTTTAGAGGCGTACCCTTTGAAGTGACAAGCTCCGACTTCAAAGTAGGCAGAAGAACTCAGACCTTTGAGTATCCTCAGAGAGATACGCCGTTTACTGAAGATCTAGGACGCTCAAAAAGAACAATCACCGTAACGGCCTATGTCATAGGAGCTGATTACATTACCCGGATGAAGCGGTTGATAGCGGCATGCGAAAAACAGGGAGCAGGAAGGCTTATCCATCCGTGGCTCGGCACCATGGAGGTAGTGGCAGTTGATCTCACTTCTCCGCGTTTTGAGTCAAACCGACTTTCCACCGTCACACTCTCTTTTGTTGAAAGCGGGAAATTAGAGTTTCCGAACTCGATAGTGGATGCCGGGGGACGGTGTTTAAAAGCGGCCTCAGCACTGACGAACGCAAATTTTGACGAGTTTATTAAAAAATTTGATATCTCCGGGTGCCAGGATTTCGTGAAAAAGACGGTGGGAGAAGACTTTGCCAAGCTCTTCTCGGAAGACTCGCTGTCTCGAATTTATCAGGCTTTTGATCTCGCTGATGACCTGGCCGATTTGGCCAATGATGCGATTACCTTGGTGAGCGGAGCACCGCAATCTTTGGGACAAAGAGTTTTAGATACGCTGGGCCTGCAGGGCTTTGCTTCAACGATATGCGCTTGGAGCAATGTGGCTAACCGATTCAGCCAGCTCACGAAAGAAAATTCGCTGAACAGCTCTAAACCGACGGCCGTGGCTTCGAGAACGACAAGCGAGAGGATCGAGAATGCCGACGCAGCAGTCCAAACCTTGGTACGGCAGGCGGCACTATCAAACGCGGTTTTAGCCGCTTCCGAAGTTGGTTCGGAAAATGACAGGGTGGATGCTTCAGCTGTTGTTCAAACCGCCCCATACGATGACTTAATCCAAGTTAGGGACAACATCCTGGAAGCGATTGACGCAGAGATGTTTAAAACTCAAAACGATTCGGTCTTTGAGGCATTAAGTCAGGCGCATTCTGCAGTGTATGAGGCGATTACGCAGCGAGCTGAGAATCAGGCGAGACTTGTAACGTTCACTCCTTCGGCCGTTACTCCGGCATTGGTGCTGGCCTATGACTATTACGGAGACTCGACCAGAGAGTTAGAGATAGTTGGAAGAAATAAGATCCGGCACTCAGGCTTTGTACCGGCGGTGCCGTTGAAATTATTGAATGAGTGACGAACGACATGCCAAAGAAAATCTCAAATAACACCGTTACTCTTTTTGTTAACGGTAGAAAATACGAGAACTGGCTGGATGTGAGTATTGCCTGTACGCTTCAAAGTCTGGCCAGAACCTTCTCGGTAAGGTCAACCAGAAGCAAAGAAGATCTAACGATTGGCATTCAGCCTCAGGACGAAGTGCAGATTTTTATCGACGGCGAGCCGATCTTGACCGGTTACGTTACCAAGCGAGAAGTCAGTTATTCGGCCTCAGGAATCAGCGTTACGATTTCAGGCGCCAGCAAGACGGTTGATCTGCAGGACTGCTGCATGCCCCACGGGATGGCTAATTCATACAAGAATCAGACGCATGAGCAGAATTTAAAGGCAGTTTGCAAGCCGTTTGGAATCGGCGTTGTGGATCAAGTGAAATCAGTAGATAGGAGAAATCTCGAGTTTTCTCCGACGGAAACCGTTGGCTCTTCCATTACTCGATATCTCCAGAAAAACGGAATTTTGCTCACGGATGACGAAGCAGGCAACTTGGTTATCACTCAAGCCGGATCCGGAGGCAGCGCTCACGACACATTGGAACTTGGGAAGAATATTCTTGAAGGCAAACGAACTCAGGATGTCTCTAAGAGATTTAGCGACTACGTAACATTGGGACAGGCAGCTAATCCTACAAGTGAACTTCCGGTATCGGCAAACCATCTTACAGCGACGGCTCGGGACTCGGGAGTCAGACGTCCCAGATGGTTGGTTAAACAAGAATCTGGTAATGCATCAACAGAGATTCTTCAGAAAAAAGCGGGAATTATCAAAGATGTGAAGGCAGGAGAGTCCGATACATTGAACTACAAAGTTCAAGGCTGGAGGCAGAGTAACGGTGAGCTGTGGAAGGTAAACGCATTGGTCAACGTAGATGATAGTCGGCTAGGGATAAGGAAAAATATCTACTGGGTTATCAAAGAAGTAAGTTATTTGCTGAGCTCTCAAGGGAGCGTTGTTACTCTCACACTTATAGATAAGAAGGCATACAAAATGGCTTTAGAACCAGATGCTAAAAAGATTAAAATGGAGAAATACGATGATATAAAGAAAGACAGCGGGAGGGTTTAGGATGATTAAATTCTTGTGCTTAGTCCTTGGGATGACTATCTCATTTGAAGCCCACTGTGAGTCGTATCTGAAATGCGATGAAGACGCAGAGGGCCATAGTATCAATTGTGTTCGAGCCCCTGGGAAAGATCCTTCTGTCACGATTACTGAAGAAGACATGAAAGGTATGGTTTACGTTAGCCCCGAGCAAAAACGCAAGATGGATGAAAAGATCTTCAAAGAAGCGCTGGAGAATGAAATTACCGCCCGGATGTATCAAGACCGCGTGGCTACACGAGAAGAGGCAATCAGAGACATTCTCTCCGGAGTTCCACGAAAAGTACATTGAGTCAAAAAAAACTCACACGCCCGCCTAATTCGGCGGGTTTATTTTTGCCTAAAGAAAATGAATCTTAAAGATCTAATCAACAGAGCGACGGTTTCAGCTAAGAACGGAACCCGAAAACTTCGAACGTTGCAGATTCAGCTTCTCGGAGGTGATATACGAGAACCGATAGAGCATTTTGAGCCTTACGGTTTTACTTCCGAGCCTCATGTCGGAGCTGAGGCAATTGGGCTGGCTTTGGGCGGAGACCGGGATCAGACTCTGGCGGTGGTTGTTGCCGATCGTCGTTACCGTCCCACTGATTTGAAGGGCGGAGAAGTTTGTGTTTTTGATGACTTGGGGAGGAAAGTCTATCTCTCCCGAAACGGAATCAGGGTAGAAGGTGTTTCCAGTCCGGTAACGGTAAAAACATCGGCCTCGGTGACAGTAGACGCTCCTTTGACAAAGTGCACGGGCGATCTTGAGGTCGGAGGCAATATCGTAGCCAAAGGAGATATCAAGGACAAAGGAGGTTCCTACTCCATGGCGGGCATGAGAATGACGTACAACAGTCATACACATAGCGGAGGCTCTGCCCCGGATCAAAAAATGTAGAGGATTTATGCAGTTTTATTTAAACGGTGCGGAAGCGACGCTGACCGATTTTGCCAAGGATGACTTAGCAAGGGCTGTGGTAAACAGCCTTTTTTCTTGGGCAAGAGCCGAGGACGATGACGAGAGGCCGACAGAATCCAAGATGGGCTGGTGGGCGGATTCTTTCTCTGAGGAAGGAGATAAATTCGGTTCGCGGCTCTGGCTGCTGATGCGCTCAACTCTCACTACCGAAACGCTTGCTTTGGCCGAAGAGTACGCTCAGGAAGCTCTGCGCTGGATGGTTGAGGACCGCATTGCCGAAGAAGTGACGGCGAGGGCTGAACTGGACGGAGTGGATCGCCTTAACTTACTGATTGAGATTATTCGTCCCGATCAAAAAACACTTACCGCCCGATTTGTCGATGTGTGGAGCAAATTATGAGTTTTGAACGTCCGACACTAAAGGAAATCATAGAAAGACTCGACGGAGATACTCAGAGCAGATTGTCTGTTCCGCAGATGAGGCGCTCCAACGCGAGAGTCTTTGACAGAGTTTTGGCCGGAGCTGCTCACTCTCTGTACGGCTATATCGAGTATTTAAATCGGCAGCAGTTTTTTGATACGGCAGAAAGTGACTATTTGGATCGCTGGGCCTCCATTTACGGTTTAGCCAGGAAGAAAGCTACGAAAGCTTCCGGCGAGGTTGTTTTTCGTTTTTCCGGAGAACTCATCAATGTTCTGGAAGGGACGATTTTGCAGTCTGATGACGGAGTTCAGTACAAGACCGTTGGTCCTGTCTCTTCGGATGGAACGACCCCAGTTGAAGCCTTAAACGAGGGAACTTCCGGTAATCAGCTGGAAGAGGACGTCCTGACGCTGGTTTCTCCGATCGTGGGTGTTTTTAGCGAAGTTACGATTGTCAAACTTGGAGGCGGAAGCGAGTCTGAAACCGACGACAGTCTTAGGGCGCGCCTCCTCTCTCGCGTCAGGGAGACGCCTCACGGAGGTACGGAGTCGGATTATGTTCAGTGGGCTTTAGAAGTGCCGGGCGTAACCCGAGCTTGGGCATTTCCTAAAGAAGAAGGCGAGGGCACGGTTACCGTCCGATTTGTCTGTGACGGCATGACCGAGATCATTCCCGATAAGGCTATGCGGGATAAGGTATTTGAACATATCGATAAGCTGCGTCCTGTGACGGCTCACCTCTATGTCAGAGCCCCGGAGATTAAGGCGGTCAATATTGTTATTGTCGGACTGCTTCCTGATGATGCTGAAGTCCGCGAGGCAGTAGAGCAAGAGCTCAAAGACTTATTTGCCAGAGAAGGGGTTCCCGGACAAAGAATTTACTTGTCGCATATCCGAGCAGCTATTAGTGCGGCATTGGGCGAAGAAGATCATACAGTTGCCTCTCCAACCTCCGACCCGATTCCCGACAGTAACAATGAGTTGCTGACATTAGGAGAGATCACATGGCAGTAACGGCAAACGAATATGTAGGAATGCTCAAAGAGCTTCTGCCTCCTGGTCCCGTTTGGCCAAGAGGAGATTCAACCAGTCTTTACGCCATGATGTTTGAGGTATGGGCAATTGAATTGGCAAGGATTGACTCAAGAGCCAACGCGCTCATTACAGAGGCAGATCCGAGATTTGCCATTGAAACATTCCCTCAATGGCTGGAAGAGTGGGGTCTGCCTGATGAGTGCTTAAAGCTGTGGGGAGCAACAGACATCAATACGCTGCGTCGTCTGTTGATTTGGAAAATGACCACGGTAGGTTGTCAGACGCCTCAATTCTTTATTGATTTGGCCGCGATGTTCTGCTACCTCATAGTGATTGATGAATTCAGTGGCTACAGCGTAATGAGCCGGGTTAACGATGTTTTGGCTGACGGCATTTGGCCGCACACGTGGCGCGTCAATGTCATCGGAGGTTCAAACAACACACTGCAGTGGCACGAGGTAACCGGGGAAACAAAAGAGGCTTTAGCTTGGTGGGGAGACTCAGTGATTGAGTGTCTGATCAGACGGTACGCACCGGCGCACACGACACTTTATTTTGGTTATTGGGATTTTAAGGAACAAGAAAATGGACAGAGCATACGGAGCTAGAGTGGTTCAGGTCGAACCAAAATTTGCGGAGGATGCGCCTTTAGGTTATCCGACAGACGGGTCGAGCACGGGCGGACAGCTCGCTACGGTTCCTAAAGCCCCTTGGTATAACGCGGTAACCGAAGAAATCAGGAATGCAATTGTCGGAGGAGGAGTTAAGCCCGAAAAAAATACCCTTGACCAGCTTAATCAGAGCATTGAGGTAAGACTGACCAAGTTAGAAGAAAAAATTAATACCGTGTTAAAAGGCGTCACAGACAGAGTGGATAAATTTGAAACTTTTCCTCCAGGCTTCATTATCTACGCCGGTTGTTTTATTAATAGTCCCAATTGGATACTTTGTGATGGAAGAGCGGTCAGCCGGTCCGGTTTCGCGGGTCTGTTTCGGGCCATTGGCACGACGTGGGGAGCAGGCAACGGTTCGACCACTTTTAACGTGCCGTACCTATTAGACCGAGTGCTGTGGGGCTCCAACTGGGGAGTGGGGCAATATATTGATTCAGGGGCCCCTCAAATTTCGGGAACCATAGGCGACTTCAATGCGTACGACAATGATACGAGCATGGTGTCAGGCGCTTTTTGGAGAACGTATACGCGTGACAATCAAGGTTCAAGATCCGGGTCTCATGACCAACATTTTAGGATCGACTTTAATGCGAATCGCTGCTCTCCCGTCTATGGTCGCACTAATCACATACAGCCTCCTGCCAGCAGGGTCCCCGTATACATTCATATTTAACAAGCTCCGAAAGGGGCTTTTTTAATGCATGAATAGGAACAAGTGATGAAAAGACTTTATTACGCAAACGCATCGGATACTCCGCCGCTGCCGCCTAAAAATCCGTCCTATGGATATCCTCAGGACGGAGATAAAAATGCAAAAGGCCTGCCGACAACATTAGGCTCCTACTGGCATCACATGATTACTGAAGAGTTCATGAATGTGATTGAGGGAGCGGGCATCGAACCCGATGAAAATAACTTACACCAGTTGGCTGATATCTTTGAGGACTTCAGACAAAGAGCATTTAAGGCTGAAAGTTTTGCTGACGAGTCGCAGACTTGGGCGACCAAGGCCCAGGAGTTTGCGCAAGCAGCTCAGGCAGAAGCCGATTCTAAAGTTGCTTTGGTTAGAGAGGCGGGTGAGGCTCAGGTGCAGGCCGTCAATGCGGCTACTGCAGCTTCTCAGGAAGAAATAGAGCAAAAGACTGCTGAATTGGAGGCCAAACTTCAGACTCTTATCGCCGCGCTAGACGCCAAAGGCGGTGAGCAGGTTAACTTAGTTAAGCTGCAGGCTCAAGAGATTCTTGATGCAATTCAGTTGACAAAGAATCAAGTAGAAGAACTGGTCAATTCTGCAGGCTATTCCATGAGGTGGCTTGCCGACGCCCACGAAGGAACTAATCTGACCGCCGCTTTAACGCCAAGCGATAACGTTAAGGTTGGAGACCACATTATTAACAGGGGTGGCGAGGTCTACGAGCTTATCGAATTAAGAGGTACGGAAATTGTTCTAGGTCCGGTCCTTGCGGTTTGGGGAGACGTAGGACCTACCGGGATCACTCCTGAGATAGACATCAAGGTTTCTGCTCTTAGTGCCGGACAACTTCCTACCATAAGTAAGAGCGGTACGGCTGAAAATCCTTCGTTTACGTTAGGAATCCCGAAAGGCGATAAAGGAGATAAGGGAGACCCCTTTGTTTATGAGGACTTTACGGCAGAACAGCTTGAAAGTTTGAAACCGCCCCAAGCCACAACAGAAATTAGCGGCGTAGTTGAATTGGCCACGGTTGAGGAAACGGTGCTCGGGGAAGATGACGCTCGGGCCGTAACTCCCAAAGGAGTCAAAAAAACAATTGAAGGCTTGATAGCTTACGACGTAGTGACAGGACAAGAGAACTTCAATATTTTGGAATTACTGACGCAATGACTTATGCATAAGTTGTTGAAGGGTAATTTGAGTTGAGTCAGTGCGGATTAGTCTGCCATAATTTTTATATGGAGCATATATGCAAACAACTGTAGAAGCAGTAAAAGTCCTTCTAAAGGATCCGTCCACAGGAACCTATTTAATTCCTTATTTAGCAGAGGCAGCCAAGGTTGATAAAAACGGTAATGAGATAACGGGGACGTATGCAACAAAAGCAGAGTTGGCTAATTATCTGTCCTTGGCCGGAGGAACAGTAACAGGAGCGTTGAGCGTCGGGGGCGGTATTACTGCTTCTTTAAACGGCAATGCATCATCTGCCACTAAAGCAACTCAGGATAGTGCCGGCCAGCAAATTAACACGACTTACATCAAAAACGTCAGTGTAAATGGTCGAACGATTACGTTTACTCGTGGCAATGGAACAACTTTTACTATCACCACTCAGGATACTGTTACAACTAACTCTTCTAATTGGTCTGTTTCTAATGGAACAAATGGATGGGCACGTGATAATTCCACGGGATTTACTATCCAATGGGGAACAGCTGATACAAAAGCTACGTGGATTGGCTTTCCTCGAAGCTTTTCCTCAGTTTTATCGGTTGTAAGTGGTCAGTGGTACAACAGCCACTCAGGTGACACAGATAACATTCTTTCATGGAATAACAGCGGGTATACGCGGTCTGCTATTGGGGCTTTTAAATGGACTTGGGTCGCTGTCGGTTTTAGCTAAATCCGACAGCAATGTACTTACAACTGCCTGAGGAATGGTGAGAAAAACCTGAGTTGTTTAAATTATTTCCCCAGCTGTAGTTGCCTGAATCCCAAGGCGCAAACGCTACAGACAAAACGGAAGAAAAATTGCGAGCGAATGTAGTCCAAACTCCGCCACCAGCGCTGGCCGAACCCCAAACAATCGTAAATCCCGTGGAGTTATCACGTGTTAGGAGAATCCTACGCAAACATAACACGCATTGTTTCT
>ONZW01000081.1_pt1 | contig 92675 bp, 82 predicted proteins | sample 1671071 | NCBI WGS metagenome assembly ONZW01 (sample SAMN06348119, study PRJEB24527) | human gut metagenome | biome: human gut; feature: ankylosing spondylitis patient; material: feces | host: Homo sapiens | place: China | collected 2015-10
TCGCTACCTCCACCTTGGCAAGGTGGCGCTCTACCAGATGAGCTACGGCCGCATATTCGGAAGAACAGATCTCTGTTCTTCTGAAAGGTGGTGCCTCCGATCGGAATCGAACCAATGACACGGGGATTTTCAGTCCCCTGCTCTACCGACTGAGCTACAGAGGCGCACCGGACGATGATTATTATACCCGAAATTCTGGATTTGTAAAGAGGAAAATGCAAATTTTTTCGAAAAAAATCAGACTTTTCTTGAAAAATGCGTCCGGACGATAAATAATAGAAGCGGATTTTTGATGCTTTCCGGCCGGGCCGGGCCGACGGCGGGGGACGAAACGCAAAATTGACATTGACAACAACCTATGGTTTAATAGAAAACTAGAAAACGATTCGGCCGGCAAAGGGTACGGGGCGTATCCGTGCAGACCGGGAGGGTGAACATGGCAAGAAAACAGGAATACGGTAACGAGAGCATTACTTCATTAAAGGGTGCGGACCGCGTCCGCAAGCGCCCGGCGGTCATCTTTGGCTCGGACGGTGTGGAGGGCTGCGCCCATTCGATCTTTGAGATCGTCTCCAACTCCATCGACGAGGCCCGCGACGGCCACGGCGACACCATCAACGTGACCCGCTGCAAGGACGGCAGCGTCATCGTCGAGGACTTTGGCCGCGGCATGCCCGTGGACTGGAACAACGGCGAGGGCCGCTACAACTGGGAGCTGCTGTTCTGCGAGATGTATGCAGGCGGCAAATACGGCGAGGGCGAGGACAACTACGAGTTCAGCCTGGGCCTGAACGGTCTGGGCCTGTGCGCCACCCAGTATTCGTCTGCCTGGATGACGGCCGACATCTACCGCGACGGCTATCATTATCATCTGGACTTCAAAAAGGGCGAGAACGTCGGTGGCCTGCAAAAGGAACCTTATAAGGGCCGCCGCACCGGAAGCATCATTCACTGGAAGCCGGACGACGAGGTCTTCACCGACATCGACGTGCCCGGCAGCTATTACAAGGATGTGCTGCGCCGTCAGGCCGTCGTCAACGCGGGGCTGACCCTGAACTTCACCGACGAAAAGGAGAAGGACCCCGCCACCGGCAAGGCCTGGAAGGAGAGCTGGTGCTACGAGCACGGCATCGCCGACTACGTGGCCGAGACGGCGGGCGAGGACACCCTGACCCCGGTGTTCAGCTGCGAGAGCGAGGCCACCGGCCGCGACCGCGAGGACCAGCCGGAATATAAGGTAAAGATGAGCGCGGCCTTCTGCTTCTCCAATAAGGTGCAGCTGCTGGAATACTACCACAACTCCTCCTGGCTGGAGCACGGCGGCAGCCCCGAACACGCGGTGCGCACGGCCTTCGTCTACCAGATCAACAAGTACCTGAAGGACAAGAATCTTTATAAGAAGGGCGAGAGCGCCATCAGCTTTCAGGATGTGCAGGACTGCCTGGTCTATGTCTCGTCCAGCTTCTCCACCCGCACCAGCTACGAGAACCAGACCAAGAAGGCCATCACCAACAAATTCGTCTCGCAGGCGATGACAGATTTCCTGAAGCACTATCTGGAAGTCTACTTCCTCGAAAAGCCGGAGGAAGCCCAGAAGATCTGCCAGCAGGTCCTGGTCAACAAGCAGAGCCGGGAACACGCCGAAAAGACGCGCCAGAGCATCAAAAAGACGCTCTCCACCCAGATCGACCTCGCCAACCGGGTGCAGAAGTTCGTGGACTGCCGCACCAAGGACGCTTCCCGCCGCGAACTGTATATCGTCGAGGGCGATTCGGCTATGGGTGCCGTCAAGCAGAGCCGCGACAGCGAGTATCAGGCCATCATGCCCATCCGCGGCAAGATCCTGAACTGCCTTAAGGCCGACTATGCCCGCATCTTCAAGTCGGACATCATCGTGGACCTCATCAAGGTGATGGGCTGCGGCGTCGAGCTGGGCGGCAAGCACAACAAGGAGCTGGCGACCTTCAATCTGGACAACCTGCGGTACAACAAAATCGTCATCTGTACCGATGCCGATGTGGACGGCTACCAGATCCGCACCCTGGTGCTGACCATGCTCTACCGCCTGACGCCTACCCTCATCAACGAGGGCTATGTCTACATCGCGGAGTCGCCGCTGTACGAGATCACCACCAAAGACCGCACCTATTTCGCTTACACCGAGCCGGAGAAGGCGGCGTTCCTGAAGGAGATCGGCGAGAAGAAATACACCATCCAACGCTCGAAAGGTCTGGGTGAGAACGACCCGGAGATGATGTGGCTGACCACCATGAACCCGGAGAGCCGCCGCCTCATCAAGGTGCTGCCCACCGATGTGGAGGAGACCGCCCGCGTGTTCGACCTGCTGCTGGGCGACAACCTCGCCGGACGCAAGGAGCACATTGCAGAGCACGGCGCAGAGTATCTGGACGATCTGGATGTGTCTTGACCTCTCCGTCCATGCTGCGCAGTGTCGCTGTTCCTGACAGGAGAGCTGTCGAGCGTGAGCGAGACTGAGATGTTTATTTAGAGGATAAAAGAAGAATGGCAAAACGAACAACAAAGAAAGCACTCAAGCCGGTCCGCCCGCAGCTGGGCGACGGCGTTGAGATCCTGAATGCGGGCAGTGTGCTGGAAGACCCCATCACCCGCACGCTGGAGACCAACTATATGCCCTATGCGATGAGCGTCATCGTCTCCCGCGCTCTGCCGGAGATCGACGGCTTCAAACCTGCCCACCGCAAACTGCTGTACACGATGTACGGCATGGGCCTGCTCAAGGGGGCCCGCACCAAATCCGCCAACATCGTGGGCAGTACCATGCACCTGAACCCCCACGGCGATGCGGCCATCTACGACACCATGGTCCGCATGGGCCGGGGCAACGAGAGCCTGCTGGTGCCCTATGTGGACAGCAAAGGAAACTTCGGCAAGGCCTACAGCCGGGATATGTCCTGTGCAGCGGCCCGTTACACCGAGGCCAAGCTCGAAGGCGTCTGCGAGGAGCTGTTCCGGGACATCGACCGGGAGACGGTCGATTTCGTCCCCAACTACGACGGCACCACCACCGAGCCGACCCTTCTGCCGGTCACGTTCCCCACCATCCTGGCCAACAACACACTGGGCATCGCCGTCGGCATGGCCTGCAACATCTGCTCGTTCAATCTGGCGGAGCTGTGCAACACCACCATCGCCCTGATGAAGGACCCCCGGCATGACATCTCCACCACGATGCCGGCCCCGGATTTCGTGGGCGGCGGCCAGATCCTGTACGACGAAGCCCAGATGCGGGAGATCTACGAGAACGGCCGCGGCAGCGTCCGGGTCCGTGCCCGTTATAATGTGGTGCCCGGCGAGAACATGCTGGAGATCACCCAGATCCCGCCCACCACGACGGTGGAAGCCATCATGGACAAGATCGCCGAGCTGGTCAAGGCCGGAAAGATCAAAGAGATCAGCGACATGCGCGATGAGACCGACCTGAACGGCCTCAAGCTGACCCTCGACCTCAAGCGCGGCGTGGACGCCGAGAAGCTGATGGCCAAGCTGTTCAAGACCACCCCGCTGGAAGACAGCTTCAGCGCCAACTTCAACATTCTGGTCTCCGGTCAGCCGAAGGTCATGGGTGTGCGGGAAATTTTGAACGAGTGGACGGCGTTCCGGATGGAATGCGTCCGCCGCCGCACCTTCTTCGACCTTCACGGCAAGGAAAAGCGCCTGCACCTGCTTCAGGGTCTGGCCGCTATCCTGCTGGACATCGACAAGGCCATCCACATCATCCGCACCACCGAGGAGGAGACCGAGGTCGTGCCCAACCTGATGATCGGCTTCGGCATCGACGAGGTGCAGGCCGACTATGTGGCCGAGATCAAGCTGCGCCACCTGAACCGGGAGTACATCCTCAAGCGCACCGGGGAGATCGAGCAGCTGGAGAAGGACATCGCCGACCTGAACGACATTCTGGCAAAGCCCGCCCGCATCCGGAAGATCATCATCAAAGAGCTGACGGATGTTGCCAAAAAGTACGCCCAGCCCCGCCGCAGCGAGATTTTGTACGACCTGCCGGAGGAGGAGAGCGGCACCGAGGAAGAGGTCATCCCGGATTATCCGGTCACGGTCTTCTTCACCCGCGAGGGCTACCTGAAGAAGATCCCGCCCCAGAGCCTGCGCACTGCCGGTGCCCACAAGCTCAAGGAGGGCGACGAAATCATCCAGCAGGTGGAGACCCGCAACAACGTGGAGGCGCTCTTCTTCACCGACCGGCAGCAGGTGTACAAGGTGCGCCTGAACGAACTGGAAGACGGAAAAGTGGCGCAGATGGGCATTTTTATTCCGGGCCGTCTGGGCATGGACGAGGGCGAGAACGTTCTGGCCATGGTCATCACGAGCGATTATTCCGGCTTCATGCTCTTCTTCTTTGCGAGCGGCAAGTGCGCCAAGATCCCGCTGAACTCCTATGCCACCAAGCTGAACCGCCGCAAGCTGCTCAAGGCCTACTGCGACAAGGAAACGCTGGCGAAGATGGTCTTCCTGCCGGAAGAGACAGAGCTTGCCATCCGCACCAGCGCGGGCCGGATGCTGCTGGTGGGCACAGCGCAGATCAGCGCCAAGGCCACCCGCGACAGTCAGGGCGTGGCGGTCGTCACCCTGAAGAAGAACCAGCACATCGCGTCGGTCGTCCCGGCGGAGACGCTGGAACTGGCCAACCCCCACCGCTACCGCGTCCGCAGCCTGCCCGCCACCGGTGCCCTCATCCGCGCCGAGGACGAAGGCGAGCAGCTGACGCTTCTGTAAAGGAGACGATGCTATGCAAAATATCGACCTGATCTGTGTCGGCAAGCTCAATGCAAAATATTTTGCAGAGGGCGTGGCCGAGTACCAGAAGCGTCTGGCGGCCTTTGCGTCCTTCCGGATCATCGAGCTGCCGGAAGAAAAGATCGAGGAGAAGAACGCCTCCGATGCGGTGGTGAAAAAGGCGCTGGAAAAGGAAGGAAAAGCCATCCTCTCCAACGTCCGCAAAGGCGCAGCCATCGTGGCCCTGTGCATCGAGGGGAAACAAATCTCCTCGGAGGAGCTGGCCCGCTTCCTGGCCGACCGCGCAGGCAGCGGGGCAGGGGATGTGGCCTTCGTCATCGGCTCGTCCCACGGGCTGGCCGAGGAGGTCAAGCGGGCGGCGGCGCTCAAATTCAGCATGGGCCGCATCACGATGCCCCACCAGCTGGCCCGCCTTGTGCTGACGGAACAGCTCTACCGCGCCTGCACCATCAATGCGGGCATGAAATACCACAAGTAACGGCCCGCAGCGCCCGGCCCTCATATTTGGGGGCGCAAAGCATTGACGGAGCGGGCAAAACATGGTAGCATAAAGATATACGGCAGTTGGGAAAGCTGCCGCAACACAACACACGACACGGCAAGCCAGCCGCGGACGGAAAGGATGTTATTACAATGGAACAGAGCGAAAAGACCCTTGATATGATCGTCAACCTCTGCAAGAACCGTGGTTACGTGTTCCCCGGTTCGGAGATCTATGGCGGTCTTGCCAACAGCTGGGATTACGGCCCGCTGGGCGTCGAGTTCAAGAACAACGTCAAGAAAGCATGGCTGAAGAAGTTCGTGCAGGAGAGCCCCTACAACGTGGGCCTGGATGCAGCCATCATCATGAATCCGCAGACCTGGATCACCACCGGTCACGTGGCGGGCTTCTCGGACCCGCTGCTGGACTGCCGCGCCTGCAAGGCACGTCACCGTGCCGACAAGCTCATCGGCGACGAGCACCCCGAAGTGAACGTCGATGCCATGAGCTTTGACGAGATGGACCAGTTCATCGCCGAGCACGAGGATATCGTCTGCCCCGTCTGCGGCAAGCATGACTTCACCCCCATCCGCAAGTTCAACCTGATGTTCAAGACGGCCATCGGCGTCACCGAGGACAGCTCTTCGACCTGCTACCTCCGCCCGGAGACCGCACAGGGCATCTTCGTCAACTTTGCCAACATCCAGCGCACCACCCGCCGCAAGCTGCCCTTCGGCGTCTGCCAGGTCGGCAAGGCCTTCCGCAACGAGATCACGCCGGGCAACTTCACCTTCCGTACCCGTGAGTTCGAGCAGATGGAGTGCGAGTTCTTCTGCAAGCCGGGCACCGACCTGGAGTGGTTCGCTTACTGGAAGGATTACTGCGAGAACTGGCTGCTGAGCCTGGGCATCCAGAAAGAGCACCTGCGCCTGCGTGACCACGAGCCCGCAGAGCTGGCCTTCTACAGCCGTGCCACCACCGATATCGAATATGCCTTCCCGTTCACCGACTGGGGCGAGCTGTGGGGCATTGCCGACCGCACCAACTACGACCTGAGCCGCCATCAGGAGGCTTCCGGCAAGAGCCTGGAGTACTTCGACAGCGAGACCAACGAGCACTACATCCCCTACGTCATCGAGCCGTCTCTGGGCTGTGACCGTGTGGCGCTGGCCTTCCTGTGCGAGGCTTACGACGAAGAGCACCTCGTGGATGCCAAGGGCAAGGAGGACGTCCGCACCGTTCTGCACCTGCATCCGGCGCTGGCTCCCTACAAGTGCGCTGTCCTGCCCCTGAGCAAGAAGCTGGGCGACAAGGCAATGGAGATCCGCAACGAGCTGAGCAAGTACTTTATGGTCGATTACGACGATACCGGTTCCATCGGCAAGCGTTATCGCCGTGAGGATGAGATCGGCACCCCGTACTGCATCACCGTGGACTTTGACACCGTCGGCGACGAGGCCAAGGGCATCGCAGCAGACGACTGCGTCACCGTCCGCGACCGCGACACCATGGAACAGGTCCGTATGCCCATCTCTGAGCTGAAGAGCTATATCGAGAGCAAGATCGAGTTCTGAGTTTTTTGATTTCAGAGCGATAAAATCAGCCCCGCCGTTGCAATTTCGGCGGGGCTGTGGTATAGTATAAATAGACGAAGAGAATGCTGCCCGGCAAACGGTCAGCACCTTTCCGGCATGTCAACTATAAAAAGTGACCGCACGAGTTGGGAGCTGGGCGGTCACTTTTTATGTGTAAAGATCTTCCATGCGATGTCGAACATGCCAAAGCCGACGGTTGCAAGCAGCGTCAGCAGAGCTAAAGTCTCCAAGAGCGTCATGAAGCATCCCCCCTTCCGCATAAAACGTCGGGGGTGCATAAAAATTGTCTGCCTCCCCGACGCAAGGCCGGAAAGGTGAACGGACCGCATGCCGTATGTGGGCAGCATTCTCATAAGCCAGTATACCAGACGTTTTGCCCTTTTTCAACGGGGCGGGACGTCTTTTTCTGTTTCGGCTGTGGACATCCCCTCGGAAAAAGGGTATACTGGACACAAGATCAACTGTGTGCCGTTTTTGCACGGCGGAAAGGAACTTTCGTGGAAAACTTCAACGAACTGCTGAAAAAATATGCCGACTTTGTTGTCCGGGTGGGGGTGAACCCCCAGCCGGGCCAGACTCTTATCATCCGCTGCTCGCTGGAGGCTGCTCCGCTGGCCCGGCTGTGCGTCCGCAGCGCCTTTGAGGCCGGGGCGCGGGATGTGCAGGTGGACTGGAACGACAATGCCGTTTCCCGCAGCCGCATGGAACTGGGCAGCGAGGAGGCCCTGACGGACTTCAAGCCTTACCAGCTGCGCCGCTATCTGGACTACGCCGAAAGCGAAGGCAGCGTCTGCGTGCTGCACCTCATCGCCGATGATCCGGAGGTCTACGCCGGGCTGGACAGCGCCAAGATCAGCCGGGTGAACGCCGCCAACCGGAAATTCATGGCCCCGTGGCGGGAGTACACCATGAACGACCGGGTCCAGTGGTCCATCGCTGCCATGCCGAGCGCGCCGTGGGCGAAGAAGATGTTCCCCGACCTCGACACCGATGCGGCCATCGAGAAGCTGTGGCAGCTCATCTTCGATGTCTGCCGTGTGACCGGCGGCGACCCGGTGGGTGAGTGGAAAGCACACCTCGACCGCCTGATGACCCTGCGCGACACGATGAACGCCTTCGACCTCGAAAGCGTCCACTTCAAGAGCAGCAACGGCACCGACCTGACCGTCGGTCTGGCCGACAAGGCCAGCTGGGAGAGCGCCGGCAGCAGGAACGAGAAGGGTGTGGAGTTCCTGCCCAACATCCCCACCGAAGAGGTCTTCACCGCGCCCCACAAGGACAAGGTGAACGGCGTCGTCTACGGCACCAAGCCCTACGTCTTCAACGGCCAGCTCATCAAGGGCTTCCATGTCACCTTCAAAGACGGCAAGGTCGTGGAGCATGGCGCCGAGGAGGGCGCTGACCTGCTGGGTCAGCTGCTGGACACCGATGAGGGTGCCCGCAGCATCGGCGAAGTGGCGCTCGTGCCCGCTTCCAGCCCCATCAACCGCAGCGGTGCCCTGTTCTACAGCACCCTGTTCGATGAGAACGCCGCCTGCCACATCGCCTTCGGCGCCAGCTATCCCGGCACCACGGCCGACGGCACCCGCCTTTCCAAGGAGGAGCTGCTGGAGCGCGGCATGAATCAGTCGGCCATCCACGAGGATGTCATGATCGGTGCGGAGGACAGCGAGATCACCGGCAAATGCCGCGACGGCCGCACCGTGACCCTCTTTCAAAACGGTGTCTGGGCGCTGTAAGAGATTTTTCAACGAAATCTCTTGCATATTTTGCCGGAGTATGGTATATTCTATTTGTACGATATAACTTTTATGGAACGTGGGCCGCAAGGTCCGCGTTTCTTGTTTGTTTGGAGGTTTTTTATGGCGAAGCAGTCTGGCGGCAATACCGCCCAGAGAGTCGAAGCGCTTGTCCGCCCCACCGTGGAGGGCATGGGGCTGCGCCTGTGGGACGTTGTGTTTGAAAAGGAAGGGCCGGACTGGTATCTTCGCGTCCTCATCGACAAGACGGACGGCACCACCATGGACACCGACACCTGTGCCGATGTCTCCCATGCGCTGGACCCCATCCTGGATGAGGCAGACCCCATTGAGCAGAGCTATTATCTGGAAGTGGGCAGCCCCGGCCTGGGCCGCAAGCTGACCCGCCCGGAACATTACGAGGCCGTCAAGGGGCAGAAGGTCAGCGTCAGGCTGTTCCGCGCCAACGAAAACGGCACCAAGGAGTTTTCCGGCATCCTGACCGGCCGCGAGGGCAGCACCATCACGGTCGAGACGGAGAACGGCACCGTGAACTTTGAAGCGTCGGCCGCCAGCACCGTGCGTCTGTGCGACGACGAGGATCTGTTTGACTGAAAAAGAGAAAGAATTAGGAGGAACCCGAAAAATGGCAGCTGCTAATAATGAATTTTTTGAAGCTCTCTCCATGCTGGAGCACGAGCGCGGCATCACCGCGGAGTACCTGATCGAGAAGATCAAGGCAGCCATCGTGATCGCTGTCAAGAAGAACTACGAGGTCGAGGACGACAACGTCATGGTCGAGATCGACCCCGCCACCGGCAAGTTCAATGTGGCCCTGCTGCAGAACGTCGTCGCCGATGAGGACTGGTACGATGAGCATGCTGAGATCGGCCTGACCGAGGCCCAGAAGCTGCGCAAGAGCTACGAGATCGGCGACCGTGTCGTCACCCCGCTCAAGACCAGGGACTTCGGCCGCATCGCAGCCCAGACCGCAAAGCACGTCATCCGTCAGGGCATCCGCGAGGCCGAGCGCAGCCAGCAGCTGAGCGAGATCCAGTCCCGCGCACACGACATCGTGCAGGCCACCGTCACCCGTGTGGACCCGGAGAAGGGCATCGTGGCCCTGGATCTGGGCAAGGGCGGCGAGGCCATCCTGCCCCGCAACGAGCAGGTGCCCGGCGAGACCTACACCGAGGGCGAGACCCTGCAGGTCTACGTTGTGGACGTCGTCAGCGGTGAGCGCGGTGCCCGCGTCATGATCAGCCGCACCCATCCGGGCCTGGTCAAGCGTCTGTTCGAGCTGGAAGTGCCGGAGATCTACGACGGCACCGTCGAGGTCAAGGCCATCAGCCGCGAGGCCGGTGCCCGCACCAAGATGGCCGTCTGGTCCAAGGACCCCAACGTCAACCCCGTTTCTGCCTGCATCGGCCCCCACGGCGACCGTGTGGCCGCTGTCGTCGAGAAGCTGGGCGGCGAGAAGATCGACATCGTGAAGTGGAGCGAGGATGTCTCCGAGTTCATCTCCGCAGCCCTCAGCCCCGCCAAGGTGCTCAAGGTCGAGCTGCTGCCCGGCGAGACCCGCTCCTGCCGCGTGACCGTGCCTGACCAGCAGCTGAGCCTGGCCATCGGCAACAAGGGCCAGAACGCCCGCCTGTGCGCCCGCCTGACCGGTTACAACATTGATATCCGCCCCGAAAGCGGTTATTATGGTGAGGAAGAGCCCAAGGCCGAAGAGACCAAGACCGAGGAGACTGCAGAATAAGCAGCCGCCCCATGCCGAAGGAGGGAAATCGGATGGCACAGAAGAAGATCCCTGCCCGCCAGTGCATCGGCTGCATGACCAGCCGCCCCAAAAAGGAGCTGGTGCGGGTGGTGCGCGCGCCCAGCGGCGAGATCAGCATCGACCTCGTGGGCAAAAAGCCCGGCCGCGGCGCATACCTCTGCCCGGACCCGGCCTGCCTGGCAAAGGCAAAGAAGAAAAAGGCGCTGGAGCGCTGCTTTGAGCAGCCGGTTCCCGCCGAAGTGTACGATGCACTGGCCGAACAGCTGGCCGGTGCCGCAAAGGAGGCGGAGCAGAATGGCAAAGCAGACTAAAAAGACCGAAAAGCCCACCCTGCCCCCGCAGGAAGCCCTGTATCAGGCCATCAGCCTCTGCCGCAAGGCGGGCGCGCTGACCATGGGCTTTGACGCCGTGGAAGACGCCTGCGTCAAGGGCAAGGCCTGGCTCGTGATGACCGCATCCGACGCCAGCGCCAAGACCGTGCAGCGTTTGAATTATGCGGTGGGTGACCTCGTGGATGTGATCACCATGCCGCTGACACAGGACCGGCTGGCCGATATCAGCCGCAAACCGGTGGCGGTGTATGCCGTGACCGACCGCAACCTCGCAAAGCTCTGCTTTGACCGTCTGTCGGACTGCGGGGCAATCAAAAATGAGGAGGATATGAGCGAATGACCGTAAAATATAAAGTGAGCGATTTTGCAAAGGACCTGAACATTTCCGCAAAGAAGGTCCTGGATGAGCTGGCCGCGATGGGCAGCACCGGCAAGAAGAACAGCTCCACTCTGGAGGAGAACGAGCTGAATTACCTGCTGGAGAAATTCAGCAAGGACAACAGCGAGGCAGACCTGTCTGCCTACCTGAACAGCGCCCGGCAGCCGGCCCCGGAGAAGAAGGCCGAGCAGCCCAGAAAGGCCGAAAAGAAGGCGGAGCCCAAGGCTGAAAAGCCCGCAGCCCAGTCCGCGCAGCCTGCAAAGAAGGCAGAGCCCCAGAACAACCAGAACAGCCAGAACCAGAAGAACAAGAAGAACGAGCAGCACAAGAAGCGCGAGGAGAAGACCGTTTCTCTGAGCGAACTGGCCCGCGAGACCGGCGCCAAGGCGGCCACCGCCCCGGCACAGTCGGTCTCTGTCCGCCGTGAGGACAGCCAGGTCACCGTCGATACCCGCACGGTGGACGTGAACGTGGACCGCTTCGATGCCCGTTACGACGATCTGGCCTCCACCAAGAACACCGAGAACCGCCGCAAGCCGACCCCGCAGGGCAACAAGCAGAAGTTCACCCAGCGCGGCCAGCGCCAGCGCCAGCAGTTCCAGAAGGGCAAGCGCGAGACCGAGTTCGAGCGTCTGCAGCGCATCCAGCTGGAAAAGGCCCGCAACGCCCAGCTGAAGGTGCTCATCCCCGACGAGATCACCGTGGGCGAGCTGGCTGCCCGCCTGAAGCAGCAGGCCGGTAAGGTCATTGCCAAGTTCATGCAGATGGGCGAGATGCACGCCATCAACGATGTGATCGATTTTGATACCGCTTCTCTGCTGGCAGAGGAGTTCCACGCAAAGGTCGAGCACGAGGTGCATGTGACCATCGAGGAGCGCCTGTTCACGCAGGAAGAGGATGCACAGGAAGACCTCGTCGAGCGTCCGCCGGTCGTCTGCGTCATGGGCCACGTTGACCACGGCAAGACCAGTATCCTGGACGCTATCCGCAAGACCAACGTCACCGCAGGCGAGGCCGGCGGCATCACCCAGGCCATCGGTGCATATCAGGTCAAGGTCAACGACAGCCTCATCACCTTCCTGGATACCCCGGGCCACGAGGCGTTCACCTCCATGCGCGCCCGCGGTGCCAACATGACCGATATCGCGGTCCTGGTCGTTGCAGCCGACGACGGCATCATGCCCCAGACCGTGGAGTCCATCAACCACGCCAAGGCCGCCAACGTCAAGCTGATCGTGGCCATGAACAAGATGGATAAGCCCACCGCAAACCCGGAGCGCGTGATGGAAGGCCTGACCAAGTACGGCATCATCACCGAGGACTGGGGCGGCGACGTCGCCTGCATCCCTGTTTCTGCGCTGACCGGCATGGGCATCAACGACCTGCTGGAGCGCATCGCGCTGGAAGCTGAGGTCATGGAACTGAAGGCCAACCCCAACCGCCGCGCCAAGGGTGCCGTCGTTGAGGCCCGCCTGGATAAGGGCCAGGGCCCCATCGCCACCATTCTGGTCCAGAACGGCACCCTGCATGCCGGTGACGTCATCATCGCCGGTACCGCCGTGGGCCGTGTGCGCACCATGCGCAACGACAAGGGCAAGCTGCTGAACGATGCCGGTCCCTCGACCCCGGTCGAGATCACCGGCCTGACCGCCGTGCCCGAAGCAGGCGACCTGTTCGAGGCCGTTGCCGACGAGCGCCTGGCCCGTGAGCTGGCCGAGCAGCGCATCGCTGCCGCCAAGGAGAAGCAGTTCTCTGCCTTCCAGAAGGTCACGCTGGATAATCTGTTCAGCCAGATGGCCCAGAACGATATGAAGGAGCTGGCCATCGTCGTCAAGGCCGATGTGCAGGGCTCCGCCGAGGCCGTCAAGCAGAGCCTCGAAAAGATCTCCAACGACGAGGTCCGCGTCCGTGTCATCCACGCCGGTGTCGGTGCCATCAGCAAGTCCGATGTGGACCTGGCCGATGCGTCCAACGCCATCATCATCGGCTTCAACGTCCGCCCCGACAACGTGGCCAAGGAAGAAGCCGCTGCCACCAAGGTCGAGATGCGGATGTACCGCGTCATCTACGATGCCATCAACGATGTCACCGACGCTATGAAGGGTATGCTGGCACCCAAGTTCCGCGAAGTCTCTCTGGGCGAGCTGCAGGTCCGTCAGGTCTACAAGATCAGCAATGTCGGCACCGTTGCAGGCTGCCGCGTCACCAGCGGCAAGATCACCCGCGACAGCAAGGTGCGTGTCGTCCGTGATGGCATCGTCATCACCGAGGACGAGATCGCATCCCTGAAGCGCTTCAAGGACGACGCCAAGGAAGTGGCCGAGGGCTACGAGTGCGGCGTCACGCTGGCAAAGTTTGCGGACGTCAAGGAAGGCGACGTGTACGAGGCCTTCAAGATGGAAGAGTACCGCGACTAAATAAGGAGAAACCGAATGTCTCAGAAAAATATGGGGCGTCTTGCCCAGGATATGAAGCGTGAGCTCATCGCCATCATCGGGCGGCTGAAGGACCCGCGCCTGGAGGGCGGTCTGCTGACCGTCACTCGTCTGGATGTGACGCCCGACCTGGATGTCGCCAAGGTCTATGTGAGCGTGATGGGCCGTGCCGACGGCCCCAAGCCCGCCATCGAGGCGCTGAACCGCGCTTCCGGCCATGTGCGCACCGAAGTGAGCAAGAAGATGCACATCCGCAAAGCTCCGCGCTTCATCTTCGTGGAAGATGACGGCGCAGCCTATGCAGCCCACATCAATGAGCTGCTCCGTGAGCTGAACGTCAACGGCGACAGCGAACAGCCGTCGCAGACCGAGGAATAAACAGCCTGCGGAAAGGATGGATCATGGGATGACAGAACAGTTGAATGTGCAGCAGATGGCCGAAAAGCTCCTGACTGCGGACGACATTTTGATTCTGTGCCACAAAAACCCGGATGGGGATACCGTTGGCTGCGGCAGCGCCCTGTACTACGCGCTCAGTGCGCTGGACAAAACAGCGGCGGTGCTCTGCTCCGACCCCATTCCCAGCCGGTATGCGTTTACCAACCCGCGTCTGTACAAAGGCGAGTTCGAACCCCAGATCGTCGTGGCCGTGGACGTGGCAAGCCTCCAGCTCTTCGGCGAGAACAACGGGATGCCGCAGTTCAGCCGCCACGTCGATCTCTGCATCGACCACCATGCGGGCAACAGCGGCTATGCCGAGTTCACCCTGCTGGACGGCACGGCAGCGGCAGCGGCAGAGCTGCTGTACGAGGTGCTTTGCGCCATGGGCGTAGACCTGACCCCGCACATCGCCAACTGCCTTTATACCGGCCTGTCCACGGACACCGGCTGCTTCCGGTTCTCTTCCACCACGGCCCGCACCCACATCGTGGCGGCCAAACTGATGGAAGCAGGGGCGCGGGTGGAAGAGCTGAACACGCTGCTCTTCGACACCAAGCCCCGCGAGCGGATGGAGGCGGAGCGGATCGCGCGCAACCATCTGGAATATCATCTGGACGGCCGCTGCGCCCTCATCTACCTCACCCGCGATGAGATCGAGCAGAGCGGCGTAGACCCCGCCGACCTCGAAGAACTGACCAGCCTGCCCATCAGCATCGAGGGTGTCAAGGTCGGCCTGACCCTGCGCCAGCAGCCCGGCGGAAGCTACCGCATCAGTGTGCGCACCGCCAAGGGCGTGGACGCCTGCGCCATCGCGCGGCGTCTGGGCGGCGGCGGCCACACCCGCGCTGCGGGCTGTGAGCTGCTGGGCAATCTGGACAACGCCAAGAGTGCGATCCTGGCTGAGGTGGAAGCCGTGCTGGACGCAGAAAAACAGCCGCAGGAGGGCGAATAAATGCAGGGCATCCTCATCGTTGACAAGCCCACCGACTGGACCAGCTTTGACGTCATCGCAAAGCTGCGGGGCATTCTGGGCACCCGGAAGCTGGGCCACAGCGGTACGCTGGACCCCATGGCCACCGGGGTGCTGCCGGTGTTCTGCGGCGGGGCCAGCAAGGCCGTAGACCTGCAGCTGGACCACACCAAGGCCTACCGCGCCGTGCTGCGGCTGGGGGCCCGCACCGACACCGGCGACAGCACCGGCACGGTGCTGGAAACGGCCCCGGTCACGGCAGGGGAGAAGGAGCTGCTGGACGTGCTCCCGCAGTTCATCGGCCCCCAGATGCAGACGCCGCCCATGTACTCGGCCGTCAAGATCAACGGCCAGCCGCTCTATAAAATGGCGCGGCAGGGCATCGAGGTGGAGCGGAAGGCCCGCCCCATCGAGATCCTGCACATCGAGTACGAGGGAAGCCCGGCAGAGAACGAATATACCCTGACGGTGCACTGCTCCAAGGGCACGTATATCCGCGTTCTGCTGGAGGACATCGCCGCCGCCATGGGCCAGAAGGGCACCATGAGCGCCCTGCGCCGCGTGGCCGCCGGTGTTTACACCGAGGCCGACGCCCACACGCTGGAGGAGATCCAGGCGGCAAAGGACGCAGGCCCTGCGGCGCTGGAAGCGCTGATGCTGCCGGTGGAGAGCGTCTTTGCCTCGCTGCCGCTGCTGACGGTGGCCCCTAAGGTGGAACAGCACCTCTACAACGGCTGCCCCACCAGCCGCTACCCCGCCGCCGACGGGCGCTACCGTGTCCGGAACGAGGCCGGGCAGTTTCTGGGCCTTGCCACCATCGTGGGCGGAGTGCTCCGAGTCGAAAAGCTCTTTGTGGAGCGAAACTAACACAAAAAGGAACAAAATTTGATGCAGATCTTATCCTCTCTTTCGCCGCTGGCGCTGGAACACGAGGGCGGCACCGCCGTCGCCATGGGCTTTTTTGACGGCATCCACATCGGCCACCGTGCCGTGATCAACGGGGCCGTCCAGTGGGCCAGAGAACACGGCGCAGCCCCGGCGGTGTTCACCTTCCGGCTGCCGGCCGACAATAAGATGAAGGGCAAGCGCCTGCTCTCCACCGAGGACAAGCACGCCCTGATCGAAAGCCTTGGGGTGGAATATTACCTCTGCCCGGACTTTGAAGAGATCCGCGCGATGACGCCGGAACAGTTCGTGTACGGCATCGTGCAGGACTGCCATGCAAGGGCACTGTTCTGCGGCGAGAACTTCACCTTCGGGGCAAAGGCAGCAGGCGACCCGGATCTGCTGCGCAGGCTCTGCGCCCCGCTGGGCGTGGAGGTCGTGGTGGTGCCGATGGCCCAGTTTGAAGAAAAGCCGGTGTCCTCCACCCGCATCCGCACGGCGCTGGAGGGCGGCGACATCCCGGCGGCCAACGCCATGCTGGGGATGCCCTACGCCATCCGCTTTGCGGTGCAGCATGGGGCGGGCCTCGGCCATACGCTGGGGGTGCCCACCATCAACCAGCTCTACCCGCAGGGGTTCCAGCTGCCGCGCTTCGGCATCTACATCACCCGCACGAAGATCGGCGATGTCTGGTATCCCTCGGCCACCGGGCTTGGCACCCGGCCTACCGTCAACGATGACCCCGCCAAGGTGACCTGTGAGACCTTCATCCCCGGCTTTTCCGGCGACCTTTACGGCACCGACCCGGTGGTGGAGTTCCACGCGTACCTCAGCCCCAGCAAAAAATTCGATACGCTGGACGAGCTGAAAGCCTGCATCAACCATGCAGCCGAGCGGGCGCAGGCGTATTTCCGGGCAGAGGCCTGAGCGTGAGCCGGAGAAGAAAGCACAGAATGGAGAATTTTTTCTTGCTTTTTACGTTGGTTTCTGTTATACTAGCTTTGTTACCGCAGCACGGGGCTGGGAGTATGCCCATTTTTGGGAGTACCGTTTTTCCCGCATTCTGTGCTGACGGCAAATAAAATTTTATAAAGAGGTACTGTTACTATGAACAAGCAGGAAGTTATGGCCAAAGTCGCTCTGACCGAGAAGGACACTGGCTCCCCCGAAGTTCAGGTCGCTCTGCTGACCGCTCACATCAATGAGCTGAACGAGCATCTGAAGAAGAACCCGAACGATCACCACAGCCGCCGTGGTCTGATGAAGATGGTTGGCCGCCGCCGCAATCTGCTGGCCTACCTCCAGAAGAAGGACATCGAGCGTTACCGTGCTCTGATCGCAACCCTGGGTCTGCGTAAGTAATAGAAAACAGAGGGCAGGTACCGCAGCTGTGGTGCCTGCCCTTTGCTTTTTTGTGGAACAAACGGCCGCTGCTGCGTGTTGCAGCAGTAAATCGAACGCCTGTGCCCGCCCGTTGGGGCGGTCTGCACGGGCGCTGGATTTATTGCTATGATGCGCGGCGGGCAGCCTTTTGGAAGATAAAAACCGCTAAAAGGACAAAGGAGGCAAACCAAATGGCAATTGAATTTGGTTCCCGCAAAGAGACCTTTGAGAACTTCAAGGTCTACGAGACGACGCTGGCTGGCCGGCCCTTCAAGGTCGAGATGGGCAAGATGTGCGGCCTGTCCAACGCAAGCGCCCTCATCCGCTACGGCGAGACCTGCGTGATGTGCAACGTGGTCATGAGCCCCAAGCCCCGCGAAGGTGTGGATTTCTTCCCCCTGAATGTCGAGTATGAGGAGAAGCTCTACGCCGCAGGCCGCATCCCCGGCAGCTTCATGCGCCGCGAGGGCCGCCCCGGTGAGCGCGCCATCCTCACCAGCCGTGTTGTGGACCGCCCCATGCGCCCGCTGTTCCCCAAGGAGATGCGCAACGATGTCTGCATCACCATGACCGTCATGAGCCTGGACTCGGACTGCAGCCCGGAGATCGCCGGTATGATCGGCGCATCCCTCGTCACCGCTGTGTCGGAGATCCCCTGGAACGGCCCCATCGGCGGCGTTCAGGTCGGCCTGGTGGACGGCGAGATCGTCCTGAACCCGACCCAGGAGCAGCGCAAAAAGAGCGACCTGGCCCTGACCGTGGCTGCCACCATGGACAAGATCGTCATGATCGAAGCCGGTGCCAACGAGGTCGATGAGGACACCATGCTGAACGCCATCAAGGCGGCGCATGTGGAGATCAAGAAGACCATCGCGTTCATCAACGAGATCGTGGCCGAGCGCGGCAAGCCGAAGATCGACTTCCAGGTCGTGGGCCTGGATATGGACGTCTTCCATGCCATCAAGGAGAAGTATCTGGATGACTTCAAGGCTGCGATGGACACCGACGACAAGAACGTCCGCGATGCCGCGCTGCTGCCCATCTTGGACAAGATCGCTGCAGAGTACCCCGACCTGAGCGATGCAGACCTCGACCTCGTCAGCTACAAGATGCAGAAGTACGTCGTCCGCCGCTGGCTGCTCGATGAGGGCAAGCGTGTGGATGGCCGCGGCATCAACGAGATCCGCCCGCTGGCCGCAGAAGTGGGCATCCTGCCCCGCGTCCATGGCTCCGGCATGTTCACCCGCGGCCAGACTCAGGTGCTGACCACCTGCACCCTGGGCGGCACCAAGGACAACCAGCTCATGGATGACCTGACCGATGAGCAGACCAAGCGCTACATCCACCACTACAACTTCCCGCCGTACTCCGTCGGCGAGGCCCGCGCACCCCGCAGCCCCGGCCGCCGCGAGATCGGCCACGGCGCACTGGCCGAGCGCGCCCTTGTGCCGGTGCTGCCCTCTCTGGAGGAGTTCCCCTACACCATCCGCTGCGTGTCCGAAGTCCTGAGTTCCAACGGTTCCACCTCGCAGGCTTCCATCTGCGGTTCCACGCTGGCTCTGATGGACGCCGGTGTGCCCATCAAGGCTCCGGTCGCCGGCATCTCCTGCGGCCTCATCACCGAGGGCGACCGCTGGATGACCATGCTGGACATTCAGGGCGTCGAGGACTTCCACGGCGACATGGACTTCAAGGTCGGCGGCACCCGCAAGGGCATCACCGCCATCCAGATGGACATCAAGATCGACGGCCTGACCTACGACATCATCGCCGAGGCCTTTGAAAAGTGCCGCAAGGGCCGCCTGTACATCCTGGACGAGATCATCAAGCCTGTCATCGCTGAGCCGCGCCACGAGCTGAGCCGCTGGGCCCCCAAGATGTTCAGCATGATGATCCCCACCGATAAGATCAAGGACGTCATCGGCAAGGGCGGCAAGGTCATTCAGGACATCTGCGCGACCTGCAACTGCAAGATCGATGTGCAGGAGGACGGCCACGTCTTCGTCTCTGCGGTCGATCAGGAGGACGCAAAGCGCGCCATCTTCACCATCAAGACCATCGTGGAGGACCCGGAGATCGGTGCCATCTACAAGGGCAAGGTCACCCGCCTGATGAACTTCGGCGCCTTCGTCGAGATCGCACCGGGCAAGGAGGGCCTCGTCCACATCTCCAAGCTGGACACCAAGCGTGTTGAGCGGGTGGAAGATGTGGTGGCCGTGGGCGACGCCATCGTGGTCAAGGTCACGGACATCGACCAGCAGGGCCGCATCAACCTGAGCCGCCGCGACGCCATCCTGGCTCTGGAAGCCAAGCGCGCCGCACAGGAGCAGGGCTGATTCGCGCTGAATCGTAAAGAACCAAAGCCCCCGAAGGGAATCGAACGCAAAAGCGTTCTGCCTCTTCGGGGGCTTTTTTGCGTTTTGAATGAAGAAAATGCAGAAACCCCCTTGACAAAAAACCAAAATTGTATATTATTGTATTAAGCGCTTAACACAGTGACACAAGGAGAGAAGACCATGAGCGAACAGTTTGATTCCAGCCGGCCGATCTATGCCCAGCTGGTGGAACGGCTCAAAGCCAGAATTCTGGCGGGCACCTACCAGCCCGGCGGGCACCTCGACTCGGTGCGGGACCTTGCCGCAGCGGCAGGGGTCAACCCCAACACGATGCAGCGGGCGCTGGCCCAGCTGGAAGCCGAGGGCCTGATCCGCACCGAGCGGACGAGCGGCCGGTTTGTAACGGAGGATACCGATTTGATCGAACAACTGCGGGCGTCTGCGGCCCGGAACATCGCAGCAGATTTTCTGGAAAAAATGCGCAGCATCGGCTATACGCCCCAGCAGGCGGCAGAGCTGCTGCGCAGCTGGAACGAAACGGAGGGAAAACAGCATGAGTAAGATCCTGACCTGTGAACATCTGACCAAGGCCTACGGGAAAGAGAAGACCGCCCTGAACGGCATCGACCTGAACCTTGATTTTGGCCGCATCGTCGGCCTGCTGGGCCCGAACGGCAGCGGCAAGACCACGCTGCTCAAACTGGCAAACGGTCTGCTGCAGCCCACCGAGGGTGTGGTGAAGATCGCGGGCATGATCCCCGGCCCGGAGACGAAGGAGATCGTCTCCTACCTGCCGGATGCCGATTGGCTCCCCGACTGGATGCGGGTGGAAGAGCTGGTGAACATGTTCCGGGATTTCTACGGGACGCCCTGCGAAGCCAAAGCGTACATCGGGTTCGATGCCGCCAAAGCCAACGAGATGCTGGCCCGGCTGAACATCGACCCAAAGGCCCGGCTCAAGACGCTTTCCAAGGGCACCAAGGAAAAGGTTCAGCTGGTGCTGGCTATGAGCCGCGCCGCCAAGCTCTACCTGCTGGATGAGCCCATCGGCGGTGTGGACCCCGCCGCACGGGACTATATCCTGAACACGATCATTTCCAACTACAGCAAGGACGCAACGGTCGTCATCTCCACCCATCTCATCGAGGACATCGAGCCGGTGCTGGACGAGGCCGTGTTCCTGAAGGACGGCAAAATCTTCGCCCACCGCGCTGTGGACGACATCCGCGAGACCGAGGGCAAGAGTGTCGATGCGTATTTCCGGGAGGTATTCAAATGCTGAAGCAATTGTTGAAATATGAGTTCAAGGCCACCAAAAGCCTGTACTTCGGGCTGTATCTGGCGCTGGCGCTGCTGAGCGTGGTGCTGGGCGTTTCGTTCCGGCAGGAAAATGCATGGGCGGACAGTACGAATTTCGGGCGGCTGGAAGTCATTCTGATGGTCCTCTATCTCTCCGTCATCTTCGCCATTGCGGTGCTCTGCTTTGTCAGCACGGTCCAGCGCTTTTATAAAAATCTGCTGGGGCGTGAAGGCTACCTGATGCACACCCTGCCCGTGACAGAGACCCAGCTCATCCTCTCCAAGCTCATCACCAGCATGGTCTGGGTGCTGTGCAGCGGCCTGGTGGGCATCGTCTGCATCACGGGGATGGTCAGCATCGGTGTGCTGGACGCGGAAGTCCTCGGCACGGTGAACTGGGACAGCTGGAAGCAGCTGTGGGAGATGCTGTATGGGGAACTGGGCGCGAAGTTCTGGCTGGTGATGTTCTGGACCATCCTCATCAATCTGGCCCGGCTGGCCGACCTCATCCTCTGCGTTTACGCCGCCTGCATGATCGCTCATCCATTCCGGAAGTATGGGATGGTCTCCGGCATCCTCGCCTTTATCGGCCTGAACGTTGTGGAGAACCAGATCGACAAGCTGCTGGGCACGAACCACGTGAACCTGTTCATGGACATTACCTATCGGGTGGCCGATGTGAACGTGACCGGTGTGACCTATGGGATGACCCCGATGCAGACCATGACCACAGCGTTCGGGGCCGGCTCCGGCTACCTGTTCTGCTTTGTTGTGACCTCGGCCTTCGCGGCGGCCTACTTCTGCCTGACCCGCTGGCTGATGAAGCATAAACTGAATCTCGAATAAGAAAAGAAGCTGAACAACAGAAAAATGGCTTCCGGCAGTTGCCGGAAGCCATTTTTTGTCAGGTGTTAAAGATCAGCGGGCGTCGCGGTTGGCCTCGTACTCCTCCATGGAGATGTAGTGGTCCAACACATGGATGCCCTTCAGGCGCTTGTTGGAGAAGCCGATGGAAGCGTACTGGCCCTCCCAGTAGTTCAGGCGGGTGGCCAGATAGGCGGGCACGCTCATGCCGCGCGGGATGACCAGCGCGTTGTTGATGAGCAGGGCCTCGGCATCGGCGAAGGCCTTGTAGCGGGCGTCGATGTCATCGGTGATCTGCTTGGCAGCCTCGATGGCGGTCATGTACTGCATGATGACGTCCGCAGTGTCGCCGGTGATGAAGCCGTCCTCCACGCCGGTGCGCAGATACGCATAGCGCATCCCGCGGGAATCCTCGGCCTGATAGAACGGGTCGGTCTCGGTCTCCGGGTCGGAGTAGTCGGCACCCCAGTTGCAGAGCAGGAACTCGAACTTGCCGTTGCGGCGGACGGCGGACAGGAAGCTGTCCGCAGGGCCTTCGGTGATGATGACATCAATGAAGTCGAAGCCGTCGTTCAGCACACCCTCCAGCTGCTGCTTGAAGACCTGGCACTGCTTGTCCCAGTCGGTGGAAGAGGGGTTGTAGGGCAGCTGCACCTTGATGGGGAAGGTGGCACCGGCAGCGGTCAGCTCCTCGATGGCAGCATCGCGGAACTCCTTGGCCTTGGCCTCATCGAAGAACTCGGTGATATTGGCCAGGTCGCCGCACTGGGTGTAGTCCACACCGGCAGTGGTGGCGCAGAAGTTCGGGGGCGTGATGGTGTTCAGCTTGTAGCCGTCGTAGCCTTCCGGGGCAGAAACAGCCAGCGTGACGGCGTTGTTGATGCCGTACAGGAAGGCCTTGCGGAAGTTGGTATTGTTGATGGCCTTGGCCCAGTTGTCCGGCTCATACTCGGCGTCCACGCCCTCGACGCTCCAGTTGGAGAACTCGTGGGCATAGGGCATGAAGTTGAACATGTAGAAGTAGGTGTAGTTGGTATTGGGGCGATCCATGGAGACCATGCTCTTGGTGGTGTCGTCGCTCAGCCAGCTGTCCAGAATGTCGGAACCGATGGTGGCTTCGTCGATCTCGCCGCGCTTGATCATCTCCGGGCCGTTGACGGCGGCTTCGGCGTTGTAGATGCGGCTGATGGTCTCGATGAAGACGTTGTCGGCGTCGTAGTTCTCCGGGTTCTTCTTCATGACCCAGGTTTCCAGAGACTCGTAATCCGCCAGATAGAACGCACCGCAGCTGTACATGGTCTCGGCAGAGGTGGCGTACTGGTCGCCCATCTCGTCCAGCAGGGGGCCGTAGGCAGGCTCATAGGGCAGGTAGCACAGCAGGCTCAGGAAGCCGGGGAAGTCGTAGGTCAGGGTGTAGGTCAGGGTGTGGTCATCCACGGCCGTGACGCCCACGGTGTCGAAGTCCAGCGGCTCATAGGTGCTGGCGGTGCCGTCCGGAGCGGTCACGGTGACCAGACCGCTGGCGTCGGCAGTGTAGGTGGTGCCGTCGTCGTCCACAACGCCGGTGTTGGCGTTGTTCAGGTAGACGTAGTAGTTGTAGTAGTCATCGGCACCGGCGATGTAGGCGGTGACCAGACCGACGTTGGAGGAGGCGTAGTCCGGGGTCAGAACATACTTCAGGGCGTCCACAAAGTCCTGCGCGGTGACGGGGGCCACGACTTCGCCGTTGTTGTCCACCCAGTTCTCCTCCCGCAGATGGAAGGTCCAGGTCAGGGTGTCCGCATCCCAGTCCCAGCTGGTGGCCAGACCTTCGCGCATGACGCCCTTGTTGTCGTACTCGACCAGCGTATCCACGCAGTTGGCACCCACGACCATTTCCAGATCGGTGGCGGTGGTCAGGTAGTTCAGGGTGGCGGGCTGGCTGGAGTACAGGATGGTGTACTTGGAGGTGTCCACCGTGCCGGAAGCCGCGCTGCCGGTGCTGCCGGCAGAGGAACTGCCGCCGCAGCTGGTCAGCAGACCGGCTGCACATGCGCCTGCGGCTGCCAGACCGCTGGCTTTGAGGAACTGGCGGCGAGAAATCGAATGATCCATGATAAAATCCCTCTTTCTTCGTATTTCGTGTTTTTGTGTGCGCCAGCGGCTGGGGTGCGCTGTTTCCCATCAGCGGGGAATTGCAAAAAAGGCGCAACGGAATCCTTCCGTTACGCCTTTGTAACAGTCCCTCCCGACCACAGCCGTGTGGTTACAAAAAGTATAGCATCCTTTCGGGCGGACGTCAATTCTTTAATTCATTTTGGTTTCGGCAGCGGGCGCTTCCGGCACAGCAGCGGCGGGGGCCGTTTCTGCGGCTGCGGCAGCCGACTCGGCCTGGACTTCCGCCGCCAGTGCCTTGGCGGCTTCCTCAGCGGCGCGCTTGGCCTCACGCTCGGCCTGGCGCTCCTTGGCCTTGGCCACGGCTTCTTCCTGCCGCTTTTTGGTGCGGATCTTGATGCGGCAGACCGAGCAGATGCCGTCCTTGCAGGTGGGGGCGATGGGCTTGCCGCACTCCTTGCAGAGGCTCTTGGTGCATTTGTAAACGCTCACCGGGCCCAGCGTGGTCAGCTGGCGGAGCTTCAGCCCGTCCAGACCGCCGTTGGAGCAGGTGGCAACGCAGACGCCGCACTCACTGCACTTCCACGGCGTGATGACCGCGCGGGTCTGGCCGTCGGGCAGATCCTCGAAGCGGATGGCCCCGGCGCGGCAGGCCTTTTCGCACCGGCCGCAGGCAAAGCACTTCTGGGTGAAATTGGGCAGGTGGTAGCCGTATTTGAGGGGCGTTTCGCTGGCGGCTTTCAGCTGCCTGGTGCGCTGGTGCAGCAACAGGCGGAAGTCCACCGCGCTCTGGTCATCGTCCCGCAGGCCGGGCAGCATCCGGAGCAGCTGCTTCGTGCCCGCCTTGGAGCCGGCTGTCACCTGCTCCATCATCTCGCGGCGGGAGTATTCCTTGCTGTGGAAGGGAGCCGCATCCTGCTCGTAGGCCAGGGTGAACCGGGCCTCGAAGAGGGGCTGGCCGAAAAATTCCACCAGACGGGTAAGCTCGTTGCGCAGATGTTCGGCGCAGACGTCGTTCTCGCACTCGCCGCAGGGGGTCAGGTCCAGCACGACCTTTTTGTTCAGGGCCAGGTAGGCCAGCGCCTCCCACGAGAGGGCCGACACGCAGGCTCGGACGAGGGTGTTCTTGCGGGTGCTTTTCTCGCAGCCGATCCAGACGGTGTCGTTGTCGCTGTCAGCGGGGGCCGTGTCCCGCTGGACCTGCTCCGGCGAGGGGGCGATGCAGCCGCTGCGGCAGGCAGAAACGCAGAGGCCGCAGTCGGTGCAGGGGTCCCAGTCCTTGACGAGATTCGGGCGGGTGAAGATCGCATCCCCAAAGGGGCAGATGTCCTTGCAGGCCGTGCAGGGGGTGCGGTGCGGGTGCAGGTTCCAGCACTGTCTGCGGTTGATCTCCGGGTGGGTGGTCTTCATCAGCGCATCCATGGCGTAGCGCGTAAAGAAACTCATCGAATCACTCCTTATCCGGGTCCATGACCGAGGTCACGACGGCGTTGTCCAGCAAAAAACGCTGGACCTTCTGGGCAGCCAGAGCAGCGGCCACGGTCTCCGGGGCCAGCACACGGCGGATGTCGGCTTCGGGGGTGTCCTGCTGCACGGAGAGGCGGCGGTATTCGGCGTTGACCTCTTCGGGCCGGACGGTGATGTTCTCGGCCTCTGCGATGGCGCGGGCCGCGTACATGGTGCGGATCTTCCGCTCAGCATCGGCGCGGTAGCCTGCCCGCAGAGCCTCGGCGGTGGTGCGGCTGTTCTTGCAGTGCTGCTCCATGCTGATGCCGCTGCGGCTCAGGCGCTGGCTCAGCAGCTTCATCTCGTTGTCGGCGGTGCGGTCGAGCACGGCCTCCGGCACGGTGACGGTCAGGTTGGCACCGGCCATCTCCAGCAGCTTCTGCCCGGCGGCGCGGTCGGCACCGTCTTCGTGAATCTTCTGCTTTTTGGCGCGGACGGCCTCCCGCATGGCGGCGAGGGACGCATAACCGGCAGACTGTGCGAACTCCTCGGTCAGCTCCGGAGTGGTCTTCTCGGCCACGGAGTGGAGCGTGATCTCGAACTGCGCCGTCTTGCCGGAAAGCTCCGGCACACGGAATGCGGCCGGATAGGTGAAGTCGAACCGGAAGGTCTCACCGGCCTTGTGGCCATAGATGGCCTGCTCAGCGGCAGGCATCAGCTTGCCGTCACCCAGCACGACCATGACCTTCTCCATCCGGCTGTCGGGGATCTCCTTGCCGTCCATGAAACCGGCGAAATCCAGCAGCACCCGGCTGCCGCGCTTCGCGGCCTCGGTGGAGTTGTGGTAGGTGGCGCGCATCCGGGTCTGGTGGACCATCTCGATGTCCAGCGTCTTCTCGGAAATGCCGCGCACATGGCGGGTGACGGCCAGTCCTTTATACTGTCCGAGCTTTACTTCAGGGAAATTATTCTGCTGATTTTCCATTTTGCAATACTCCTTCTGACGATAGAACGTTTATTCAAAAAATGGGAGGGTGCGGTGTTATAACCCGTGGGCGGCAAGCCAGCTCTCGGCGACCTGCGAGAACATTTCGGGGTATTGGGCATTTTCGGCGTCGAAGACGTGGAGGTAGGTCTCCACTTCCGCACGGGTGGGGGCGGCGACCCGCTCCCAGATGGTGAAGGTGTAGCCGTTGCCCATATCGAATGTGGCGGCAAGGGTGTGGGTGCCGTCCCGCAGCTCGGCGAATTTGGCGTTCAGCTTGTGGCCCAGCTCCGTGTCCGATGCGTAGGACAGGGGGTAGGGGTCAACGGTGACGACATACTTTGCCTCAAAGAAGCTCATGGGGAAGTTGTGGGTGCCCGGCACCGAGAAGCTGTCCGGCAGTTTGCCGTCCAGCGGCTGCTCCGGCAGCAGGCAGTTGCGCAGATGGCCGGGGTTGTAGAGCATGTCGTCGGTGATCATGTACGCGGTCTCGCCGTCGCCGAGGTGGACGCTGAGCCACTCGGTCACAGCCTGCAGCTGGCTCAGGTCCCTGCGGTCGCAGGTCAGGCCGTCGAGCCGGACAAATTCTGCGGTGCTCTTGAGCGGGAAGTGGTCGATGAGAAGATCGGGCAGGGCCACCACCGTCAGCGGCGAGCAGCGCACCGACACGGCAAACACCAGCGTGAACGCCCAGTAGCCCAGCTTGAGGGCCTTGCGGCGCTCGATGCCCTCCGCCAGCGCCGCAGCACCTGCCAGAAAGAGCAGGAAGTAGGCGGGGAGGAAGAGGAGCATCTGGTGGGAGCCGGTGTTCTGCACCCGCGTGAAGAGCACGAGGCTGACCGCCAGCTCACAGGCACCCAGCGCGGGCAGGGCGAACCGCTTGCGGCGGAAGGCATCTGCGACGCCCAGCCCGATGAGGATGAAGTTCAGCAGGCCGATGCGGAGGATGTGGTAGTAAAGCTCGGTGGCCATGCCGCCGACGTTGTAGTAAGAATAGCGGTCGGAGTAGTCAAAGGCCAGGATCTTGCGGACCATGGGCCAGAGCAGGGCGACCATCGCGACCAGGGCGCAGAGGCCGAAGGCGATGAGGTTGCGCACCCGGCGGACGGCAAGCGCCTTGTCGGTCCTGGCGAGCTTTGCGCTGCTGACCAGAAGCAGAAGTGCGTAGGAAAAGTAGTAGCCGACCACGAAGTAGAGATACCACCGGCGGGTCAGAATGACCGCTGCCGTGGCCAGAAAGAGGAGGGCGAACCGGCCCGGCTCCAGCTGTTCAAAGCGGTAGTCCAGCGTCAGCACCAGGATGGCGAAAGCGAAGATGAGGCCGAACCAGTCCGGCTGGGCCAGCATCGCGCTCATCCGCAGAAACGGAAAGGTGAGCAGCCACGAAAAGCCGATGAGAAAGTAATAGAACCGGTTCTTCACCCGGAGCATCTGCCCCACCTTGATGACTACGCCCGCCAGCAGCACCATCAGGCTGGGCAGGACGCAGAACACCTGGCTGAACGCATAGCTGTCGCCGGTGCGGGCCGTCAGGCAGAAGGGAAACTCAGTGAACAGGGTGATGAAATTGGTGTAGTCCTCTGCGAAGGAGCCGAAGATGTACGCGAAGCCCGCCGCCGGGCCGGCAGCAAAGGCCGCCTCGGCGCTGTATTGCTTGACGAGGTAGTTGGCGTAGTCCCAGGCGTAGACGAAATCGCGCCGCCCCAGCGCCCAGTAGAAATAGAGCACCGCCGCCGCCCAGCAGCCCACAAGGACGGCCCGGTGGAAGAAGTCCAGCGTAACGCCGGACACCCGCAGCACCCACAGTGCCCCGTAGAACAGCGCACAGCTGCACCACAGGCTCACCAGCGGGAAGAATGCCGCCCCGGTGGGGAAGAGCAGCCCGACGGCTGCCAGGACCAGTACCCCGATGCCGAGCGCGGCCCCCGCTTTGCCCCAGGGGGTGAGGCTGCGTTTCAGCAGGGTCGAACGTGTTTGTTCCATAACACAAAACCTTTCACAAAACCTGATAGTTCATGTTACAGTATAACGGTTCTGCCCGGCGCTGGCAAGGCCGCAGCGGCGGCAAAACGCAAAATATCCCGCTGCATTTTCAGCAGACGGGATATTTTGAATAAAAAATTACTTTTTGGAATTGATAGCGGGCTTTGCAGCGGCCTTGCGCCGGGCAGCAGCAGCCTTCCGGGCCGAAGCCTGTGCGGCCTCGGCATGGGGAGCCTCCGGCGTCAGACGGAGCAGTCGGCTGCCCATGGCGGGCAGGTCAAGGGTCAGGGTGTAGTCCCGCCCATAGACGCCGCCGTCCGTGGTGTGGAAGCTCCGGGTCCGGCTCTTGTCGGCACCGTTCCAGCGGGAGGCCTCGCTGTTGAGCAGCTCTTCGGCCCCGCAGGGGAACTTGAGGTAGAGCGGGAACTTTTTGTGGGCGGTGTTCTGGGTGTTCATCACACAGAGCAGGGTCTGGCCTGCGCCCTTGCGCAGCCAGGCGTACACGCCCTCGTCCCGGCTCTCGCTGGCCACCCACTCAAAGCAGCCGGGGTTGTATTCGCCGTCGTAGAGGGCGGGCTCGGTAGCGTAAAGGCGGCCGAGTTCGGCGAAGTATTTCTGGAAGCTGTCGTGGAAGGGGTATTTCATCAGGCCCCAGTCCAGCTCTTTCTTCTCGTCCCACTCGCGGAAATGCCCCAGCTCGTTGCCCATGAAGTTCAGCTTCTTGCCGGGGTGGGTGTACATGTAAAAGTAGAGGGTGCGTAGCTGGGCACACTTTTCCTCGTAGGTGCCCCAGAGCTTGTCGATGATGGTCTTTTTGCCGTGGACGACCTCGTCGTGGCTCAGCGCCAGCAGATACAGCTCATTGTAGAAATACTGCATACTGAAGGTGAGCTTGTTGTAGGCATCCGGGCGCTCGCCGAAGGGGGTGGCGAAATAATCCAGCGTGTCGTGCATCCAGCCCATGTCCCACTTGTAGTCGAAGCCGATGCCGTCGTAGCGGGTGGGGGCCGTGACCTTGAGGAAGTTGGTGGAGTCCTCGGCCGTGTAGATGCCGGTGGGGAACCGCGTGTTCAGGCCGTGGTTCAGATTCCGCAGGAAGGTGACCGCACCCTCGTTCACGCCGCGGTTGGGGTCGCCCTGCCAGTAGAGCGCACGGGAGATGGCGTCCATCCGGATGCCGTCGCAGTGGTAGACGTCCATCCACAGGGCGGCGGCGCTGTTCAGGAAGCTGCACACCTCCCAGCGGTAGTAGTTGAAGTTGCAGGTGCCCCACTCGCTGTGGCCCACATCGCTGTCGTACTCATACAGATGGGTGCCGTCAAAGTTGGCCAGCGCGTCGCCGTTGGCGGCAAAGTGGACCGGCACAAAGTCCATGATGACGCCGATGCCCATCCGGTGGCAGGCGTTGACGAAGGCTGCAAAGTCGGCCGGGGAGCCGTAGCGGCTGGTCACGGAGAAATAGCCGGTGGTCTGGTAGCCCCAGCTGCCGTCGAAGGGATGCTCGGCCAGAGGCAGCAGCTCCACATGGGTGAAGCGGTGGTCCAGCAGCCAGGGGATCAGCTCCCGCGCCAGCTCGCGGTAGTTGTACCAGCCGTCCGAGCCGTCCTCGCAGGTGGCGTTGGGCTTGTGCTTCCAGCTGCCCGCGTGGAGCTCGTAGATGTTCAGGGGCAGGTTGCGGCACTTGTCCCGCCGCTCCATCCAGGTGTGGTCGTCGAACGGGAAGTCCAGTTTGGTCAGGATGCTGGCTGTGCCGGGGCGCAGCTCGGTGGCAAAGGCATAGGGGTCGGCCCGCATCACGGTGCTGCCGTCCCGCCCGTGGATGCGGAACTTGTACATCTCGCCTTCCTGCAGACCGGGGACGAAGCCGTTCCAGATGCCGGTCTCGGCCCGCTGCATGGGCACACCGGGGCCCCAGCCGTCAAAGCCGCCGCAGATCTCCACGGCCACGGCGCTGGGGGCCCACACCGCGAACCGCCAGCCGTCCCGGAAGGGATGCGCACCCAGCGTGCGGTAGGCGTCAAAGCAGTCGCCCAGAAAGAACGAACGATCGATCGAAGGAAATTCCATGCCAAAAACTCCTTTTCTATTAACAGCCCTGCCCCCTCCGCCATTGCTTCGCAATGCCGCTTCCCCCAAGTGGGAGGGTTTGGCAGTCCATGCGGACGCGAAGCGGCCTGAGAGGGCGAGGCACCTTTCCTTTTTGTCATTGTTACTAAGAAAACCAAATCGAAATCGTCAAACCTGCTGATTTTACAGGAGACTTTGTATGAAAATTAGCAAAGTTCCACACTTTGGTCCGGAACTATGCTATACTATCTCTGTCGCCCGTATGCGGCGGGCGCAGGAAAACTGCTAGAATGGGAGAGACTGTAACGATGGCTTGGTATGACAACGCTGTATTTTATCACATCTATCCGCTGGGGCTGTGCGGCTGCGCACATGAGAACGACGGCCAGACCACACCCGGTGCCTTTGCAAAACTGAACGCCTGGGCCGAACACGCTTATGAGGACCTTGGCTGCACGGCCATTTATATCGGCCCGCTGTTTGAGAGCGGCTCCCACGGCTACGATACCATCGACTACCGCCGGGTGGACCGCCGCCTGGGCACGAATGAAGAGTTCCGGGAGTTTGTGGCCAACTGCCACGCCCGCGGCCAGAAGGTCATCGTGGACGGCGTGTTCAACCATGTGAGCCGTGACTTCTTCGCCTTCCAGAACCTGAAAACGGACCGCGAGAACGCCCGGTATAAGGACTGGTTCTGCGATGTGAATTTCTGGGGCAACAACGAGTACAACGACGGCTTCTCCTACGGCAACTGGGGCGGCTTCAACCTGCTGGTCAAGCTGAACCAGCGCAACCCGGAGGTCCAGAACTACCACTACGATACGATTCGCTTCTGGGTCCGCGAGTTCGACATCGACGGCATCCGTCTGGATGCAGCCGACGTGCTGGACTTCGAGTTCATGAAGGGCCTGCGCCGCCTGGCCAACGAGGTCAAGCCGGAGTTCTGGCTGATGGGCGAGGTCATCCACGGCGATTACAGCCGGTGGGCCAACCCCGAAATGCTCCACTCGGTGACCAACTACGAGCTGCACAAGGGCCTGTGGAGCGGCCACAACGACCACAACTATTTCGAGATCGCGCACACCATGCGCCGTTTGCAGGGCCTGTGCCACGACACCCGGCTTTATCTCTTCTCGGACAACCACGATGTGGAGCGCCTGCCCAACAAGCTGCGCAACCGGGCCCACATTCGTCATGTTGCTCTTCTAGTATATACGCTTTGGGGTATTCCGTCCATCTATTATGGCTCGGAATTTGCAATTGAGGGCAAAAAAGAGTGGGGGAGCGACTGGCCGCTCCGCCCCTGCCTGGAATTGGATGACTTCAAGGATGCGCTGACCACCAACCCGGTCACCAGCGTATACGCAGCGCTGGGCCGGCTGAAGGCCGCGTGCCCGGAGCTGACCTGGGGCGAGGTGAAAGAGTTGCAGCTGACCACCCAGTGCTATGCGTTCGCTCGTGTGCTGGACGGCAAGGCTGTCGTGGCCGTCTTCAACAACGGCGACAGCCCCGCGCAGCTGGAGTTCCAGCTGCCGGTGGAGGCCACCGGTGCCGAAGACCTGCTGGCTGACTGCGTGGGCAGCCAGCCGATCCTGACGGAGATCGAGTGGGGCCGGATGAAGGTGCAGCTGCCCTCCAATTACGCTACGCTCCTCCGCCTGAAATAAACTTGCACATTCCTGCGGGGTCTGTTATTATAAGGTAAAATCAGAAAACAGGGGGGCATTCGGATGAATGCTGTACAGCGCAGAGAAGTGATATTGGAGCGGCTGAGCAACGCCGACGCACCGGTCAGCGCCAGTGTGATGGCGGCGGAGCTGGGCGTCTCCCGCCAGATCGTGGTGGGCGATGTAGCCCTGCTGCGGGCCGGCGGTGCGGCCATCGAAGCCACGCCGCGGGGATATCAGTTCCACCCGGCCCCCGGCGGCTACACCGGCATCCTGGCCTGCGTCCACCGCACGGCGGAGGAGATGCGCACCGAACTGTATGCGGTGGTGGACCAGGGCGGCACCGTGGTGGACGTGGCCGTGGAGAACCCGCTGTACGGCGAGTTGCGCGGCAACCTGAACCTGTCCAGCCGGTATGACGTGGACAACTTCATCCAGCAGGCGGCGGATACCCCCGAATGCCTGCTCAGCCGGATGACAGGCGGGGTGCATCTGCACACCCTCTGCTGCCCGGACGAGAAAACGTTCCACCGCATTGAAGCAGCGTTGGAAAACGCGGGCGTCCTGTATAAAAAAGAGTAACAAAACCTGCAGATTCTGTCTATCAACAAAATCCGAAAAGGGTTGGGTATCCGACAAAATACCGAAAGAGGTGGATTATTTTTGGACATCCGCATCGAAAAGACCGACCGCGCCATCGAAAAAGCGTTTCTGGAACTGCGCAGCAAAATGCCGCTGGAAAAGATCAAGATCAAAGACTTGTGCGCACTGGCCTGCGTGAACAAATCGACGTTCTATGCCCATTATGAGGATATCTATGCACTGTCCAGCCGGTTGGAGGACAAGCTCATTGCCGACATTCTGGCCAGTGTCTCGGCGGTGGAGCTGCACCCGGTCCGGACGGAGGCGCTGACCCGTGAGCTGTTCCGGGCCTTTGTCCAGAACAAAACGGCGGTGAATATCCTCTTCGCCGATTCCCGTCAGGGCATCTTTGCCAACCGCATCGAAAAGGGCCTGCGGGAGCGCCTGACCGCGCAGGACCCCACCTTCGCCAACGACCCCAAGCGCGGCATCCTGCTGTCGTTCTGTGTGCAGGGCTGTTTCTACGCTTTTACCAACAACAGCAGCCGGATGGACGAGAGACACCTCGTGGACCTTCTGGCAGAGATTGCCAGGGCGGCGCAGAAAATCAAGATGTGAACACAAAAAAGAGCTTCCGGCATCCCAAACGGTGCCGGAAGCTCTTTGTATCTGTGGGAGAGTTACACCCCCGATGCACCGTAGTTTGCCAGCACACGGGCGGAGGGGTCGTTGACGTTGCAGCCGGGCCATGCCTTGTTGGGCATCCAGAAATCGACGATGGTGCGGCTCTGGTCGTGGTAGTATTTCTCGAAGATCTCGCGGTAGAACAGGCTCTCCTTGGTGAACGGCATGCAGTGGGCCGAATAGTTTGCCCGGCGGAGCTGGAACTCCTCGTCGGTGTAAAGGCTCTCGGTATACTCCTTGATGTCGTCCACCATGCTGTGGCCCACGGCGTCGGAGAAGGCGGCCTTTTCACGCCACAGGATCTCCGGCGGCAGCCAGTCGCCCTCGAAGGCTTTGCGCAGCAGATACTTGCCCTTGCCGTAGCTGTTCAGCTTCTTTTCGGGGTCAATGGCCATCACGTAGCGGACGAAGTCCAGATCACCGAAGGGCACACGGGCCTCGATGCTGTTGGAGGAGATGCAGCGGTCGGCGCGGAGGACATCGTACATATAAAGCTCGCGGATGCGCTTCTGGCTCTCCTGCTGGAAGGCGTCGGCGGTGGGGGCATAGTCGGTGTACTTGTAGCCGAACAGCTCATCGGAAATCTCGCCCGTCAGCAGGACACGGACATCGGTCTGCTCGTGGATGGCCTTGCACAGCAGATACATGCCCATGCTGGCGCGGATGGTGGTGATGTCCCAGGTGCCCAGCAGGCGGATGACCTCTTCCAGGCTCTGGAGGACCATCTCCCGGTTGATGATGACCTCGTGATGCTCGCTGCCCAGATAGTCGGCGGTCTGGCGGGCATACTTCAGGTCGATGGCGTCGGTGTCCATGCCAATGGCAAAGGTACGGATGGGCTTGCCCAGCTTTTTGGCTGCGATGGAGCAGACCAGCGAGGAGTCCAGACCGCCCGAAAGCAGGAAGCCGACCGGTGCGTCGGCGTCCAGACGCTTTTCCACACCGGCGATGAGCTTTTCGCGGATGTTGGTCAAGGTGGTCTCCATGTCGTCTTCCATAGGGGCGGGCACATCGGCGATGTCCTCATAGCGGACGAAACGGCCGTCGCAGTAGTAGCTGCCAATGGGGAAGGGCCGGATGTCGTCGCACCAGCCGATGAGGTTCTGCATCTCGGACGCGAATGCGATCTGGTGGCTGGACTTGGAGTAGCCGTAGAACAGCGGGCGGATGCCGATGGGGTCGCGGGCCGCGATGAGGCGGTCTTTGCGGGAATCGTAGAGAATGAGGGCGAACTCAGCGTCCAGATGGCGGAACATGTCGAGGCCGTACTCATAATAAAGCGGCAGCAGGATCTCGCAGTCGCAGTCGGACTGGAACTTGTAGCCCCGGCGCTTCAGGATCTCTTTTTCAAAGCGGAAGCCGTACAGCTCGCCGTTGCAGACCACACAGTCGGCTCCGCGGTAGAACGGCTGCATGCCTTCGGGCGTCAGGCCCATGATGGCCAGCCGGCCAAAGCCCATCAGGCCGAACGGCCCTTCCACGACCCGCTGGTCGTCCGGGCCGCGCATCACGGTGCGCAGCAGATAATCCTTGAACTTGGCGGCACTCAGATCGTGCCCGGTGTAACCCATTACACAACACATATTTCTTACCCCTCTCAAGTGACCTCTCCGTCATTGCTTGGCAATGCCGCCTCTCCGGATCGGAGCGGTCTCAAATAAAAAAATACGGCAGCCTTCATCCCATTTTGCTAGGACGAATGCTGCCGTATCCGTGGTGCCACCTAAATTACCGACACGCTGGGCATGTCAGTCACTTTTGTGCGCTCTCCCCGTTGAAAGCACTGCCGCGATAACGAGCGGCGTACGTCTGCCCCTACTTGCCGCCTTGCGCGGGTTCAGGGGGAAGCTCACGGGGGTTCGTTCGGGTCCGGCTCTCTGCGCAGCTCACACCTGCCCGCGCTCTCTGAAAAAGAGCGGTTGGACCTTACTTTTCCCGGTCAACGCTTTTCTTGCCTGAATTGTATCACGGCTTTTTGTCCGTGTCAACAGCCGAATTTGAATTTTCTGCGGTTTGTTCAGCCTGCTCATTTTGCTGCGCACAGCGGCGGCAAAGTCCGTACAAAACGCTTCCCTCGCACTGGAGCGTAAAGCCGTGTTCGGCCATCAGATGGGCGCGCACCTCGTCCATGAAGTGGCAGTCCAGGTGGTAGATCCGCCCGCACTGCACACATTTGAGGTGCAGATGCTCCCGGCAGTGCCGCCCTTCGTCCACATACTGGAACACAGCTTTTTCGCCCTTGTCGGCGACGTATTTCATGATGCGCTGTTCGCCCGCCAGCTTGTCGAGATACCGGTAGACGGTGGTGGGGTTGGGGCTGGCGCCCTCGGCCTCCAGATGTTCCAGAATATTCGACGCACTGACCGCGTGCTGCCGGTTGTTGATGAGGTAATCCAGGATGAGCTGCCGGGTTTTGGTGTTGTATCCGCCGCGACCTGCCATGATATCCGCCTTCCTTTCCGCATCAAGTGTACCACAATTTATCCTTCGATGCAAAACAAGATGGGAGAGTTGGTGACAAGCACAAAAAACTTTGTGAATAATGCGAGAAAATACGGCAGAATATCTGTGCAAAACGGAAAAGCTCCCAATCTTTTGGAAAAACTCTTGTAAAGATTGACAAGTTGTGTGATAATGTTTATATGAGATGAGTTGGATTATTTCAGGGATACAAGCTGCCTTTCGGGCGGCTTTGCGTTGTTTGAGACGAACATCGGAATGAAATGATCTGTTCGGTTAGGAGATTGGAAAGATGAAAGAGATGGAACAGCAGGCAAAGCAGAGCTTGAAGCTCCAGGCCTACCAGTACCTGAAAACAAAGATCCTGAACTGTGAGTACCGTCCCAACGAGTTTCTCAACGAGCAGAAGCTCTGTGCGGAGATGGGAAATATCAGCCGCACCCCCATGCGGGATGCGTTGGGCCGGTTGGAGCAGGAGGGTCTCATCACCATTCTGCCCAAAAAGGGCCTGATGGTCTCCGGCATCACGGAGGATGATGTGCACAGCATGTTCGAGATGCGCCTTCTGGTGGAGCCGTATGCGCTGCGCAATTACGGCAACCTGATCCCCCGGCAGGCACTGGAGGACTATAAGGAACTGATGCACCACCCGGACCGCATCGACGACTTCTGCAAGTCGGACGATGACTTCCACGAGCTGCTGATGAGCAGCCTGCCCAACAAGTACCTGCGCTCGGCCTATGACCGCATCACCGGCCTGAACACCCGGTTCCGCATCATGACCGGTAAGGTGAGCATGATCAATCAGGACCAGACCTGCGAGGAGCATCTGCACATCCTGGATGCGGCCCTGAACGACAACTGGGACACCGCCGCCGATGCGCTGCAGCACCATCTGGAGCTGGCCCGCGATAAGGCCGAAGGCGTCATCAAGGTCATCCGGCTGTGGTAAGACTTACCCTCTCAGGCAAACCCACAGGGTTTGCCTGAGAGGGTACTTTTTTGCACAAAAACAGCACATTTATCCAGAAACAGTTGAATGTGTATAAAAAATTCATAAAAATCATAAGAATTTGACATTGCATAGTTTTTAACAATGTGGTAAAGTAAAAGGCAGAGAGACCCGGCTGAAAACGGGTACAAAGATTTGGAGGATCGTAATTATGGCTGATCGTATCGTACTGAATACCATTTCCTACCATGGCCACGGCGCCATCGAGAACATCGTTCCCGAACTGACCGCCCGCGGCTACAAGAAGGCGTTCGTCTGCTCCGACCCCGACCTCATCAAGTTCGGCGTGACCAAGAAAGTCACCGACCTGCTGGATGCGGCAAACTTTGCCTACGCTGTGTACAGCGAGATCAAGCCCAACCCCACCATCGCCAATGTGCAGGACGGCGTGGCGGCCTTCAAGGCTGCTGAGGCAGACTGCATCGTGACCATCGGCGGCGGCTCTTCCATGGACACCGCAAAGGCTATCGGCATCATCATCAACAACCCGGAGTTCGCGGATGTCCGCTCTCTGGAAGGCGTCGCGCCCACCAAGAAGCACGCCGTCTTCACCATCGCTGTGCCCACCACCGCCGGTACTGCGGCCGAAGTTACCATCAACTACGTCATCACCGACGTCGAGAAGAAGCGCAAGTTCGTCTGCGTCGATACCAACGACATCCCGGAGATCGCCGTCGTGGACCCTGATATGATGTCCTCCATGCCCAAGGGCCTGACCGCTGCCACCGGTATGGACGCTCTGACCCACGCCATTGAGGGCTACATCACCAAGGGCCACTGCACCATCTCCGATATGTTCCATCTGGAAGCCATCAAGCTCATCAGCGAGAACCTGCGCGGTGCCGTCCAGAACACCCCGGAAGGCCGTGAGGGCATGGCGCTGGGCCAGTACATCGCCGGTATGGGCTTCTCCAACGTCGGTCTGGGCATCGTCCACTCCATGGCACACGGCCTGTCCGCTCTGTATGACACCCCGCACGGTGTGGCCTGCGCCATCCTGCTGCCGGTCGGTCTGGAATACAACAAGAGCGTGGCCGGTGAGCGCTACCGCGCTGTCGGCAAGGCCATGGGCGTCCAGGGCATCGACGAGATGAACGACACCGAGGCAGCCGATGCCACCATCGCCGCCGTCAAGCAGCTGAGTGCAGATGTGGGCATCCCCACCAACCTGCACGGCATCCTGAAGGAAGAGGACATCCAGTTCCTGGCAGAGTCCGCTTACGCCGACGCCTGCCGCCCCGGCAACCCGCGTGACACCAGCGTGGAAGAGATCGTGGAGCTGTACAAGAGCCAGCTGTAACCCGCTCCGGTCCGACCTGCAGTAACATCCAAAACCTGAACATGCCATCTTCGGCCGCAGTGCCGGAGGTGGCTTTTTTGTGGTTCGGGCTTGTCAAGCGCCCCGAAACCGGGTACAATCAGAGTATACTTTGTTTCAGGAGGGCAGCAGCCGATGGAATTGAATTTCTATACCCTCAGCGTTATCTATCTGGTCTACTCGTTTTTGGGCTGGGTGGGGGAAACGGTCGTAGCCACCGCCAAAGGCCGTCGGTTCACCAACCGCGGTGTGGCTTCCGGCCCGTTCTGCTTCGTCTACGGCACAGCGGGCGTTCTGCTGGCCGTGGGTCTGGCCGACCTGCGCAACAACTGGTTCGCGCTGTTCGCGGGCAGTTTTCTGATCGCGACCGTGGTCGAGTGGATCACGGCGAAACTGCTGGAACGGGTGCACCACCGCCGCTGGTGGGATTACTCCGATAAAAAGTTCAACCTGGACGGCTACGTCTGCCTGCAATATTCTGCCCTGTGGGGCGTGCTGGGCGCTGCGGCAGTCCGCTGGGGCAACGACCTGCTGTTGCGGTTCTGTGCTTGGCTGCCGCCGCTGCTGCTCCACATCGCGGTATGGGTCAGCATGACGGTCGCCGTGCTGGACCAGATCGGTGCGGTGGTGGTCGTGGGGCAGTATGCCGCCAGACACCCCCGGCTGGAACAGCTGGGGCAGGAGCTGGGCAAGGGCACCGACCGGCTGCAGCAGAAGATCGCCGCCCGCGTCGAGCGCCGCATCCAGCGGGCCTACCCCGCAGCGGCCCGCCCGGAGCCGACCACCAGCGCCGAAAAGGCGATGAGCGTATCCGACCTGGTCTGGCTGTTCGTGGTGGGGGCCTTCCTCGGCGATGTGGTGGAGACCCTGTTCTGCCGCATCACGGCCGGTGTCTGGATGAGCCGGTCGAGCCTGGTGTGGGGCCCGTTCAGCGTGGTGTGGGGGCTGGCGCTGGTGCTGGCCGCCGTCCTTCTGCGGGGCAGCGAGCACCAGAGCGAGAGCCGCATCTTCTGGTTCGGCGTCATCCTCGGCGGTGCGTATGAGTATGTGTGCAGCGCCGTCACCGAGCTGCTGTTCGGCACCGTGTTTTGGGATTACAGCGGCTTCAAGTTCAACCTCGGCGGGCGCATCAACCTGTTGTATTGCTTCTTTTGGGGCATTGCAGCGGTGACCTGGATGCGGTACGGCTACCCGCTGGTGGCAAAGTGCATGGGAAAACTGAAATCCCGCATCCGCCCCTGGATGACGGCGGCGCTGGCCGTCTTTATGGCGGTGAACATGCTGGTGTCAGCGCTGGCGCTGGCCCGGTACGATGCCCGCACCAGCGGCGTGGAGGCGGCGAACCCCGTCGATGTGGTTCTGGATGCGCACTTTGACAATGCCCGGATGGAGCGCATCTATCCCAATGCGAAAAAAGTCTCTTCATGATCTGCATCTATGCCGCCTTCTGCGCCGCACAGTTCACGATGGGCTGACCGCTGCCCGATAACATGAAAGCCCCCGCCGACGAACGGCGGGGGCTTTCTGTGTCGCAGGAAAAGTTACTGCTGTGCGAAGATCTTTACGTCGTCCTTGTCCATGAAGGCGGCACCGGCGAAACCGGCAGCTTCGAGCTGACCCAGCTGTTTGCCGAGCTTCTTGCCCTGGGGCAGGATGGTGACTTCGTAGTTGTCGCGCAGAGCGGCGGCTTTGGCGAGGACGGCGGGGAAATCTGCCTCCTTGCCGTAGAGCAGGGCGATCTTCTGCTTGGCACCGGGGATCTGATACCCCTGTTCCAGCAGGATGCCGCAGACGCGCTCGAAGCCGATGGAGAAGCCGACAGCGGGCACCCTGGTGCCCAGGAACTTGCCGATCATGTTGTCGTAACGGCCGCCGCCCGCCACGGCACCGCTGAACTGCGGGCAGGTGATCTCAAACACCATGCCGGTGTAGTAGCCCTGGCCGCGGACGAGGCTGGGGCAGTAGGCCACAGCGAAGCGGCCGTCGGCGATGGCGTTGGCCGTGGCGAGAACATATTTCAGATCGTCGGCGATAGCGGGGTCGGCGCAGCGGGAAGCGACGGCGTCCAGCGTGACGTCACCGGCGGCGATGAAGTCGGCCAGTGCCTGGATAGCGTTCTCCGGCAGCTGCTTTTCGGTCAGCTCAGCCTTGACGCCCTCGGCACCGATCTTGTCCATCTTGTCGAAGGTGATGCAGACGGAATCCAGCGTATCGGCGGCAAAACCCATGCTCTCCAGCATCCCGCGCAGGATGCGGCGGTCGTTGATGTTGACCGTGAAGCCGGTGAAGCCGATGCGCAGAAGGGCGCGGGCCGTCACGTCAATAAGCTCGACCTCGGCGTTGGGGGACTCGTCGCCCAGAATGTCGATGTCGCACTGGACGAACTCGCGCAGACGGCCCTTCTGGGGGCGCTCCGCGCGGAAGACGCGGTCGGTCTGGATGACCTTGAAGGGGTGGGGGAGCTTGTCCTTGTTGGCCGCATAAAAGCGGCTCAGGGGCAGGGTCAGGTCGTAGCGCAGACCCATGTCGGACAGCTGCTTCGGGTCGCCGGAGTCCAGCGCGCTGGTCAGCTTATCGCCGCGCTTGAGCACCTTGAAGATGAGGTTCAGGTTGTCGCCGCCGTCGGATTTGTCCAGATTCTCCATATCCTCCAGCATGGGGGTGGAGATGCGCTCGAAGCCGGAGGCGCGGTAGGTCTCCAGAATTTTGCCCTGAATGTAGTCGCGCAGGGCCTGCTCGGCGGGAAGAAGGTCCCGCATACCCTTTAATGCCTGTGTTTTCATGGATGATCCTCTCTCTATACCCTCTCAGTCACGCTTCGCGTGCCAGCTCCCCCAAAGGGGGAGCCATTGGCATGTCGGGCAGGTCTGCACGTTGTCGCCTTCGGCTCTTACGCGGCTGAGCCTTGTCCTCATGGGCAGCATCTGCCTGCCCTTTGCCGCAAGGCCCACGGCTTTTCGGAAGGATGGCCTGAGCAGCCAGCAGGGCCAGAACCGGCCCGCCAGAGGCTCTCCCTTTGGGAGAGCTGGCGCGAAGCGCCTGAGAGGGTTATTCTTTTCATAGTACCTACAATTATAAAAGAATCTGCTCGTTTGTCAATCAAAAAGGGCAGACTAAGGGCAGAGGTGATGCAAAAAATGCAGCAGTTTTCTGCAAAACATCCGTGGGCCATCCTGGCGGCGGGGGCCGCCATTCAGGTGTTGACGGGCTTGCCCGCCGCGTGGGGCGTATTCCAGCAGCCGGTGATGGACGAGTACGGCCTGAGCGAGCAGGGGGCCGGGTATGCGTTCGGCCTCCTGATCGCGGCGTTCGGCGTCGGGTGCGTGATCGGCGGCTTTTTGCAGGACCGCAAAGGCCCCCGGTGCGCTGCGCTCTGGGGCACGGCCCTGCTCTGCGGCGGTTTCTTTGCGGCGGCGCTGCTGCCGGGGGAGAGGGGCGGCTTTTTCTTTGGGGCATTCAGCATCCCGGCGGGGCTGGGCACGGCGTTTCTGTATCCGTCCATCCAGTCCTGCGCCCAGAAATGGTACAAGGGCCGCAAGGGGATGGCCACCGGCGTCATCGGGGGCGCGGTGGGCCTGTCCGGCGCATTCCTCACCGTCTTCGTCCGGACGGCTCTGAAGGGCTTCGGGCCGGTGCAGGGTATTCGGGGCGCGTTCTGGGCGCTGGGGGCATTGACCCTTCCGGTCTGTCTGGCGGGCAGTCTGCTGCTCGTTGATCCACCGCCCGAAAAGCAGCGGCCGGAAGAGCAGGGCCGGGGCAGGAACGCCCCGCCGCTCGACCTGGCCCCCTTGCAGATGCTGGGCACGAAGCAATACTGGCTTTGCGCGGGGGCGGTCTGCTGCTCCACCCCGGCGGTGCTGCTGTTCAGCCCCATCATCTTGAAGCTGGGCATGGAGCGGGGGCTGGATGAGCGCGCGGCGCTGTGGAGCGTGGTGCTGGGCAGCGTGGGCAGTGCGGCCGGGCGGCTGCTGATGCCCCTGCTCAGCGATAAAATTGGCCGCCGCCCGACCGATCTGCTCCTGTTCGCGGCGTCATTCGTGCTGTCCGGCGTGTTTCTGTTTGCGCAGGGGTGGGCCGTGGCGGCAGTGTATGCCAGCCTGACCTTCTGTTACTCGGCGCTGGCGGCGGTGCTGCCTGCCCTTTCCACCGACCTGTTCGGTCTGCCCCACGCGGGGGTGAACTACGGTTTTCTGGCCCTGGGGCAGAGCGTGGGCAGCCTGGCGTTCCCCTTTGCAGCCAACCTCTGGGGGCTGGAGACCGGGCGGCACTGGCTGGCCATCGGCGGGGCGGCGGCAGGTTTTGCAGCCATCTGGGCCTTGCAGCCGGTCCAGCGGCAAAAACCACCAAAGAAAAACTGAACCTTTTGGCAGACCTGACAAAAAAATATCAAACGATACGGGAAAAGCATAAAATGTGGCGGTTAGCTGCGAATAACCGTCAAAAACTTTGTAGAAAAAATGTCGGAAACGTCTTGAAAATTGCGAAAATGTCCTCTATAATGAAACTATGCGTGGTAGTACTGGGCGTACCGATGAGAGCGGCGGGCCCGGTCGAATGCAAACGGCAGGGGAGCCCCCCTGCTGCGTGGCATCAATTTGTCAAAAGGAGAGTATGATTATGACCTATTCGCAGCAAGTACAGAATATGTGCCCGATCACCAAAGGTCCTAAGCATGGTCCGGCTCCCATCCCCGAAGAGGGCGCATGGGTCAAGGCCTATGAAGTGAAGGACATCAGCGGCTACACCCACGGTGTGGGCTGGTGCGCACCGCAGCAGGGCACCTGCAAGCTGTCCCTGAACATCAAGAACGGCGTCATCGAAGAGGCTCTGGTGGAGACCATCGGCTGCTCCGGCATGACCCACTCTGCTGCTATGGCAGGCGAGATCCTGCCCGGCAAGACCATTCTGGAAGCTCTGAACACCGACCTGGTGTGCGATGCCATCAACGTTGCTATGCGTGAGCTGTTCCTGCAGATCGTCTACGGCCGCAGCCAGACCGCTTTCTCTGAGGACGGTCTGCCCATCGGCGCAGGTCTGGACGACCTGGGCAAGGGCCTGCGCTCCATGACCGGCACCATCTTCTCCACCAAGGAGAAGGGCGTCCGTTACCTGGAGCTGACCGAGGGCTACATCAACAAGCTGGCTCTGGACGAGAACAACGAAGTCATCGGCTACCAGTTCGTCAAGCTGGGCAAGATGATGGAGGACATCCGTCACGGCAAGACCCCCAACGAGGCTTACGAGAAGAACGTGGGTACTTACGGCCGCTTCAGCAAGGAAGCAGGCGCTGTCAAGTACATCGACCCGCGTGAGGAATAAGAGAGGAGGAACAACTCATGGCAACTTTTGAATCTATGGATCGCCGCATGCCGAAGATCGAGGCATGCCTGAAGGCCAACGGCCTGGAGTCTCTGGACGCTTGCAACGAGATGCTCCTCGCAAAGGGCATCGACTGCGACAAGATCGTCCGCGGTGTGCAGCCCATCTGCTTTGATAACGCTGTCTGGGCATACACCCTGGGCACCGCCATCGCTGTGAAGCGCGGCCTGACCGACGCTGCCGAGTGCGCAGCTGCCATCGGCGAAGGCCTGGAGGCCTTCACCATCCCCGGTTCTGTCGCAGAGCAGCGCCAGGTCGGCCTGGGCCACGGCAACTTGGGCGCTCGTCTGCTGAGCGAGGACACCACCTGCTTCGCTTTCCTGGCAGGCCACGAGTCCTTTGCTGCTGCTGAGGGTGCCATCGGCATCGCCCGCACCGCAAACAAGGTCCGCAAGACCCCCCTGCGCGTCATCCTGAACGGCCTGGGCAAGGATGCTGCTTACATCATCTCCCGCATCAACGGCTTCACCTATGTGCAGACCGAGTATGACATCCCCTCTCAGACCCTGACCGTCGTCAAGGAGATCCCCTTCTCCAACGGCGAGCGTGCAGCCGTCAAGTGCTATGGCGCAAACGACGTCATGGAGGGTGTTGCCATCATGAAGAAGGAGGACGTTCAGTGCTCCATCACCGGCAACTCCACCAACCCCGTCCGCTTCCAGCACCTGGTCGCCGGCACCTACAAGAAGTGGGCCATTGAGAATGGCAAGAAGTACTTCTCCGTCGCTTCCGGCGGCGGCACGGGCCGTACCCTGCACCCCGATAACGTCGCAGCCGGCCCTGCCAGCTACGGCCTGACCGACTCTCTGGGCCGCGTCCATGGCGATGCGCAGTTTGCAGGTTCTTCTTCTGTGCCTGCACACGTTGAGATGATGGGTCTGATCGGCATGGGCAACAACCCCATGGTCGGTGCTACCGTCGCCTGCGCTGTTGCTGCTGCTCAGGCAAACGCATAAGTTCGTTTTTCAAATAAGCGTTTCAGCGGTCTCCCGGAACACTCCGGGAGACCGTTTTTGCATTGAGTAGCTTGAGCGAGCGACAACCACCAGCTCCGCTGGTGGAGAAGAAAATGCTTTAGCTATAAGATTCGAGCGAAGCGAGATGACAAAGAAATTGTCATCTTAGAAGATGCACTTTATGATACTGCTCGTTAGAGCAGTAGGGCAAGTAATGCAGATGAAAGATGCTTGCTCGTGGCCCCTTGCAGGGGCTTTGCTAGTATTATGCCCTTCTAGGGCTTACTCAAGCCACCGGCTCAGCCGGTGGTTTTGACTTTCAGGGGCCAAAACTCCACAAAATCTTCCCTTTTTGTTAAAAATGTGGGGAAATGAAATTTGGACGCTTGTGCAAGCTGGGAAAATGCGATACACTACACTTATACAAGTCTGCAACCTGCCGGGCGGTCTGCCCGGACATAGAGGAGGAGCATAGCAACATGAACTGGAAAAAGAAGAAGGACACCCCGGAAGCGCAGACGCCCGAAGCGGCTGCCGCAGGGAAGGGCCCGGTCCCGTTCCTGAAAAAGAACTGGAAGTGGCTGGTGCCGGTGCTCTGCGTGGCAGTGGCAGGCGGCGTGTTCCTGCTCCGGCCCCAGCAGGCCAAGCCTGCGAGTGTGGATGCCAGCTACACGGAGGCCGCCCCGGAGCGCCGGGATGTGACCAACACCCTGAGCGGCACCGGTACGCTGAACCCCGCCAATACCTACACCGTCAAGAGCCTGGTGGATGGCAAGGTGCTGACCGGCACCATTGAGGAAGGCAACATCGTGGAGGAGAGCAACGTGCTCTACACCATCGACAGCTCGGACGCTTCCACCAACTTTGAAAAGGCCGAGATCGCCATGCAGCAGGCGCAGCGCAGCTACGATAAGGTCGTGGACCGCCAGTATGTCCGCGCCGAGGTGGCGGGCGTGGTGAGCAGCCTGAAGGTGACGAAGGGCGATGAAGTGACCAGCGGCCAGGAAGTGGCTGTCATCCGCGACAGCTCCAGAATGCTGCTGACGCTGGAGTTCCCCGCAGCCGATGCGGCGAATTTCTCGGTGGGCCAGAGCGCCGCTGTGACGCTGGACGGCACTTTTGAGCAGCTGGACGGCACCGTGACCTCTGTGAGCGGCACCGATGCGCTGAGTGCGGGCAACCTGCTGACCCGCACCGTGACCATCACGGTGAAGAACGCAGGCGGCCTGACCACGGCGCAGGCGGCCACCGCCTCCATCAACGGGGTCAGCTCCATCGGTTCGGCAACGTTTGCCTATCAGGCCGAGCGCACCCTGACGGCGCAGGCGGCCGGCACGGTGACGTCCATCAATGTGCAGGAAGGCTCGGACGTGGCGAAGGATGACATCATCCTCGGCCTGTCCGGCGACGACCTGACCGAGTCCATCCAGTCGGCGTCCGAATCCCTGCGCAGCGCGGAGATCTCGATGCAGAACCTGCAGGATACCATGAACAACTACACCATCACCGCCCCCATCAGCGGCACCATCATCGAAAAGGACGCCAAGGTGGGCGATGCCGTCAAGACCGGCGATACCCTCTGCATCGTCTATGACCTGAGCTATCTGGAAATGAGCATCAACGTGGATGAGCTGCAGATCAGCTCCATCTCGGTGGGCCAGCAGGTCCAGATCACCGCCGACGCGGTGCCGGATAAGACCTATGTGGGCACCGTGACCCGCGTTTCGATGAAGGGTGCCTCCAACGGCGGCACCACGACCTACCCCGTCAGCATCCGCATCGACGACACCGACGGCCTGCGCCCCGGCATGAACGCCAACGCGGAGATCGTGGTGGCCGAGGCGAAGAACGCCCTCGTCGTGCCCAACGCGGCGGTGGTGCGCGGCAGCTATGTGCTCGTCACAAAGGATTCCCCCAGCGCCGCCAACGCAGATACGGCGATGGAGGCCCCGGAGGGCTTCGTCTATGTGCCGGTCAAGACCGGTGTCAGCGACGACGACTATACCCAGATCGTCAGCGGCATCCAGGAGGGCGACACCATCGGCTACGACCCCAGCTCCGTCAGCAGCGACAGCTACTATGACGACGGCGGATATATGATGCCATTCTGATAGGAGGAACGATGAGCGCTCTGATCGAGTTTGATGAGGTCTGCAAGTATTACCAGATGGGTGATACCACGGTCAAGGCCGCAGACCACATCACCATGAAAATAGACAAGGGCGAGTTCGTCGCCATTGTCGGCCAGTCGGGCTCCGGCAAATCCACCTGCATGAACATCATTGGCTGCCTGGATGTGCCCACCCACGGCACCTACCGGCTCAACGGCAGGGAGGTGGGCCGGATGAACCGCAACGAGCTGGCCTCCATCCGGAATGAGATGCTGGGCTTTATCTTCCAGCAGTACAACCTGCTGCCCCGGCTGAACCTGCTGGAAAACGTGGAGGTGCCGCTGGTGTATGCGGGCATCCCCCGTGCCGAGCGCCACCGCCGCGCCCGCGCCGTGCTGGAGCAGGTGGGCCTGGGCGACAAGATCCGGAACAAGCCCAATCAGCTCTCCGGCGGCCAGCAGCAGCGCGTTTCCATCGCGCGGGCGCTGGTGCGCAACCCTGCGGTCATCCTGGCCGACGAGCCCACCGGCGCGCTGGATTCGCACACCGGCCGCGAAGTGCTGGGGATGCTGCAGCAGCTGCATGAGGAGGGCCACACCGTCGTCCTCATCACCCACGACAATTCCATCGCCGTGCAGGCCGACCGCATCATCCGTCTGGAGGATGGCCGGGTCGTCTACGACGGCGATTCCCATGCGCCGGAGGCCATCGTGCAGCCCACCCTGCTGCCGGAGACCCCGGAAAAAACGGCGGAACAGGAGGTGCAGGCATGATTATCGAGACCTTCCGGCAGGCCATCCAGAATGTCTGGAGCAACAAGCTCCGCACCTTCCTGACCATGCTGGGCATCATCATCGGCGTTATGGCGGTCATCGTCATCGTCGGCCTGGGCAACGGTATGACCAAAAGCATGCGGGACAGCTTTTCCGCTATGGGAACCAACACCCTGAACATCAACGTCTGGGGCTATGGCTCCCGCACCATCTCGGTGGATGACGTCTATGCCATCGCCGAAAAGAACCCGGAGCTTATCCAGTCCGTCTCGCCCCAGATCGACTTCAGCGGCAGCGGCGACCTGAAGATCGGCACCAGCACCTACCGCTGGCTCAACATCTACGGCGTGGATGAAGATTACACCACCCTGAAGAACTACACCATCGCCAAGGGGCGCGGCCTGCAGTACATGGACATCAAGGACAACAAGCAGGTCTGCATCATCGGCGACTACCTCAACCGCGTGGCCTTCGGCGGCAACGGCGTGGGCCAGACGCTGAAGATCGGTGCCAACAAGTTCCGCATCGTGGGCGTGCTGACCGCCAAGGTCAGCGACCCCAGCCTGCAGGAGGGCTCGGATGACGCCTGCGTCTACCTGCCCTACACCACGGTGATGCGCCTGTCCAACACGTCCACGGCTCAGAGCTACATCGCCATCATGACCGACGAGAGCAAGGCCAACGATGCCAAGGCCGTGATGGAGGCAAGCCTGTACAACCTGTTCAAGAGCGAGAACGCCTACTATGTGTATAGCGCCAGCGAGTTCCTGGAAGAGATGAACAAGATGATCCACATGGTCATCGTCATCCTCACCGGCATCGCCAGCATCTCGCTGCTGGTGGGCGGCATCGGCATCATGAACATCATGCTGGTGTCCGTCACCGAGCGCACCCGCGAGATCGGCATCCGCAAGGCACTGGGTGCCAAGGAGCGGGTCATCCTGGCGCAGTTCGTGGTGGAGGCTGCCACCACCTCGGCGCTGGGCGGTTTCCTCGGCATCGTGCTGGGCTATGTCGTCTCGATGGCGGCCAACCACATCCTGCCCATGGTCGCATCCGGCGTGGATGTCACCGTCAGCCCGTCGTTCAACTCCATCGCAGTGGCATTCGGCATCTCGGTGGGCATCGGTGTGCTGTTCGGCTACCTGCCCGCCAAGCGCGCCGCACGGCTCAACCCCATCGAAGCCCTGCGGTATGATTAAGGAGGTTCCCCAGATGAAAAAACGTCTTCTCGCATTCCTTCTCGCGGTCAGCATGGCCGTGTCGATGCTGGCGCTCCCGGCCGCAGCGGCGGGCAATGCCAACACCGCCGTGCAGCTGTCCATCACGCTGGACGGCATGGATTCCACCCAGACGGCGGCGCTGAACGCCGTGGTCACCCGCGGGGCCTTTGCCCGGATGCTGGTGGCCTATTCCACCTTCCGGGAGAGCGTAGGCTCGCAGGGCGCCGTGGGCACCCTGTACAAGGACCTGCCCGGCAGCTCGGCGTATGCGTCCTATGTCCGCATTGCGGTGCAGCAGGGCTGGATGAGCGGCTACACCGACGGCACCTTCCGCCCGGACAACGCCGTGACGCTGGAAGAGGCTGTCACGGCAGTGCTCAAGCTGCTGGGCTATAAGATGACCGACCTGAGCGGCTCCTTCCCGCAGGCGCAGCTGAACAAGGCCAGCGAGCTGGGCCTGCGCAATCAGCTGGAGCGTCAGCAGGGCGAGGCTCTGAATTATGAGGAGTGCGCCATCCTGTTCTACAATGCTCTCACGGCCAACGCCGCCAGCGGCAGTGCCTACGGCACCTCGCTGGGCTTTGCGGTCTCGAACGGTCAGGTGGATACGTCCAGCGTCATGCTGAGCAGCCTGAAAGGCCCCTTCATCGCGGACGGCACCACGCAGCTGCCCTTTGCCCCTGTGAGCGTCTACCGCAACGACAAAGTCTCTTCTTCCGCTGAGCTGACGAAGTACGATGTGTATTACTACAGCGAAAGTTTACAGACTGTCTGGATCTATACCCGCCGCGCGGCAGGCCGCATCACGGCAGTCTCGCCCAGCGCCAGCGCCCCGACGTCCGTGACCGTGGCGGGCAGCACCTACACCCTCGGCTCTGCGGCCGTGGCCTCGCAGGTGTCCTCCCTGAACGGCGGCGGCGTGGGTCAGGTCGTGACCCTGCTGCTGGGCATGAACAATGAGGCCGCCGGCATCGTGACCGGCGAGGAGGCCGACAGCGTCTTCTACGGCGTCGTCCAGTCCTCCGCCCGCAGCCTTATCGAGGAGAACGGTGCAGACGTGCTGCAAAAAGTGGCCGTCCTCTGCACCGATGGCATCACCCGCACCGTGAATGTGGATAAGAGCCTGAATTTCCCGGCGGGCTGGCTGGTGGAGATCACCGTAGGCCCGGACGGCGAGAATGTGGAGCACGTCAGCGGCCGCTCGACCAGCGGCACCATCAACGAGAACGCCACGGCCCTGGGCGATGCCGCTCTGGCCGACGATGTAGAGATTCTGGATACGACTTCGGAGGGTGTGGCTGGGACGGTTCGTCCCAGCCGCCTATCGGGGGTCACACTGAGCAGCTCGGATGTCCGCTACTACACCGTCAATGAGGCTGGCCAGATCGACCGCCTCATCCTGAACGATGTGACCGGCGACCTGTGGAAGTACGGTGTGCTGGATGATGTGAAGAACCTCGCGGTCAATTACACCGACCTCAAGAGTTTCATCACCAGCTTCAACGCCGGTGCAAATTCGTCCGGCGGTTCGTCCACGGCGGGCGGAACCATCACCGGAACTACCACCGGTAACAAGAATGGGACAACGGGGTCCGCCGATTCCACGACGCAGGGGACCGTGACCGACCAGATCACGAGCCTTCTGGTGCCCACGACGAGCGAGATCCTGTGGGGCATCGTCTCCGGCGATATCCTCTCCACGGCCTGGCAGAAGCTGACCAGCAACACCGGTTCGCTGCTGAGCATCGGCTTCAAGCAGGTGGCCGAGATCACCGGCACCCCCTTCAAACAGATCCTTCAGTTCATCGGCGGCGGCGCGACCTATGTGTGCTACGTGAACGGCTCGCCCGCCAGCTTCAGCACTGCCATCAAGTACCCGGTCATCGCGGGCGGCGTTGCGGTGCGGCAGGAGACCACCGGCTCGGTCAAGCGCATGGTCCAGCTGATGCCGCTGAAGATCGACCGCGTGGGTGCAGCGTCGGTGCTGTCGGGCAATACCCGCTATGAGATGGCCGACGATGCCCAGGTCTACCTGTGGTACAAGGGCCAGTATTACCCCACCAGACTGGCCTCCGTGAACACCGACGAGTACAAGCTCACCGGCTGGTACGACAACTTCGGCTGCACGGCAGGCAAAAAGGTGCGGGTCATCATCGCGGTCAAGAACGATTGATGCAAATCGAAAACAGCGGCGTTGGCCGCATTCTGCGGCAGCTGCGCTGGGTGCTTTACCCGCGCCGCTGCCCTTTTTGTGACCGGGTGCTGGGGTCGGTGAGCGCCTGCCCCGATTGCAAAGAGGAACTGGAAACGCTGCGCCGCCGCCCGACCTTTCGTCTGGCCAGGGAGCGGCACTACATCAAAAATCTGGAAGGTGCCGCCGCGCCCTACCGCTATGCGGGCTGCGTCCGGCGGGGCGTGCTGCGGGCAAAGTTCCAGGCTGCCCCGTGGGCTGCCGATGAGCTGGGCGTGGAGATGGCGCGGCTTCTGTTCGGGAGCGAAGTCCGGATGCGCGGCTTCGGGCCGGAGGTAGAGACCGTGCCCGGCCTTGCCATCGGCTACAACTGCGTAGTGCCGGTGCCGGCTTCCAGCCGGGTGCGCGGGTACAACGTGCCGGAGCGGATGGCCCGGTCCGTGGCCCGCGCAGTGGGCGTCCCGCTGGAGCCGAGGCTGCTGGTTCGCGCCCGCTCCGGCAAGCGGCAGGAGGGCCTCTCCTTCGATGAGCGGCTGGTGAATGTATCTGGCGCGTTCCGTGTGACAGACCCGGAACGAGTGGCAGGGAAGCGCATCCTTCTCGTGGATGATGTCATCACCACCGGTGCCACTGTGACCGCCTGCACCCAGGCCCTGCTGGCCGCCGGTGCCGAGAGCGTTTTCGCCGTGGCGCTGGCGACCGTGGAGCTCGACGCCCCGCGAAGCCCGACCGAAGCCATCCTGGAAAATTCTGAGGAGGATTTTTGAGAAAAGTGCTTGACAAAACCGTCCTCGTCGGGTATACTGAATGAGCTGTGAGCGACAGCCGCTTGCAGATATCCGGGTGTAGCGCAGTTTTGGTAGCGCGCTTGAATGGGGTTCAAGAGGCCGTGAGTTCGATTCTCGCCACTCGGACCATAAATCCAACGATTTCACGTTAGAAATCGTTGGATTTTTTTGTTTGTGGGCTGACCTCATTTGGTTTTGACCACAATTTTGACCACAATGCCAAAGATTTTATCTGGTCTAATTAGTGCTGTTTCGTCCAATTTTCAGGCCGAAAATGCCTCACTGAACAACTGGATTGCACTCTGCCGAATGGATTCCTGAACATGGAGATAATGCTCAGTCATCTCGGTATCAGCATGACCTACGATGCTCTGGATGGTCTGAATGTCCACGCCCAACGCCTGCATCTGCGACACATAGGTGTGGCGGCAGCTGTGCGGTGTGAGCAAGCGGACATTGCCCGCTTCTTCCAGAGATTTGCGGAATACATCCCGGAAATGCGTGGGGTTGCAGGGCAAGCCCGTCTTGGGACTTTCCCAGATGAACTGGTCGGTGGTATCCCGCAGCTTGATGGCACAGGGGCGGACATTCAGCGGCACCGGAATATCCCGGATACTGTCTTTGGATTTCGGACTGCCGATGCTGACCGTACCTTTAACGACCTTTACTGCCTGCCGGATGTGAATGACAGAGCCATCTTCTTCAATAAACTGAGGCTCCAAAGCCAGAAGTTCCTGCATTCTCATTCCAGTGCCGAGCAAAAGCCGGATGCTCAAGCCCATGCGGTCATCGGGCAGCACCTTCATCAGGTGGGCGACTTCCGCTGTGGTAAAGGCTTCCTTGCGTTTTGCGGTGCCGGATGCTCGCATCTTTTCAGCAAGCCGGACCGGGTTGCGGCGCACAAGGTCATTGGCTTCTGCCTTTTGAAAGATCTGGTAGAGCATCCCTCGTGCCTTGCTGATGTAAGAATCCGAGCGGCCATCGCGCCGCATCCCTTTCAGGAAATTTTCGATGTCGATGGGGCGTATGACGGTCAAGGGGCGATGATAAAATCCCTCTTTGAGCATTTTCAGGCAGTATTTGTAGCTTTCCTGTGTCGTGGGAGCGATATTATCCTTGTGACCTTCGAACCATGTATCAGCCCAATCCTCAAAGTACAGGATCGTGTCCAGCTGGACACCGCTGATAAGCGCATCCTGATACTCCTTCAGTTTGAGCTTGACCTCCTTCTGGGTCTTGCCATAGAAGGTCTTGAAGCGCGGCGAACCATCTTTCTGGTAGCCGTCCATCATACGTAATTCCCAGCGACCATCGCTGCGGTGGCGAAGCGTACCCTCGCCGTGAGAACGTTTGCTTGGCATATTGCCTCCTTCCTGATGTCAAGTCGTTTCGGGAATAGTATAGAAAAAGAAACCTCTTGAATCAAGGATGTCAAATCAGCCATTTACGCTGTCCGTGATCCACTGAAGAAAACGGTCTTTGGGTACGACCATCCGCTTACCGATGTGGAGCGTGGGAAAGCCGTCCGAACGGAGCAGGATGTAAGCGTTGGCGCGGGAGATGCCCAGCGCAGCAGCGACATGATCGGCTGTCAGGGTGATGGGAAGCTGCTCATACGAAGTGAACTGAGAGCGCATAGAATACCTCTTTTCTTTGAATGTTGTACTAATTGAATGGGAAAAATATATATTGTAGGCTTAATATGTAACAAGGGGCATCTGCGGTTTGCGGATGCCCCTTGTGTATATGGGAGGTATGCCTGTGAATGTCAAAACTTCATCGGCAACGCTTCTTTACAGTGCTTGCTGTGCTACATCTCATTTCCTCCTTGATCCTCCAGAGGTACGTTTCGGCTTCTTTCAGGATCTCAGCCACCTGCTGCTTACGCTTCGGGATAGTGAGCAGGCTGGGGTTAAAGGTGAAGCTGTATTCCAGCCGCTGAATCATTGCGTGTACCGCAGCTTCCAGTTCGGTGTACAGCATCATGTCCTCGACGCTCCCAGCGTCCTCAAAGGACGATTTGATGGGTGTGTAGGGATAGAGGGGCGGCTTACCGTCAACCGCCTCAGGCGGCGCGTAAGCTGCCGTAGAACGGATGATAGGCGGAAGTCGCTGAATGCTCCCAAACGGGTTCAGGGCAAGGCTGGCACGGACAGCATCATCCACCCGGCTCATTTCTTCCGGGGTGAGGTGTCCGAGATATTTCAGCACTCTGCTCTTGTCTACGGTAAAGATCTGCTCTGCCTGAACGATGGATGGAACGGATAGAAACTCGTTTACCAGCAGGCAGTGGGTCGGCTGGGTATACTTTTTTGCCGCCTTGCTTGTCAATGTGGCTACAATCAGCGTAGGCGAGTAAAAATTTCCCACATCGTTCTGGAGAACGACTGCCGGACGATTTCCGCTTTGCTCTGAACCGGTGGCGTTGTCGAAGCGGGTGAAGAAAATGTCTCCACGCTGGAATTTCCAGTTTTGCTGCAAAATTGTACCTCCGTGTTAGTAAAAGTGAATAGTGGATAAATATGTAAAAGAACAGGCGTGGACGAAGACCGAAAGCAGCATTCGGCCACGCCTGATTTATAGCAGTTTGAGTTTTTTAATGCCCAAGCAACATCCGCAAACTGCATATCGCAAATATGCCGTTTTGATAGGCATTGTTTTGAAAATTGCGATAATAAGTTCAGGTCTCGCATATTCGCCCTCGGCTCCCTGCGAGTGGGGCATAAACATCTGGCAGCGGACTTGTACCGCTTCATTGGCATTTCAGCCACCCCGTCTGCTTTGTGACCGGGCCGCGAGTTACGGAAGTATCATTATCGGAGTACCAGATGAAGGAACTATTCAACTTTCAAGGTGCGTGAGGGTAGACGTTTTGCTCTGCGGCAGGTGCCGTCTGGGAAATTGTCTCTTCACTTACGAGCCATCGAGAAGGGTCAAATTATAACCAAAAATCAAAACTTCTTCAAAAATATAGCGATTTTCTCGATTCTCTTATGAATTGCAGGCTGTGAAATGCTAAAAACTTTAGAAATCTCGCTCTCTGTGTAACCCTCGTAAACATAAAGGGTCAAAAGCTTGAGGTCATCTTCAGATAAGCTTTCAAGAGCAGCCAGCAGCTGTTCATTCTCGATTTCGCCGATCCATGTGAAGCGGCTTTTGGTTTCGTGGTAGGTATCCGTTACCGTGATTGCAGCCTCATATTGCTTAAGATCAGCTGCTTTCCTTGCATCAACGTCATCAACGCCATCACAGACTGCCACCGTGTTGGTAGCGTAGGCGCGTTCACTGTTAAGAACGCTCAAGTCAAACTCATACATAGCCTGAATTGCGTCTTCGCTCATTCCAGCTTCGCGGTACTGCACACGAAGATGCTCCCACTCTGCGTTCAGCTTGCGACGTTCATTACCATTATTGAAACTCATGTGTAACCTCAAAATTTTCGATAAAGCGTAAAAAGTCGAAAATTCGGAAGGCTACGGATATTTCGCCGCTTGGGGCATCCACGAAAAACGGACAAACATAAAGCCTGCTCCTTTTTACGGGAGCAGGCTACCTGAAGGCTAAAAAAATAGCCGGACAACCAACTAACAGAGCGGTTCTAAAGCAGAATCACTCTATCAGCTGTTGCCCGGCTATTTGGTGCGCGTTTCATACATTGCCTTGCGGCAATGGCCCGTTGCTCGGTGACGAACAGTCCATATTCAGGGTGCAATGCACCCGATTTTTAAAATTGTGTTTTGCCTATAAAGCAATCAACGCCTGCGATAGGCTAAATCAACCGTTACTACGTTGCCACACTTGAGGCACTTTATGCGGATAGTGCCTGAACAGCTCTCATCTTTTTGGTAGAGCTTGTGTCCGCAAACGGGGTAAAACCTCCAGCCGATGCTGAATTGTGCCTGCTGTATATTGCTTAGCGGTTTATTTTTATCGCAATATTCAAAAATAGTGCCTATCAAAATAACATATTTGCGATATGCAGTTTGCGGATGTTGCTTATGCATTAAAAACGCAAACTGCTATAAAAGAACGACTATTTGACTGAATCATATTTACTCTCCAAAACGGATGATGTCCAATGGGTGGCAGTGAGAGGGAATGCCTTTTATGACCGGTATTTTGTCATCCGGAGTAAAGCAAACGTCCACATCAACGTATTTCTCACGGTGGAACCTGTAGTCATTATGCATTGGAAGGCCTCCTTCACTTTTCAGACGGTTTCACAGTGGTTTGATTTGGGATATTTAACACCAAAAAGATGTTTACAATCTGATTATACTGCATTTAGTTTTAATTGTCAATTACGCAGTTGTCACATTTTGGTCGGATTCCTGTTGATTTCACCTGTTAAGCCGACTATAACCTCAAAAACGAAAAAAGGCACCTGAGCTTTCTACATATCCAAAGGATAGGAAAGGCTCTGGTGCCTTTTCTATTATGCTAAAAAGAAGATGATTTGGTGGATCTCCTGCTCCGATTCATCAAACAGGGTGCAGGAAAAGAACCCTGCCAGCGTGATAGCAAGGGTACAGAAATTCGTGCTGTTCAACATACGCAGCTGCGTTATTGCGAGAGAGAATATTTATCGACAAAACAAAAAAGTATCCTCCACATGGAAAATGGAGGGCAATATGCAAAATCTGACGTTACTCCGTTAGATTTAAAGCTTCTCTACCCCTTATAGACACCTGATGGGAGAATATCTGGTTCATCTCCCGGCGCTTTCGGGTCAGGTCAGAATGCACATAGCGTTGCAAAGTGATGTTGGCGTTGGCGTGTCCTAACAATTCGCTGAGGGTCTTTACATCGCACCCCGCCTGCAGACAGGTCGTCGCAAAGGTATGGCGTAGCGCGTGCGGACGTACTTGCCGGACAGTTGCCTGCTTCAGATATGCCTTGATGCTTTTCCGGTAGCAGCGGGGTTCTGTGGGCTTGGACTCGTTGCCGGATAGAAACCATGTGGAATTACTGGCGTTTCCGTGCAGCTTTTTCAGAATAACAAGCAGCTGTTTCGGGATTGGAATTTCCCGGCGGGAGGTGCGGGTCTTGGGCGTTTGGATGACTACCTTTGTGTGACCGTTTCCACAGGAAATTCGGCAGACAGTCCTGTTGATTTTCAGTATTCCAAGTTTCAAGTCAAAATCGCCCCATTGCAGGCCGCAGATCTCACCAATACGCAGACCTAATTCCAGCCCTAATAATAAACCGATCTTGCGAGGCGTGGGATTCTCCTGCACATATTGATAAAGCCGCTGCTGTTCCGCCGGGGAGAGAGGCGCAGAAATTTTGTCGATAGCTCTTGGCAATGCCACTTCCAGTTCCATCGGACGGATCAAACGCAAATGCGCGGCATATTTGCAGATGCGGCGCAGCATCGAGAGACATTCCCGGGCAGAGGAGTTTCCCAGCGGCTTGTGTGCGGCATCTATGGGCGCGATGATCTGCTGCATGGCCTGCTCCAGAAAGCTCTCGTCAAGGGAGACAACAGGCACTTTGCTCAAAACCGGAAGAAGATACTTGTGCAATGTGTACGAATAATGCGCGTAGGTGGATTCTTTTATACCGTTCCGCAGGGAGTGCAGCCATACTTCAGCCAGTGCTTCAAAGGTCAGGCCGGTTCTTTTCAGGTTGTAGAAGCCCGCCTCTGCTTTTTTCTGGATCAGCACCCGTTTGACCTCTGCATAGACTGTGCCGTAGACGTAGCCCCACTGGATTTTGCCCTCCGGCGTGCGCGCCTTGATGTACCGGCCTTCCCACCGACCATCCTTGCGTTTGTGAATGTTTTCTCCCCGTCGTGCCATTTTTGTTTCCTCCTGCGGCTTGGACACCCATTTGACCACTTATTCTGTCTATCCTCGGTTCTAGCTGGATTTTTCATGCAAAAATGGGCAATGTGCAACAAACTTTCAGCTTCTGCGAGGTTTTTTCTAAGGTCATATGAGATACATTTGTAAGGATTTCTATTGATTCCCAGATATAACCATGATAAAATAATAGAAGAGTTCAAACAACGATGTCGAAAGATCGGTATCCTCCATTTTCCATGTGAAGGATACCCCTTTATTGCGGGAAGGGGTGAACAAGGTGGCATTGCGCCTGTTTGAGCACAACGAAAAAGCATATCATGCGGCAGTCCGGATGATGGAGCAGTACGGCAAGGCTGCCATTGTTCATCCCACCGGCACCGGAAAGAGCTACATTGCGTTCAAGCTGATCGAGGACAACCCGGAGAAGGTCGTAATCTGGCTTTCTCCCAGTGAATATATCTTCAAGACCCAGCTGGAGAGCCTGAAAAGGAACGACCCGGATTTTCCGCTGGCAAACGTTCACTTTTATACCTATGCCAAACTGATGTGCTGTACGCAGGCACAGCTGGAGGAAATTGCGGCGCAGAAGCCCGCCTATATTATACTCGATGAATTCCACCGTGCCGGTGCTGAATGTTGGGGCGAAAGCACGGTGGCTTTATTAAAGTTATGCCCGGAGGCAAAGCTTCTGGGGCTGACGGCAACAAACATCCGGTATCTGGATAATAACCGTGACATGGCCGAAGAGCTCTTTGATGGGCATACGGCGAGCGACATGACCCTTGGCGAAGCAGTCGTCAGGGGCATTTTGCCTGCCCCGAAGTATGTAACTACGGTCTACCAGTACCAGAAAGCCCTTGCAAAGTATCAGGCGCGGGTGGATAACCTGCGGACACCGGGCATTCAGGACGCCAACCAAAAATATCTGGATGCGCTGCGCCGGGCACTGGAGCAGGCGGACGGTCTGGACAGGGTCTTTGCCCATCATATCACAAACAAATCTGGCAAGTACATTGTGTTCTGCGCCAACAAGGAGCACATGGACGAGATGGTATCCCATGTGCCGGAGTGGTTCGCCGGGGTCAACCCAGACGTTGTGGTGTACGAAGCCTACTCGGATGATCCGAATACCGACAAGGCGTTTGCGGACTTCAAGACGGATACGACCAACCGGCTGAAGCTGCTGTTCTGCATCGATATGCTCAACGAGGGCGTCCATGTGGAAGGCATTTCCGGCGTGATCCTGTTCCGACCAACGATTTCGCCCATTATTTACAAGCAGCAGATTGGCCGCGCCCTGACCGCGGGAGATACCGTAGCCCCGTTGATTCTCGATGTGGTCAACAACTTCGAGGGCTTGACCAGCATTTCCGGTCTGCAAAGCGAGATGCAGGAAGCAGTCCATCGTCTGTATGCCAACGGCGAGGGCGATAAGATCGTCACCGAGCGGTTTGAGGTCATCGAGCAGGTGCATGACTGCCGGGTGCTGTTTGAGCAGCTGCAGGCAAGCCTTTCTTCTAGCTGGGAGCACTATTTCTCCGAGGCAAGCATCTATTACGCGGAGCACGGCAACCTGAACGTCCCGAAACTGTATACCACGCCCGGGGGTCTGAGCCTTGGCGTGTGGCTGGTCACCCAGCGCCGGGTGCGCGAGGGACAAATCCAAGGGAACCTGACTGAGCAGCAGATTGCGCGGCTGGACAGCATCGGCATGGTCTGGGGCAACCGGAAGGAAATCGCATGGCAGCACGGTTTTGAGGTCGCAAAAAAATACCACGACACCTACGGGAACCTGATGGTGCCCGGCAAATACACCGACCCGGACGGCTACCCTTTGGGACAGTGGATTATCAAGGCCCGGCAGCAAAAGCTGGACGGACGCTTAAAGGAAGAACGCATCGCACAGCTTGATGAGATCGGCATGGTGTGGAACATTTTCGATGCCAAGTGGGAAAAGGCTTATGCGCTGGCTGCGACCTATTATGAGGAAACCGGCAATCTGAATATCCCACGTTCCTATGTGACAGCGGCTGGTGAACGGCTGGGGCAATGGGTCGCAAGTCAGCAATGGGCGTACCCAAAAGGAAAGCTGACAGACGAGCAGGTCGAACGGCTCAACAGAATAGGGATGTACTGGGGCAACCGCAATGACCGTCAGTGGAACGAAGGATATCAGGAAGCCAAGCGCTACTTTGATGCTCACGGCGATTTGAACGTCCCGGCTGATTACGTGTCACCGAACGGATACAATCTCGGAAATTGGGTCAAACGGCAACGGTATACCCGACAGAATCCTGAAAAAAGCTGCGCTGTCCTGACAGAGGAGCGTATCTCAAAGCTGGATGAGATTGGGATGCGGTGGGAGAACCAGAAATCTCAAAAATCATATCTCAAATTGAAAGAAAAGGTAGAACCTGCAAAAGCAGGATAATAGTGTGAGGAAAACATGGAAGAATTGAATTACCACGTTGATTTTGGACCGTACTATGTCCATTTGACCCAGAAGCAGAAGCGATATCTTGCGGTAAGGTCTGTAATCGACCGTGTTCTGGCAGCATTGGCGCTGATTTTACTTTCACCTCTGTTCTTGGTGGTGAGTATCGCCCAAAAAATCAGTGCACCGGATGAGCCAATCTTCTTTTTACAGAAGCGCGTGGGCAAGGGGGCTCATTGCTTCAACATCATCAAGTTCCGGACGATGAAGAGTTCGGCTCCGAAGAATGTGGCAACTGGTGATTTGGAAAGTCCGGAAATGTACATTTCCCGGCTAGGACGTTTTCTGCGAGATACCAGCATTGATGAGTTGCCACAGTTGATGAATGTGGTCAAGGGAGAAATGAGCCTGATTGGCCCTCGTCCGCTGGTGTATACGGAACGCGAGATTCGCTTCCTGCGGCGTTGGTACGGTGTGTATCAGGTGACACCGGGGATAACTGGCTGGGCACAGGTCAACGGACGGGACACTGTGGATATGTACGATAAGGTCTACTATGACCGGGAATATGTCCAAAACGTCAGTCTGAAATTCGATCTGAAGGTCATTTGGAAAAGTGTTCAGGTCGTGTTGGGGCGCAAAGGCGTTGTGGACGGAAAGATTGATCCAGAGTTCCGGAAGGAGAGTATCGTGTTGTTGCGTGAGAGCAAAGTGGTGTCTCAAGAAGCAACTGAATGTGAAAGCAACATACAGATGGTGTGAAGATGCAAAATTATAGTGTTTTGATGTCGGTTTATTTTAAGGAGGCACCGGAGTATTTAAGGCAGGCCATTGAAAGCATTCAGGCACAGACATTTCCAACAGATGACTTTGTACTGGTTTGCGATGGCCCTTTGAATGACGCTTTAGATGCGGCAATTGCGGAAAAACAGCAGGAGATGGGTTCGGCATTAAATGTCGTTCGTCTTGTAAAGAACGGTGGACTTGGCAATGCATTGAACGAGGGAATCAAACATTGCAAAAACGAACTGGTTGCTCGGATGGACAGTGATGATATCAGCGTAATGGACCGATGCCAGAAGCAAGTTGAGTTATTTGAGAAAAATCCAGAACTGGATATAACAAGCGGGGCGCTTTTGGAATTTGTAACCAGTCCAGACCAAATAACAGGTGGACGTACAATCCCGTGTAACAATAATGAAATTATCCATTACTCTCGGAAAAGATGTCCCTTCAATCATCCCTGTGTGATGTTCAAAAAAAGCGCGGTTGAGCGCGCAGGTGGCTATCAGGAAAAATATCACCTGTTTGAAGATTACTATTTATGGATTCGGATGCTGCAAAACGGTTGTAATGCGCAAAATCTTCCGGATGTGTTGCTTTATATGCGGACATCAACCGATATGTATCTCCGCCGTGGTGGAACAGCATATGCAAAAGCGATGCTACGGTTCCACTGGTGGGTACATAAAAGTGGGTGGACGAGTTTGGTGGATTTTTGTACGGGAGCATTGCCGCATGCACTGGTGTGCGTGATGCCCAACAAGTTGCGCAAAATGATTTATCAGGTGTTGCATTCATAACGTGAACACAAGAAATATAGATGAAAGGATATTCGCTCATAAAACTAGACGATTCCTGCGGGATTTATAACAGAGAGTGAAGCTAAGCAAATAGAGGAAAAAACATGAAAATAGCAGTATTAATTCAATGCCATAAGAATGCTAAACAGATAAATCTTCTCCTAAACAAGTTGAATCATCCGGATATTGACTGCTATCTGCATATTGATAAGAAAGCATATTTTGAAGAACAGATTGTTCACAGAAAAAATGTCTTTGTTCTTCCAGAAGAAAAGCGCGTTTCAGTAGAATGGGCAAAAATTTCACAGGTAGATGCAACGATAAATCTTTTGTTAGCTTCTACTTCTGGGGGGGGTATGACTATTACTGGCTGATTAGTGGACAGGACTGGCCGATTTACTCTGTGAATGAAATCATCCGCTTTTTCGAGAGTCAGGATGGAAAAAATTATATTCAGTATTGGAATAGCAAAAATTATGGAGACCATAAACAGAACAATTTAGACAAGCGAAACCAAATCTATTTTCCACAAAAAATAATTGGCCGTGGAATCGTACAAAAGGTCATCAAACGAAGCTGGGTGGAGCTTACAGGCGGATATAACCGGACATGGCGTCTTTTTGAACGGAAACAGCTGCCGGTCAAGTTTTATTTTGGAAGTTCATGGTGGGCACTTGGACGCGATACAGTAGATTGGATTATGGAATACCTTGCAAAACATGAAGAGTATTACGCTTTTTATTGCAATACCGTGTGTCCCGATGAATCCTTTTTTCAGACATTGGTTATGCTGTCACCTTTTGCTGATGATAAGACCGATTATCTTACCTATCTCCACTTCCCTGCTGGAGCAAATAGTCCGGTTGTATTAGGAAAATCAGATTGGGAAGAAGCCCAAAATAGTGGATACCTCATAATGCGAAAAGTAGATTTGGATGTGGATGACTTTTTCTTGAAATTATAAATTACAAATAATATATAAATGAGGATAGCGTAATGAAGGAAAATCCAAAAATTAGCGTGATAGTTCCGGTTTACAGAGTTGAAAAATATCTGGATCGTTGTGTGGAATCTATTGTGAATCAAACATTTGGCGATTTCGAACTGATCCTTGTAGATGATGGATCACCGGATAATTGCCCAGCTATGTGTGATGCATGGGCCCAAAAAGATGACCGTATCCGGGTGATACATAAGAAAAATGGCGGCCTCAGTTCTGCTCGAAATGCTGGAATGGCAAAAATGACAGGTAAGTATGTATGTTTTATTGATTCTGACGATTGGGTGGAAACGAACACATTTGAAGTGCTTCTTGAACTTTTAAAAAAGTATCCGCAAGTGCAAATCGCAGCTTGCAATGCGCAAATTGAGCGTGGAACGCAGGGCAGTGTGCAACAGGAGGAAGAAGAAATCAGGCTATATGATCAGAATAAAATGCTGGATTTCTTCTTCCGTATTCATGGCGAGGCGAGCAATACTGCCGTTTGGTATAAAATGATCACAAAGACCGAAATTCTGAAGGGATTTACGTTTGTTGATACCTTAAATGAGGACGTAGAAGCAAGCTATGAGTTTTATACCCGTGCAACGGGAATGGTGGAAACGAATCAGAAGTTGTATCACTATTTTATGAACGATACGGGAATTACCAGATCAAAATTCTCATGGAAAGATCTAGATTACTTGGTGGTATGGAATCGGATTGTAGAAAGAACGCAAAAAGAACATCCGGAATATGCCGAGTACGCAATTGCCAGCAGAAAGCGTGCGAATTTTACACTATTATCCAAAATGATGATCCGCGGATACAACAAAAACGACAAAGAGTTATGTGCAGTTCATGCGCAATTAAAGAAAAAGGTTCGCAAAGACTTTTTTGATTTGATGAAAATAAAAATGCCGCTCAGTAGAAAGGTTCTGCTGCTTATAGAGGTTTTATAGATGTTTGTAATTGAAAGATTTGTTGGGATTGGCTGTTATGTAGTGGCATTACTCTGCTGCTGCCATTTTGTCAAAAAAACGCCCAGCATGAAAAAAGTGAAAAAGATTCTGAATATATATCTTCTGATTCTTGTTATCATGGCGTATTTTTATGTTCCCTATATAACGATGGATCTGTATAGGCTTCAAATTGAAGTAAAACAATGGGTGGATTCCTACTCCTTAATGGATATAATCAGCCAATGCCTGAGATCCAGCACACCGGGATGGCTGCTCTATGGCTATTTGCTCGGGTTGACCCGTTTAGAGGGACTTTTGCCTGCATGTACGGCGTTGATCGTTTATCATAATATATTTTCAGTTATTATCAGCACCGCTGAGCATGAGAACACATATGGTTCCAAGCTTTCTGATTTGCTTTTTTATATCATGTCAATTGGCGAAATTTATATACTTGCTATTGGAAATATACGCACGGCAATCGGACTTTCCATTGTGGCAGTATGTTTTGTAAATGAAACATATCATAAAAGTAACTTTTTTAAGGATATCCCGCTTTATTTAATTGCAGCTTCTTTCCATCAGGCTGCACTAATTATGTGCGCGGCAAGAATTTTGATCGTGCTTGTGGATCCGATTATTGAAAATGGAAAAATTCCGGTTTGGAATTTGATTGCACTGACGGTAATACTGGCTTTTTTTGCAGCAAAACCACAAGTTATATTGAGATTTCTAAACAGTGCTACCGGAAAAGCGATAAATTATCTGAGCAAAAATTACTATGACTATTTTTGGGAACGACTGATCGGTGTTCTGAATATTATAGTTGTACTTGTTGCAATGCTGCAAATCCGAAAACTAAAATCAAAAAGCAAATTGAAGGAAACATTTTGGTTTTGCGCACTGATCGTATTATTAATTGTATTGTTCGGAAACGAATTTGCAATTTTCCGGAGATTAAGTGTTTTGCTTTCAATTATTGCAATCCCAATTATTTGCAGTTTGCTCGTAGAGGACGATTTATGCGTTCTGAAATTTGGTGGGCGATGCTTTTCGTTCCAAAAAATACTGAACTTTAATTCATGGATTGTTTTATTGTTGGAGTGCGTGCGCGGCGATCTATGTGGGTATAAATTTTTTCAATTATAAAAACAGCATGGATTAGATAAGGAAAGCGATATGTTATTTAGTATCATTATTCCGGTTTATAACACCGAAAAATATCTGAAGCAATGTTTGCAAAGCGTTTTGCAACAAACCTGTCAGGACTATGAAATTATTTTAATTGATGATGGCTCCACAGATAAATCTGGAACTTTATGCGATGAGTATGCCAAAATAGACAAGGTGACTTGTGTTCACCAGAAGAATCAAGGTCTTTCTGCCGCCAGAAATACTGGCGTTGCAGTGTCTCGTGGTGAATATTTGCTCTTTCTGGATTCAGACGATTATCTTTTGAGCCCATCTGCATTGGAAATCCTTGCAGCTAAGGCAAATGGAAGAGATCTGATAGAGTTTTTCTGGTCAGAGATTCCGGACGGTGAAACACCTGACAAGGGAGTACAATGCGTTACATCTTATTATACATGGAACGATTACAAGAATGGCGAGGAGTATTTAATAGATGCACTCCAAAAAGTCAGGTTTTTGCCATGGTATGCATGCATGCGAATCTATCGCCACAAATTCTGGGACGCTCATCAATTTGCATTTCCGGTAGGGAAAAAGTATGAGGATACTTGGCATACGCCGCAGGTTATCTTGGCGGCAGAAAGTATTGCGGTTGTTCCATATGCTGTGTATGGATATCGTGTAGCACGGGAGGGCTCTATAACGCAGGTGGCAAACCTTTCAGGTGAATTGGATCGTTTGGAGGGAATTAGTCGGAATATTCAAATGATACAGAATGATTCGAAGCTTTCACCAGAACTGAAGACATTGATGTGCGACAACTTGTCCTGTGGTTATTATAGTGCGCAGATACGCGCTGGAATGATGAAAGATGTCGAGCAGAAGAAAAAGATATTAGAAGAACTGAAACAAGTGGAGTGGATATGTGACTATACGCTGCATAATCCGCAAAAAAGCATTGCGAAACTGAACCATATAATTGGGATTCAAGGGACGCTTATATTGCTGAATCTTCGCCGAAAGCTGAAAGAATGGCATAATTGATATTTTGTGATTTTCTAATATGAGGGAAAGCAGGGCATGAAAAAGGATATAATCATCTGCAATACATATTTTCAATTGATAGAAGCAATTCAGCTGAAAAACACGCTGTTTTTGCATGAAAGCGTTACAGTGGTGTTTTCCGATCATTCGCGCAATGCGGAAAATATTATAAAACAAATCAAGTCTTTGGACATTTTTGAACAGTGCTTTTTTTGGAGCTCTTTTAAAAAAATGAAAGAGCAGGAAAAAAATTCGCATGAAAATCGTAGGCTTCTTTTATGTGAGATCAATGGAAAAAATGGCTACGGCAATCCATTTGAATCTGGAATTTGCGATGAACTGATCTACTATAACCAGTTTGACAATCTTAAAGTTGTTTTCGCAGAACTTTATGAGAAGAATCCTCAAATTAAAGTCTCTCGATTTGAGGAGGGTATCTTCTCTTATGCAGATGGAGAGTATCTAGCAAAAAAAGATAAAATCGTAAACCCACTACGGAAAATTCTAGGAAAGAAAACACTTTTAGAGTGTCAGCAAAATTTCTATTGTTTTTATCCGGAGCTGTACGAGGGTCATTTGAATCCGGTGCAGATTCCCAGAATTGAGGCAGATGGAAAAACAGCACAAGTTCTTTCAAAGCTGTTTGATACGTCAACGGCGGTTTATCCTCAAAAGTATATTTTCTTTTCCAGTGTATTTGATTTTGAGGGCGGTGCACCGGTCGGTGAACTTGAAGTAATCAAAAAAGTAGCCGCGCTGGTTGGAAATGAAAATTTGATTGTCAAAGTGCATCCACGCGATTCGATTGAACGATTTGCTTCTGCTGGATTGAACGTGGATAAAAATTCCGCAATTCCTTGGGAAGCAATTCAGCTAGGTCGTGATTTTTCCAATCATGTTTTTTTGACGGTCAATTCTGGAAGTGTTTTGAGTGTCAGTATGTTGCAGGAGAAAAAGCCGAAAATCCATTTCCTCTATAAATTGTGCGATTTGAGTGGGAATCCTTCCGCTGCGGCCAATACAAAGAAAATCAACGAGATTTTAAGCGAAGCCCGTTTGAAAGATAAACTTTCCGATGTGGATGCACCGGAAACGCTGGATGCAATTTTGGATTGAGAAGGTGGCAGGATGGATAATCGCTATAAATACCTGATAAAAAATACAGGAATTCTTACCATTAGCAGTTTCTCAACCAAAATTTTGACATTCCTGATGGTTCCACTCTACACCAGCGTTCTGACGACAGAAGAATATGGAACATATGATTTGGCTGTTTCAACTGTTTCGCTTCTGATTCCAATTCTTTCAGTGAATATTGTCGATGGTGTTATGCGTTACAGCATGGATTCTAGATATGACCGGGCCGATATTTTTTCGATTGGATTGCGGCGCATTTCAGTTGCGACATTCATATTTGCGGCAATTTTAGCATTTAATAGTATTTTTCAAATTACAAGTGTTTTTGCGGAAAAAGAACTGCTGATTCTTTTATATTTTATTTCAACATTGCTTTATTCTCTTCTGACGCAGTTTGCAAAGGGATGCGAAGCTGTGAAACAAATGGCAATTGCCGGAATTATCAGCACGATTTGTCTGGTAGGAACGAATATTTTGCTTCTTCTGGTTTTCAAACTGGGAGTCACTGGATTCTTTATTGCTTCTTGTGCGTCCCAACTGATTCCTGCAATTTATCTGGCAGCTCGGCTGAAAATATGGAATTATACGCATCTTAAAATCAACAAACAGGTACAGGCGGAGGTTCTAAAATACAGTGCACCGCTGGTTCTTACGGCTGTCAGCTGGTGGATCAATAGTGCATCGGACAAATATGTGGTGTCGTTTTTGATTGGCGTTTCTGCAAATGGTATTTTATCTGTTGCTTATAAGATCCCAACAATTCTCAATACGATACAGCAGCTCTTTTTGCAGGCGTGGCAGATCTCTGCAGTAAAAGAGTATAACGCGGATTCCAAAGCGTTCTATCAGGAGACATTTCAGATTTTGGATGCCTTGATGTCGTTTTTGGCACTTGGTCTGATACTGACAACGCGTATATTGGCCCATATTTTATATGCGAAAGATTTTTTTGTTGCATGGAAGTATGTCCCCTTTTTGATCATCAGCAGTGTAATCAATACGGCCTCTGGTTATTTGGGAGCAATCCTTTCTGCAAAAAAAGATTCCAAAACAATGGGTGAATCGGCTGTGATCAGTGCCATTGCAAATACAGTGATGAACATTGTCTTTGTAAAATTGTTTGGTGTTCAAGGCGCAACAATTGCCACAGCTCTTTCGAGTTTTCTGATTTTTGCAATTCGAGCAAGTCATACGCAAGATGTGTTACCGAAGAAAAGTATTTTTACATCCTTTTTTGTTTGGCTTATGTTGTGTGTGACAGCGTGGTTATATGTTTATTCTAAACACTATATCTTGATTCTGATCCCGATGGTGGCCGTTTTAATGTGCTATAGAAAAGTGTATTATACACTGCTTTGTAGTGCAAAAAGAATTATAAAAAAGAAATAAAGCAGGAGGATTGTATGAGCATTACAGCAATTATTCCCGTTCGTGAGGGAAGCCGTAGATTAAAAAACAAAAATATTGCACCCTTTGCAGGAACAAATCTTTTAATTAACAAAATCAATCAATTAAAACAGGTGGATGCAATTACCAATATTGTCGTATCTTCTGACTCTGATTTAATGCTTGCCATGGCTTCCTCTCAAGGAGTACTGACACATAAACGTGCACCGGAATTTTGCGATGAAAAGACCAAAACATTTGGTGAGGTCGTTGCCCATATTTGCGAAAATGTTCCGGGTGATGATATTCTCTGGGCTACTTGTACAGCACCGTTGGTTTTTCCACGGCACTATAAAGAAGCGATTAAGCTCTACCATGAGGCATTGGAACAGGGGTATGACTCCTTGGTGTCGATGGAAAAATTCAAGCGATATCTGTGGGATGATAACGGCCCCGTCAATTATGAACTTGGAATCAAACATGTTCCATCCCAACAGCTTCCGCCGTTATATTTTGTAACGGACGGCATTTTACTTGCTCCGCGTGAAAAAATGATTGAGTGGAAATATTTTCACGGGCACAATCCCTATCGGTACATCTTAGATAAAAGAACGAGCATTGATATTGATGATGGGCTGGATTTGGCATGTGCGCGCGCTTGGCTAGATATGGATGAATCGGTTTCTCAGATTGATCCATATATTGTCGGGGGGGGGCAGCATCTAACTGCTTCCGTCTAAGCGCAGGGCAATATGCTGGCACCGAAAGGAAGGTGGCAGCATGAAAACGGCATGTTTTATTCCAATTAAAGCGAACTCGGAAAGAGTGCCCGGAAAGAATCTTCGCGTTTTGAATGGAAAGAAGCTTTATCAATATATCTGTGAACATGTAAAAACGGCAGCGGTTTTTGATGACGTTTATATTGATACAAATAGTAACGAAATTGCAGAGTATGCTGACAAAATGGGATTTCATGTATTGGAACGAAAACCCGAATTGGCACAGAATACTGCAAATGGAAATGATCTTCTGGTCTACCATTACAATCTCTGCCCGGAGTATGATTACTATTTTCAACTCTTTGCAACAGCTCCATATCTTCAACCTGAAACGATTCAAGAGTGTGTTAATCGTTTGACTGCGAGTGAAGTTTATGATTCTGTATTTACTGCAACAGAAAATCATGGCTTTTACTGGCTGAATGGCACACCTATCAATTATCGGCCGGGAATTTTGCCGCGCAGTCAAGATATGCTTCCTGTCGTTGAAGAAAGTACAGGATTGTATGGGATTACGAAGGAATCTTTAGAGAAATATAGATGCAGAATCGGGAGAAAACCTTATATTTATTCTATAAGTAAGTTTGAAGCAGTTGACATTAATACAGAAGAAGATTTGAAGATTGCTGAGTATGTTGGGAGAATGATTTTCAATCTGTAAAGAAAAATTAGGAGGACAACATGAAAAGAACATTTGATACCGTTGAAGAACGTCTAGATTACATCGAATTTAGAGAAAACCTTCTTTATGCAAAGAGTCCTGTGGATCGAGTGCTTTTTGAAAACGAACTGACGGAACCCGAATATAAGGCGATTATGGATGTGATGGAAGATTGTCGCCAGAAGCTTGCAAATGGAGAGAGTGTTTCTAACGCATCTTTTGAACAGGCCATTTACGCAATTGTTCCGGATGATAAACATGATTATCATATGTGTGAAGCGCTTGCGGAGGCTTTTGCAGCGGAGCATCGGTGGGAAGAGGTTTTCCCTGCATTGTATGGCGATATGGCAAAATATGGCGGCTGATAAAAACTGCCTATTCGCATTGACGGAGATACCTTGCGATTATTTATAGTGGGTGCTATACTGAAGCCATCAAAAAACATTGGAGGTGTCCCATATGCCCCGTCCCAAAGGAAGCAAGAACAAGCCCAAGACCGTAAAAGCAACCGTCGACTTTGCTGCACAGCTCGCTGAAAAGCAGGCTGCAAAGGAAGCCGCTGCCGCCGAAATTGCATCCATCACTGCGAATATCGATGCGCTGAAAGCAGACCTGAAAACCAAGAAGGCAGAGCTGAAATCTATCGATAAGGAAATCGCCAGAATCGAGGCTAAAAAGATCAAAGCTGAAACCAAAGCAGCGGAATCGGCAAAGAAAGCCGAAGTAGAGGACGTGCTGAAAAAGCTGCTGGCAAGCGGCGTGAGTGCAGACGAGATTCTCGCAAAGCTGAAGTGATTTATAGCAATTCAACTTTTTAATGCAACAGCAACAGCGTTGAATTGCATATTGCAAATATGATGTTTGGATGTTGCACTAATTTCTTGACTTGCGATAAAAAATTCTGACGCAGCAGTTGACGGGAATATCTACGCCGCAAGCAGTGCGAGCTGGTACCAACTCGCGATTTTTGAATCGGATTTTTCAAAACCAAAATTCAAAATGCTTGTTGGGCTGTGCCCAAACCCCATTTGTTCTGCATCGTGCCGATGCAGGCTACACGTTTGTTCCAAACGCTTTTATAACAAAACGAAGAGACAGACCAGAGTTCTTCTCCAAGGAAGGGCTTTGGTCTGTCGTCGTTTATTGGGACTTTGTTTTCAGCGCTGCTCTTTTCGTCTGTGCGGCCCGGCCACATAGCTGGACGGGGTGAGCGGCTGTTTTATCATCAAAGTTACAAAGAGAAATGCAGAGAAGGGGACAATCTTCTTCAGCGCAGACAGTATATTGAACACAACCATTTTTATTCAGCCTATTATAAAGGTATCGGCTACTGTGGAGCAAGGATATCAACCGTTATGTAAAACCGCAGCCCTCCGACTGCGGTAAAAATCAAAGATTGGATAGTTGCGAAAGAATCTGTTTACTGATGCTGATCAGTTCGTCCAGCCGGGCGCGCAAGTCCTCTAAATCGGCAGCATAGACTTGACCGTTTTCGTTGGCAGCTCTGGCGTACTGGTTCAGATTGTTGCTGCACATCTGCAAAAGATATGCCATCCGGCGCAGCTGCGGCAGATCAAGTTGCAGACAATATCCATCCAGAGCCATCTTACGCAGATAGGAACCAATGCTCAGAATGCCGCAGGATTCCATTTTGTTCCGGATTCGTTCCAACTCCGGCTTGCTGACCCGGAAGTGAAGCTGCTGGTCACGGCGGTCATTCATCGGGAATCACCATGGCGGTTCCTTCGGAACGGATGGCACGGGTAGAATCGTTGTTCATAGTCTTTTCTCCATTTTGATAAAAGAAAAAGACCCCATCGGGTCTTTCGTTGCAGTGCGGTTCAGCGCTCATTCTGTCGCTGCCGTTTGCGCTGCCATTGGTCCAGCAGCTTGATGATGGTGTCCTCCATTTGTTTTGGGGTGTAACTGCGGGGAAAATACTTCCGCAGGGTTTCGTTTTTGATGACAACCTTGTCCAGTTCGTCCTTCTTGGCTTCGCCCATGACCGCAAAGGCAACATCATACGAGAAGTGCCCTTCCAGCGCCAACTTCTTGAGCCGCTGCGCTTGGGAGAGGGACGGCGCATTCTGAGTGTCCTCCATGGCTTCTAAAAAATCCCGCTGTTGGGCTTCGTCCAGATAGGACAACTCCACAGCGGGATTGAATGCAATTTTCTTTTCGTCCACCATGTCCAATAGTTCAGGGATAAGGTTGGTCAGGCGGATGAAACGCTGAATTTGACTGCGGCTTTCACCTGAATCCAGTGCCACTTTTTCATCTGCCCGCAACTTCGTCCCAATTTGGGACGAAGTTAAATCGGACCTGGCACCTTGATTTTTCAGAGCCTCAAGCTTCATTTTGTAGGCAAAGGCCCGCTCACTAGGCAGGATGTTCTCTCGTTGGAGGTTCGAGTCCACCATGAGCAAAACGGCGGCATTGTCGTCCATGTTGCGAACGATAACCGGCAAGGTTTCAAGCCCGGCAAGCTGTGCAGCGCGCTGACGGCGGTGTCCGGAGATGATTTCGTAGCCTCCTTCCGGGCGTGGTCGGGCAATCAGTGGAGACAGTACCCCATATTGCTCCACGCTCTCCACCGTGCGCTGCATGGATTCATCATCCAATACTTTGAATGGATGGTTCGTGAATGGGTGCAGTTCCGCAAGGGGAATTTGCTGAATCTGTTCCCGCCGCTGCTCCTGCCGGGATTCCTCGGTAGAAAAAATGTCATCTGCACCTTTTAGCGACACGTTAAAGCCGCTCTTTGTCATTCGCCAACACCTCCTCTGTCAAAGACTGGTAGACTTTCGCCTACGGTTCCCCTTTCCGCAGAACGTGCGGAAAGGGGAACGGCCTTGCCGATATCGCCTTTCTGGTTGACGATGGCAATCGTGGTTGCTTTCTTTGAAATTCCTATCACCTCCGATTCGCTAAGTCGTGGTTGGTTTGGTTCTGATAGAAAAGCTGCATCGTGGTGGGTGCGTTGTACAGAGAAGCAAGCAGATATTGTTTCATGTTACGGATTGGGCTGCTGTTCTCTGCAAGGCACTTCAGCACAAAACAGATATGGTCGGCGTTCAGCTTCATAAACCGGCTGCGCACCACCTCGGCAGGCTTGTCATCCCCGGCGATGTGCAGCAGCTTGCGGTTGGTGGCGCAGGTGTCCACCAGCAAATCTACGATCTGATAGATGGAGTCCTCATCATCCGGGCAGAGCCGGAGCAGGAGCTCCACCTCCAAAGACTGAGAAAAATATTCTTCCAGTTGTTCGCGTTTGCTCATCTCATCTGCTTCTTCTGAATAGAAAGGATCAGTCTCACTCATTTCAGTATTATTCTTATTAGTCTTATTTGCTTGCGGTTTTGGCTGTTCCAGAATTGCGATTTCGGCAGCACCAGAATTGCTGTTTTGGCAATTCTGTACTTGCGCTTTTGGCAGTCCAGACGAAAAATCCTTGACGTAGATCAGGCTGGGCCTGCCCAGACCACGGCGTTTGCGCTCGACGAGGTCGATGTCCTCTAGTTCCCGGAGCAGCTTGACCGCCTTGTGTTCGGCGCAGCAGAGGGATTTCTGCACTTCCCGGACGGTGTAGATGATATACACCCGGCCCTGCTCGTCCCGCCAACCGTTTTTCGCCGACAGGCTCATGCGGTCAAGCAGGATGCCATACAGTATTTTGGCATCTGTGGACAGATTTTGAAACCGCTGCTCCTGAAACAGCGCCTTTGGAATACGGAAGAACGAAAATAGCTCTCCGGCTTGTCCGTAGAAATAATCAAGTGTCATATGATTCTGTCAAGGCTGAAAAAATAACGCGGATACATCAACATCATTGAAAAATCCTCCTTATGAATAATTCGTGCAAATAAAAAAGCGCAACTTCGATTTGTGAAAATCGAAATTGCGCGATGTAACTTAGCAGGGGATAAAAGTCATTTGTCGGGGGCGTTTGACCACAATTTGACCACAATAGAAACGAAACTTCTTGACATCAAATGAAATAGAATGAAAAAACGAATTCGGAAATTAGTGATATAGCGTATAGTGTGTGCCGTTTTGACCAATGTGTCCGCGAGTGGAGCACAATGGGGTTCAAGAGGCCGTGAGTTCGATTCTCGCCACTCGGACCAAACAAAAATAATCCGAATTTGTTTCCGATAGGAGATGGGTTCGGATTATTTGTTTTCTACCTTGATTTCATTTGGCTTATAATGCCCGCCAATCACGAACAAAGCCCCGCCCTGCACCGCACGGGAATGTGTGCGATGCAGGGCGGGGCTTGCTGCTCGTTAAGCTTCCGGTTCCGCCTTGGCGGCGTCGAGGAAGGCTTTGATCTTGTCGATCTGGATCTGTGCCACGGCGCGGCCGGTCTCGTAGACGCGGCGGAGCTGATCGGGGTCACGCTCCATGGCGCCGATCTCCAGCGGGATGGGCGGGCGGATGACGTAATCGGCACCGGCCTGCTCCAGCATGGAGATGTAGCTCAGCGTCTCGTTGTAGCGCTCGTGGCGGTCGGCCACGGCCTCCACAAAGGCCGGATAGCGCAGATACCGCGCCCGGATGGCGGGCAGCAGGGGGTTCTTCTTCTTGACGAAGCTCTTGGGCTGGGTCAGGATGATGAGATTGCGCTTGTAGCCGATGGACTCAAAAAAGCGGATGGGGATGGAGTCGGCGACGCCGCCGTCCAGCAGGCCGTAATGGCCGATCTGGACGATCTTGGCGGCCAGCGGCATGGAAGCCGATGCCTCCATCCAGCGGACATCTTCGGCGTCACCCGTGCGGCATTTGTGGTAAATGGGTTCGCCGGTCTTCACGTCCGTGCAGACGACGAAAAAATCCATGGGCGAGGCCGCAAAGGCCGTTTCGTCGAACGGGTCCAGCTTTTCGGGGACATCGTGATAGCAGAACTGTTCGCTGTACAGATTGCCGGTGCGCAGCAGATTCTTGAAGCTGGCATAGCGCCGGTCGTTGCAGTACTGGGTGTTGTAGCGGATGGTGCGGCCGATCTGATGCGACTTGTAATTGCAGCCGAACACGGCACCGGCCGACACGCCGATGGCACCGTCCACCGTGATGTCATGTTCCATCAGCACATCCAGAACGCCTGCGGTGAACATACCCCGCATCGCGCCGCCTTCCAAGACCAATCCTGTTTTCATATGGTGTTGCTCCTTCTTGTCCTTCGTATCCCACAGTGCGGGAGGCTCTCCACAACCTCCGCAGCTCCTCGGCCTCGTATTCCGAGGATTACCTTCAGTATACTCGAATTTTTGGAGAAAACAAGAGAGAAATTGCCCAAAAGACCTTGAAATCCGGTAGGGGAATCCGGTATACTAGGTGAAATCGAAATGCTGTATCAAAAGCTTGGAGGAAGAGACTGAAATGAAACTGCTGGAAGATCGGATTCGCAAGGACGGCATCGTGCGCGAGGGCAACGTGTTGAAGGTGGACAGCTTCATCAACCACCAGATGGACATCCCGCTGTTCCGCGAGATGGCAAAAGAGTGGAAGCGCCTGTTTGCAGGCAAGCCCATCAACAAAGTGCTGACCATTGAAGCCAGCGGCATCGGCATTGCAGCAGTGGTCGCCAGCGAGTTCAATGTGCCGGTGGTCTTTGCCAAAAAGTCCATGAGCATCAATCTGGACTACAACAATTACGAGACCAGGATCCAGTCCTTCACCCACAAAAAGATCTATAACGTCATCGTCTCCAAAAAGTTCCTCACCCCGGAAGACCATGTCCTCATCATCGACGATTTCCTGGCCAACGGCTGCGCCCTGATGGGCCTGCTGGAACTGGCCAATGAGGCCGGGGCCACCGTCGAGGGCATCGGCATCGCCGTCGAGAAGGGCTTCCAGCAGGGCGGCGAGCTGATCCGCAGCAAGGGCATCCAGCTGGAGAGCCTCGCCATCGTCGAGTCCATGGATGCGGCCACCGGTGAAATCCGGTTCCGCGAGCAGCCGCAGCAAAATTAACCACGAACCTTTCAGACCGCTTCGGCGGTCTTTTTTGTTAGGCACCATCGAAGCTGTCGCCGTCGGCGGGGAGGTCGGCGGCGGTGGGCTCGGAGGCAGCTGCATCCGGCACAGCGGCGCGGGGGATGCCCTTGTAAACGAGAGTCTGTTCCAGCACCTCGGCGCAGACGGGGGCCGAGAGGCTGCCGCCGGCTGTGGTCCAGCTGTGGGGCTCATCAAGGCAGACGAGGCAGAGGAACTGCGGGTCGTCGATGGGGGCTACGGCCACAAAGCTGGCGATGCGGGCTTTTTCGTCGGCGCTGTCCAGCTTCTGGCTGGTGCCGCTCTTGCCGCCCACCCGGTAGCCCGCGATCTGTGCGTTCCGTCCGCCGCCGTAGAGGACGACGGCCTCCATCATCTCCCGCATGACGGCGCTGGTCTCGGCCTTGAGCACCTGCCGGGTGCAGGCGGGGCCGATGTGTTCAATGAGGCTCCCATCCGGCGCAAGGATGTCGGAGACCACGTAGGGCCGCATCAGCTTCCCGCCGTTGACTACGGCGCAGACGGCCGCTGCCATTTCAAGGTAGGAGATCTTGCTGCTCTGCCCGAAGGCACAGGAGGCCAGCTCCACCGGGCCCATCCGGTCGGCGGTGTAGTACAGGCTCTTTTTCGGCTCCGCGGGCAGGTCGATGCCGGTGGGCTCCCGGAGGCCGAAGGCGGCGAAGTAGCTGCAGAAAGCCTCCCTGCCCAGCCGGGCACCGATCTGGATGAAGCTCTGGTTGCAGGAGTTTTCGAGCGCCTGGGTCACAGTCTGGGCCCCGTGGCGCTTGTGGTTGGCGCAGTGGAACCGCGTCCCGGCCACCGAGATGGACTCGCCGCAGTAGAAACTGGAATGCCGGGTGATGGCCCCGGCATCCAGCGCGGCGGCGCAGGTGATGAGCTTGAAGACGCTGCCCGGCTCGTAGAGGTCGCTGACGGCCTTGTTCCGCCACTGGGTCTGCTGGGCCAGCTGCAGGGCGGCACGGCGCGCCTCGCCGGAAAGGCTCTCCACCTGATTCCGGGCGGCTTCGTCTGCGATGACGCGGGGCTCGTTGGGGTCGTAGGAGGGGGTGGTGGACATGGCCAGAACGGCCCCGGTGTTCACGTCCATCACGATGCCCACGGCCCGCGCGGCCACATGGTGTTCCTGCACCGCGTACCCCAGCGCGTTTTCCAGATAGTGCTGGATCTGGGGGTCGATGGTCAGCCGCAGGCCGTCGCCCTCGGTGGGAAAACGCTCGGTCTCGTAGCTCTGTTCCAGCGTGTAGCCCCAGGCGTTGACCGCGGTCAGCACCACGCCGTTCTCGCCGGTGAGCAGGCCGTCGTACTGCAGCTCCAGCCCGGAGACCCCGGCGTTGTCCACATTGGTGAACCCCAGCACCGACGCGAGGAACTGCCCCTGCGGATACCACCGCTTGGAGTCCTGATTGATGCGGATGCCGGTGATGCCGTTGGCCTCACAGAACGCCCGCACCCGGTCGGCGGTGGTGCGGTCCACCCGGTAGCGGAGCAGGCAGTCGTTGGAGCGGCGGTCGCGGAACGATTCCAGCAAGCTGGCCGCGTCGAGGTCCAGGATGTCCGCAAGGCCTTCGGCGGCGAGGGAGAGCTTGTCGTCTGGCATCTCGCGGGGCGAGGCGCGGAGGGTCCAGCAGCTGCTGTTCGCCGCCAGCAGAACGCCGTCGGCGCTGTAGATTTTGCCCCGGTCCGCGGGCACGACGGTGTCCCGCAATTGCTGGCCGAGGGCACGGTCGGTGTACCAGCGGCTGGTGCGCAGCTGCAAATAAAACAGCCGCGCCGCCAGCCCCAGGCAGACGGCGCAGAATACCACGGCCACCATCCGCGCCCGGCGGCGGAAGGCCTGCTCCGGGAGGGTGCGGAGAGGCATGACATCATCTCCCTTCGTCGCTATTTTATGTACCGGCGGCTCCAAAAAGACTAACGCCCCGGCTTCCAGCGTACAATAAGAGGACAGGGGGTGAACGGATGAAAGAAACTGCTGCAGCCCGGCCCGGCGGGCGGCACCGGGCCGGACTGCGGGCGTTGCCTGCGCCGGACCTGCCCTTTCTGGTGCTGGTGCTCACGCTGGTGGGCTTTGGGCTGGTGATGCTGGGCAGCGCATCGGGGGCCGTGGCGCTCTATCGGCGGGGCGACGCTTTTGCCTACCTCCGCCCGCAGCTGCTCTATGCGGCGCTGGGCATCGCCGGGATGGGCCTTGCCAGCCGGGTGGATTACCACATCTTCCACAAACTGGCGTGGCCGCTTCTGGGCGTTTCGCTGCTCTTGTTGACGGCGGTGCTGTTCATGCCGGAGTACAACGGCTGCAAGCGGTGGCTGGTGCTGCCGGGGCTGGGCACCCTGCAGCCCAGCGAGATCGCAAAATTTGCGGTGGTGCTGGTGTTTGCCCACATCATCTCGCTCAACCATGACCGGATGCAGAGCTTTGCCGTGGGGGTGCTGCCCTTTGCTCTGGTGCTGGGCGTGGTGGCGGCGCTGATGCTGCTGGAGCCGCATCTTTCCGGTACGCTGCTCATTTTGGGCATCGGCGCCGTGCTGATGTTCGTGGGCGGCACCGGGCTGCGGTGGTTCGTGCTGGCGGGCGTGGGCGGTGCCGGGGCCATCGCGGCGGCGGTGGTCATCATGCCGGACCTGGTGCCCTACGCAGCAGACCGCCTCCGCTCCTGGCAGGATCCCTTTGCAGACCCGCTGGGCGACGGGCACCAGACCATCCAGAGCCTGTATGCCATCGGGTCGGGCGGGGCAGCCGGGCTGGGGCTGGGCAACAGCCGCCAGAAGCACCTTTTCGTGCCCGAACCGCAGAACGACTTCATCTTTTCCATCGTCTGCGAGGAGCTGGGCTTCATCGGGGCCTGTGCGGTGGTGGGGCTGTTCGTGCTGCTGCTGTGGCGGGGCATCACCATCGCAGCCAGAGCGCCCGACCGATTCGGGGCGCTGCTGGTGGTGGGCTTCGTGGTGCAGGTGGCGCTGCAGGCCGTGCTGAACGTGGCCGTCGTCACCAACACCATCCCGAACACCGGCATCAGCCTGCCCTTCTTTTCCTCCGGCGGCACCAGCCTGATGATGCTTCTGGGCGAAATGGGCATTGTTCTGTCCGTTTCGAGGGGCGAGACGTAAAAAGAGTGCGGGGCCCGCCTGTTTCCGGAAACCACGCTGCGCTTCCGGTCTGCCAGAGGCTCCCCCCCTTTGGGGGCGCTGGTACGCGAAGCGAGACGGAGAAGAACAAACAAAACGACAAATTCCAATGCACATGCAGCCCTCATTTCGCATACCGTGGGGTATCTTTTGCGAAATGGGGGCTGCATTTATGGAAAACCGGATCGTGGTGATGGGCGGCCGCCCGCTGAACGGTGCAGTGCGCATCCCGGCGGCGAAAAACAGCGTGCTGCCGCTGCTTGCGGCGTCGATGCTCTGCGGCGATGTGCGCCTGCGGGCCGTGCCGCGCCTTTCGGATGTGGCGGCGAGCCTGGCGCTTTTGCGGGGCGCAGGCTGTGCAGCCCGGTGGGAAGGGGAGGATATCCTTGTCTCCGGCACCCCGCAGAACAGCAGCCTTCCGGGGCAAACTGCCGAACAAATGCGGGCGTCCATCCTCTTCTGTGCGCCGCTGCTGGCAAAGCTGGGCCGTGCCGAGACGAGCCTGCCCGGCGGGTGCAACATCGGGGCACGGCCCATCGACCTGCATCTGGCCGGGCTGCGCCAGATGGGGGCGGTAGAGTGGGAGGCAGGCCCCGGCCGGCTGGTGCTGACGGCTCCGTCCGGCCTGCACGGGGCAGAGATCACCTTGCGCTTCCCCAGCGTGGGGGCCACGGAGACGCTCGTGCTGGCAGCGACCTGCGCCAGAGGCACCACTGTGCTGCGGGGTGCGGCGCGGGAGCCGGAGATCGCAGACCTGGCCGCATTTCTGAACCGCTGCGGCGCACACATCCAGGGGGCGGGAAGCTCCACCCTTTGCATCGAGGGGCGGCGGAACCTTTCCGGCTGCGTGTTTTCGCCGCTGCCGGACCGCATTTTTGCCTCCACGCTGGCTTGCGCGGTAGCGGCAGCGGGCGGGCGCGCCGAACTGAGCGGCTGCCCGGCTTCGCTCTATGCGCCGGTGCTGGAAATTCTGGAACAAATGGGGTGCCGGGTGGAGAAAGGCGGCGACAGCGTTCGGCTCTCCCGCTTCGGGCGGCTGTATGGGGCCGGGCGGGTGTTCACGGGCGTTTACCCGGCCCTTGCCACGGATGCGGCCCCGCTGCTGGCGGCGGCTATGCTCTGCGCCGAGGGGGAGAGCAGCATCGAAGACGTCATCTTTGAGCGGCGGTTCGGCTGCGCGGCCGGTTTTGAACGCCTTGGCGCGAAGGTGCAGGTCAATGGACGAACATTGTGCATCCGGCCGGGAGGGACGTTGCGGGGCACGGAGCTGGCTGCGCCGGACCTGCGGGGCGGGGCTGCACTGGTGGTGGCGGCGCTGGCCGCGTCCGGGACCAGCGTGATCGGGCATCCGGAACATATCGACCGGGGATATGCCGCTTTTACGGAGATTTTGTCATCTTTGGGGGCACAAATTCGCCGTGAAGAGCGCTCTCGAAACTTATCTGCGAAAAAAACCTCTTCAAAAAAGCAAAATCATCTTGCAATCGGAACAGAAAGATGGTACGATACAGTTATATAAATGTAGGTTTGATATAATTCTGTGCGAAATGCTCAGGTCTACGATAACATCCGCAATGGAGGACAAAAGTTATGGCACTCATGCTCGACGAAGAAATGGACGAAAATGTTACGACGATCAAGGTCATCGGCGTAGGCGGCGGCGGCGGCAACGCAGTCAACCGCATGGTGAGCGACGGCCTGCAGGGCGTCGAATTCATCGCAATGAACACCGACCAGCAGGCGCTGGCCAAGAACCATGCTGCCACCAAGGTGCAGCTGGGCTCCAAGCTCACCAAGGGCCGTGGTGCGGGTGCAGACCCGGAGATCGGCCAGCGTGCGGCCGAGGAGAGCAAGGACGAGATCGCAAATGCCCTCAAGGGTTCGCAGATGGTCTTCATCACCGCCGGTATGGGCGGCGGCACCGGCACCGGTGCGGCTCCCGTTGTGGCGGAGGTCGCCCATGACCTGGGCATCCTGACCGTCGGCATCGTCACCAAACCCTTCTCGTTTGAGGGCAAGCGGAAGATGGGTCTGGCCGAGCAGGGCATCGCAAACCTGCTGATGCACGTGGACAGCCTGATCGTCATCCCCAATGAGCGCCTGAAGATGATCAGCCAGGAGAAGATCACCCTGATGAATGCCTTCCAGGCCGCCGACAACGTGCTGCGCCAGGGCGTGGAATCCATCTCCGCCCTGATCAACGTGCCGGCCTTCATCAACCTGGACTTCGCCGACGTGCGCTCCATCATGAAGGATGCAGGCTACGCACACATGGGCGTGGGTAGCGCAAAGGGTGCCGGCAAGGCAGAGAACGCCGCCAAGGCTGCCATTTCCTCTCCGCTGCTGGAGACCAGCATCGCCGGTGCACACGGCGTTATCATCAACATCACTTCCAGCCCGGACATCGGCCTGGAGGATGTCGAGACCGCTGCCGGTCTCATCACCCAGAGCGCACACCCCGATGCGAACATCATCTGGGGTACTGCGTTCGACGAGAACCTGTCCGATGAGATGCGCGTGACTGTCGTTGCCACCGGCTTCGACAACAAGATCCCCGAAGGCCTGCGCAGCACCCTGAACGGTGCCGCCGCTTCCGTCAGCTCTGCTCCGTCGGCTGTGTTCAGCTCGGATGTGGCGGCAGCCAAGAACAGCGCAGCCGCCGCTTCGGCTCCCGCTGCCGGTGCTGCAAAGCCCGTGGAAGAGGAGAGCAGCGACAACCGTTATTATGACGAGCTGCTGGCGATCCTGAACAAGCGCAAGTAAAAACAGCAAATGGCGTGAGCTCTTTGCACGGAGGTGTGAGGAGGGCAGGAGGATGCTACCGCAGGACGTATGGCTGCGCACCGAATGGCTGAGCTGCCGCAGGAACAGCGTGTTGCGCTGTGTGGAGCGGTACAGTGCCGCTGCGGCCAGCGAATACCGCCGCGCTCTGCGCAAGGTGCAGGAAGTGGAGGAAACTATGGCGCAGGTTGGAACAGAGACCGGGCCCCATGGCACGGCCTCTCAGCCCGCTGCACGGCTGCAGTCGGGTGAAGTGGAAGCCTTGAACCGCCGCCTGTCGGCAGCAAATGCCGAGATCCGGCGTTATCAGACCCGCCTTTTTGCCTGTGAGCGCGAAGTGGTCGCGCTGCGGCAGGAGAATGCGGAACTGGAAGCACTCTGCGATCAGGCGCGCAAAAATGAGCTGCTGCCGCCCAAGACGCCTCAGCCCCCGGTGCTGGACCAGCCCGGCCTGCCGGTGATCGTGTTCCCCGGCCAGGCAGCGCAGGAAACGGCGCTCCCGGAGGCTGCTCCGCAGAGCACCCCCGCCCCGCAGGCGGCAGAGCCTGCACCGGCTCCCAAAGCCGCCGAAGTGCCCGAACCGGAAGAAGTGCGGGAATCCCCCTTTGCACAGAAGGACTGGAAACCCACCACCCGGCTGGACTACCTTTCGGTGGACATCGTGCATCAGCTGGAAGCGCTGATGGGATAATACAAAACACAAAGACGACCGGAAACGCATTGCGCTTCCGGTCGTCTTTTGTCATGTCTGTTATCTTACGCTGCTGGTCCGGTGTTCCATGAGATAGGTGGCCTCCAGGTCTGCGATGTGCAGTTTGACGGCCAGCGGATATTTGTCGTAGGCTTCCGAGATGGCGAAGCAGCCGCCCTTGGCCGCGTCGTCAAAGCCGCCCATGTGCCAGCGGATGGCCACGGCCTCCTCGACCTTCAGCTTCATGAACCGCTCGATGAGGAAGACGCTCTTCTCGCCGTGGCCGTAGGGAAACAGGTCCTCGACGCTGTAGAAGGGGACTTTCTCCCACTGGCCGGTGGCGTCGTTCTTCACGTTGCGGGTGCCGACCTTGTAGTAGTTGGCCTTGCACAGGTCGTGCAGGAGTGCGCAAATGGCAAAGGTCTCCTCGCTGTCACCCTCGGTGAAAAAGGTGTCGTGCAGCGCATGGTAGACGTTGAGGCTGTGCATGCACAGCCCGCCCTCGCAGGCCCCGTGGAAGCGGGTGGAAGCCGGTGCGGTGAAGAAATCCGTCTTCTTGTCCAGCCATTCCAGCAGCTTCTCGCTGCCGGAGCGGGTGACGTGCTGGTGCCAGAGGGCCAAAAACTCTTCGCGGTCGCCCATCTTACAGCTCCAGATCGTCCAGGATGCCCTTGAGGATGGCCAGCTCGTCGTGGCTCAGGGAGATGCCCTTGCCCATGCGGGTGCCGTCCGGGGACCAGTCGCGGATGTCGTACTTGGGGTCGCCGTCGTTCCAGCTGATGAGGTTGAGCTGACGCTCCCAGCCGCGGGGCCGCTGAGAAAGCACCGCGATGCGCTGAACGACTTCGTATTTGATTTCTGCCATAGTTCCTTTACCTGCCTTTGCTTTGTTTGCTACCATAATAAAAGAACATGGCGCAGATTTCAACCACTAATTGAAAATTCTTTGAAAAATTTACAGTCGCTTAACCGTAGGGGGCGTCTTCCCGCCAGTCGACAAGGTCCTGAACGCCCTCGGAGTCGTCCGGGGCGGGCTGGCGGCTGTGGAGCCGCTGCTCGGTGGAGAACAGCCCCGGCGCGTATTCGGCCATCACGCCGGGCACCTGCCCTTTGAGGAACGCCGCCGCATTCTTCTGGCGGCAGGCCACGGGGGTGCCGTCGGTCATGGGCACTCCGGACGGCTCGTTGGGCGGGATCTCCGGCGGCGGGATCTGTACGTCCGGGCCGTCGGGCGTGCTGGGCGGCTGGGCCGGGTCCGGCTCTTTGCCCAGCGGCGGGGAACACCGGCTGCATGCGGCCTCCGGGGCTGCCGAAACGCCGGGCCTGTCTTCCAGCTCATGCCGGATGAAGGGCGTCAGAGAATCCATAAAAAACACCTCCAACGGTAGGGTGCCCGTTGGAGGTGCAGATATGCGCTGAACCTCCGCGCACTAACAAAAGCCCCACTGGGGCTGCTTGTGGCACTGTGCGGCAGGGCCTTGCGGGTTGCGTTTGCTGATTTTTCCGCAGCTCCTTGGCAGGGCTTTGAAAAATCAGAACGCTGCCCCAACAACTCCTCCCTGTTTCTGCCGCAGGCAGCGGTCGTCGTTGTTGCTGTTCAAGTCCTCTTATCCGCATAGAAGAGTGTTTCCAAAAGGACGGATGCAAAAGAAAAACGACAGCCTTTTTGAAAACTGTCGTTTGAGAGTGCAGTAAAGCAATCCAAATCCGAACCATTTCCCTCGGATGCGACTTTTGTCGCCTCTCCAAAGGTGACGGTCTGTGTTCCTTCTTTATAGTTGAAGGTTATCAAAACCTTATCATCATACAGGTAAATCGCATTGATGAAGGTATCCACTAGTGCCTGCCGCTGGTCTTTCAGGCTCATGTCCAGCTTACGGAACCGCAGCAGCCAAAACCTGATAAATTCTTCGGTCACTTTCGGCTTCGCCAGCTTTTCTTCCGCAATGCGGGCTTCAAGCTCCCGCTTGGTTTCTTCGAGCTGCTCCAATCGCTGCTTGGTGGAACTGGTGAGGATTCCAGCCTGAATCGCATTGAGCATATTCTGGATACCGGATTCTGCATCCCGGAGCTGTTTCTCATAGAGAGGAAGATTGGTATTCTCCCGGTCTTGCAGCTCCATGACCTTGGCAATGATGGATTCCATGGCGGCATCGTCCTTGACAAGCTGCATGGTCTGGTTGACCACCAGATCTTCCAGCCACTGTTTGCGGACGGTTTTCTTTTTGCAACCCTTCTTCTTTTTGGCGGTGGCACATTTATAATAGCGGTGGACTTCTCCCGTCCGGCTCGTACCACTCTCGCCAAACATCAGCGCACCACAGTAGCCGCAGAACAGCTTGGTGGTAAGCAGGTAGTCATCCTCTGCCTTTCTACGGGCAGGGGCTTTCTTGTTTTTCAACATCTTTTCCTGTACATCGTTGAAAAGCTCTGCGGACACAATGGAGGGAATCGCATCGGGAATCAAAACATCACGATATTTCAGCTCCCCGATGTAGCGGCGATTGTTCAGCATATGCTGAATGGTGTTGAAGGTCATCAGCCCGCCACGCTGGTTCTTGACGCCCTTTTCGTTCAGCCAATCCCGAATTTCCCGCATGGTCTGACCATCGTTATACCGTTGAAACGTTTCCGCTACGAACGGCGCAGTCAGTGGGTCGATCTCAAAACGGCGGTCTGCGTTGATGGTGTATCCAAAGGGAATGGCACCGCCAGTGAACTTTCCCTTCAGTGCGTTTTCGGTCATGCCACGAATGACCTTTTCAGACAGGTCAGCCGAGTAGTATTCGGCGTAGCCTTCCAGCACCGATTCCAGAATGATGCCTTCCGGCCCTTCAGAGATGATCTCAGTGGCCGAAACGAGCTTGACACCATTCTTCTTCAGCTGGGTCTTATATCGGGCGCAGTCATAGCGGTTGCGGGCGAAGCGGTCCAGCTTCCAGACCAAAACGATGTCGAACAGCTTGCGCTCGCTGTCCTTGATCATCTGCTGAAACTGAGGCCGGTTGTCCGTTTTGGCCGAAATCGCCCGGTCAATGTAGTGCTTAACCACCGTGATACCATTCTTCTCGGCATAAGCGGTGCACTCGCGAATCTGGCCTTCGATGGATTCTTCACGCTGGTTGTCGGAGGAATAACGGGCGTAGATGACGGCAGTCATAGCAGGACCTCCCTTCAGATAGGTTTGGCGGGATTTTATTTCGTATAATTTATATCACATTTTGTATTATTTTGCAAGAAGATCTTTAAAAGGTCGTTCTTTCGGTTTTGCTGTAGAGACGGATTGTTACATCCCAATTTTGCATTTATCACAAACTGTCCAGTCAGGCGATGTGCAACTTACCCAAAAAGATTCATCGGAAGAAGTCGATTTCCGCATAGATTGCGGCAAAACCATTCATGGACAATCCTTTGTAGAGCTGTTACACTAATATTGTCAAAAACGAAACGCCCGGAAAGGAGCGAAGCAACATGAAGATCATTTTTCGGGCCGATGACTTGGGCTTCAGCGAAGGGGTCAACTGCGGTATCTACCGTGCCGTCAAGGACGGCCCTATCACCTGCACCGGCCTGATGCCCAATATGCCTCAGGCGGCCGCCGGATATGAGATGGTTCGGGATACCGGCGTGGAGGTGGGCCAGCATACCAACATCTGCGTGGGCAGACCTTTGAGCGACCCGGCAAGGATTCCCTCTTTGGTGGGGAGCGACGGTAACTTCTGCACCAGCCGTGAGATACGCGCCCGCAAACAGGACACCATTGTCTTGGAGGAGGTGGAGCTGGAGATTCAGGCACAGCTGGACCGGTTCCGCGCGATCACCGGCAAGGACCCCGCCTATTTTGAGGGGCACGCCGTCATGTCCCCCAACTTCTTTCAGGGGCTGAAAAATGTAGCGGCCCGCAATGGCCTGCTCTACTGTGACCCGGTAGATCCCCAGTGGTCGAAAGAGCACGGCATCCAGTGCGCATCCTTCTACCACCTGGATGAAAAGGGACTCTATGATCCGTGCAAGTATATCTTCGGGGATGAAGCCAAACTGACGGACAAAGAGTGCTCCGTGCTGGTGTTCCACCCTGGTTATCTGGACCAGTACCTGCTGGACCATTCCTCCTACACCCTCATCCGGCCCATGGAGACGGCCTTCCTGTGCAGCGACGCCCTCAGGGATTGGATGCGGCAAAACCAGGTGGAGCCCATGACATTTACGGGCCGGGTCAGGAAATTTTTGGGAAAGGACGGTCAGTGATACGCTATGCTGGACGCCAAGTTGGCCGATTTGCTGGAAGGCCTGTCAGAAAGTGAATATGTGCCCTCCCAGGCATTGGCCGGCCACTGTGGGATCAGCGACCGTACCGTCCGAACACGGGTCCAGGAGCTGCGGGAGGAACTGGAGCGCAACGGCGCGACCATCGAATCTCGGCAGCGCTATGGTTACTGTCTGGTGGTGCAGGACAGACAGAAGTACCAGATTTGGCTGAAGGATGAGCACGCCCGGATGCAGGAGGCCGTCCCCAACACGGTGGAGGACCGTTTCCACTACCTGCTGGCGCTGTTCCTGCGGGACGAAAACTATCACAAGATCGAAACGCTAAGTGAAACTCTCTGGGTCTCCACTAAAACCCTCTCCAATGAGCTGCGGCAGGTGGAATTTGCCCTCGGGCACTATAACCTGACCATCGAGCGCAAGCCCCACTATGGGATGCGAGTCACCGGCAGCGAGTTTGATAAACGCAAGTGCTGCATGGACTACCTGATGCAATCCTGCTACGCTGAAGAAAGGGCAAAGACCAAACTGACCCCGCGCATCGGCGAAGTGCTGTTGGATGTGATACTGCGGCAGAGGATCAAATTCTCCGAAGCCGCTTTTCAGAACATCGTCTCCTATCTGTATATCGCCTGCCTGCGGGGAAGGGAAGGCAATGTGATCCGGCAAGCGCCGGAAAACCAACAGCTGCGGGTCCGAAACACCCAGGAGTACAGCGTGGCACAAACGCTGGTGCAAAAGCTCCGGGAAGTGGAGGTCGAAATCGCAGACACACAGGCTGAGATGATGTACATTGCCGTTTTTATTGCGGGGCGGCGCATTTTGGGGGACGAATCCAAATTGCAGGCCAACCCCGTGGTGATGAAAGCGGTCAATGAGCTCAGTGCTTTGCTGCTGGACTGCATTCAGCGGGTATACAACCTGAACTTCAGAGAGAATCTGAATGTCCGCATTGCGCTGTACAACCACCTGGCCACCTTTCATATCCGCATGATGTACGGCATCCCGATGCCAAACCCCATTTTGGATGAAGTCAAGCAAAACTATCCCTTTGCTTTTGCCATAGCCCAGCGGGCGATGGTGGAGTTGGAGCAGTTTTATCAGCGCAAAATTCCTGAAGATGAGACCGGCTACTTTGCTATCATTCTGGAAATGGCGCTGGAATCCCTCAAGGAAAACATCGAAAAGAAAAACATCCTGCTGGTCTGCATGACAGGCAAATCCAGCAGCCGGTTTCTGGCCTTTCGGTTCCGCAATGAATTTGAGGTCTATATCAACCGGTTGGATGTATGCAGTATGTATGAATTTGAACAGTACGACCTGCACGACACCGACTATGTATTCACGACGGTGCCGCTGCACACCGCGGCCAAGATCCCTATTTACGAGATCAGCAACTTTTTGGATGAGAGCGATATCCTCCAAGTGCGCCGAAAGCTGGAACAAGGCAGCGTGGACTTTCTCCGTCGGTATTACCGGCAGGAACTGTTCTTCCCCCATATCCAGGCCGGGACCCGGGAGGAAGCGCTGCGCCAGATCTGTCACCAGATGGCGCAGGTCTACCCCGTGCCGGAGGAAGAGTTCTGCGCTTCGGTACTGGCCCGGGAGCAGATGGGCGGCACCGATTTTGGCAACAACGTGGCCATCCCACACCCGGAGGAGTGCTTCGTAAAAGAGAATGTGGTCTGTGTGGCCATCCTGGACAAACCCATCCGCTGGTCCGCCAATACGGTACAGCTGGTGATCTTAGCGGCCATTTACGATTCCGCTTCAGCCCAGGCCCAAAAGTTTTACCAGCTGACCAGCTCGCTGATCAGCGACCGGGTACGGGTCAAGCGCATCATCGCCAAACAGGAGTACGAACATTTCATGAAACTGCTTTTAGAGTAAAAGGAGGAATCCAAATGGCTTTGCCCGACAACTTTCTATGGGGCGGCGCAGTAGCCGCCAACCAGTGCGAGGGTGCTTACAATGAAGACGGCAAGGGCCTGAGCGTGGCGGATGTGATGACGGCGGGTGACGCCCACACCAAGCGCCGGATCACCGATGGCGTCATCCCCGGCGAATACTACCCCAACCACATGGGCATCGACTTCTACCACCGCTATAAAGAGGACGTCAAACTTTTTGCCGAGATGGGCTTCAAGTGCTTCCGCACGTCCATCGCCTGGAGCCGCCTCTTTCCCCAGGGGGACGAGTCCGAACCTAACCCAGCGGGGGTGCGGTTCTATCACGACCTGTTTGACGAGCTGCACAAATACGGCATCGAGCCGGTGGTGACCATCAGCCATTACGAAATGCCCTACGGTCTGGTGAAAAAATACGGTGCCTGGCGGGACCGGCGGCTAGTGGATTTCTTCGAGAACTATTGCCGGGTCATCTTCAACGAATACAAGGGTAAGGTCAAATACTGGATGACCTTCAACGAGATCAACGCCATCGAGTTCGGCCCTTGGAACCCGGCGGGTCTGGACATTCGCCCGGACGAAAACCGGATGCAGGTGATCTACCAGGCGGCCCATCACCAGTTTGTAGCCAGCGCCAAAGCGGTGCTGCTGGGCCACAAGATTGACCCCGAGAACAAGATCGGCTGCATGACCCTCTTTGGAGTGGTCTACCCCGAGACCTGCCACCCCCTGGACGCCAAGGCCGCCGACGATATGATGGCCACCATGCTGGCCTTCGCCGACGTGCAGTCCCGCGGGGAATATCCCCAGCGCCTGCTGAAAAAGCTGGAGCGCGCCGGGATCACCATCCAGAAAGAGCCAGGGGATGACGACCTGCTGCGCAGGGGGACGGTGGATTACATCGGGTTCAGCTATTATATGTCGATGGTCCAGGCCGGCCGCCCCACCGAGGCGGGCAGGGCCAAGGGCAATGTGGTGGCCGGGGTGGTCAACCCCTACCTGCCCTCCAGTGAGTGGGGCTGGCAGGTGGATCCCATGGGCCTGCGGCTGACCATGCGGCTGCTCTACGAGCGCTACCAGAAGCCCCTCTTTATTGTGGAAAACGGCTTGGGCGCTACGGACACGGTGGAAGCGGACGGAAGCATCCACGACAGCTACCGCATTGACTACCTGCGCCAGCACATCCAGGCCTTCAAGGCCGCGGTGGAGGAGGACGGCATCCCCCTGATGGGCTACACCCCCTGGGGCTGCATCGACCTGATCAGCGCCGGCACCGGCGAGATGAAAAAGCGGTACGGCTTCATCTATGTAGACCGGGACAATGACGGCAGCGGCACTTTGGAGCGCCGGCGCAAGGATTCGTTTTACTGGTACAAAAAGGTCATCGCCTCGAACGGCGAGGACCTGGATTAAAAGGAGGAACCACCTATGGCTGAAATGACCGAACAGGAAGAAATGCAGGTGTTTGAGCTGATCACCGCCGCCGGCGGTGCCAAGAGCACCTTTATGGAGGCCCTCTACAAAGCAAAAGAGGGCAAGTACGACGAAGCTGAAAAGCTGTTCAAGGAGGCGGACGGGTATTTCATCCAGGGGCACCATGCCCACGCCGCCATGATCGAGGCCGAGGGCCAGGGCGTTGAGACCACCGTCCGGCTGGTGCTGGCCCACGCCGAGGATCAGCTGATGAGCGCCGAGCTCACCAAAACAATGGTGGAGGAGATGATCGCACTCTACAAGCGGATCGACGCGCTGGAAGAGGCGCTGGAGCAAAAAAAGCAGTAAAGAGGAAAATCGCCAGCCATTCCGGTCTGGTAAAAATAAGGAGGAATTTTGTATGAAAAAGATTGTTTTGATGTGCAGCAATGGGATGTCCACCAGCTTGATGGTGGCTAAGATGCGGGAGGCCGCCGCCAAGGCAGGCTATGAATGCACCATCAACGCCTATTCTCTGGCAGCCGCCAAGGAAGTGGGCACCGATGCTGACTGCATCCTGATTGGGCCCCAGGTTAAGCACAAGCTGCCCCAGGTGCAGAAGGATTGTCCCGACGTGCCAGTAGCCGCCATTGAGATGAAGGACTATGGAATGATGAACGGTGCCGCCGTTCTAAAAGCTGCCCGCAAATTGATGGGCGAGGAGGTGTAAGCCATGGCAGAGAAAAAGAGCATGACCGACCGGATGGCGGCATTCAGCGACGTCGTCAACGGGAATATCTACCTGCAAAGCATTTCACAGGGCATCATGACGTTTCTGCCGGTAATCATCATCGGTTCCTTCGCCAGTCTGTTTTCAGGCCTGCCGGTGGATTTTTGGCAGAACTTTATCCAATCTACCGGTATCAGCACCCTGCTGACTGCGTTGGTGGGAGCTACCACCAATATGCTGGGCCTCTACTTTACCTATGGCGTCGCCAGCGTCTTTGCCGACAAAAAGGAAGTCCACAGCAAGATCGCACCCATCCTTGCTCTGATTGTCTATGTGACGCTGCTGCCCACCGCTGTCGACGCCAACGGCACAGCGGTTCTTTCCTTCACTTACATGGGCACCCAGGGCATGATTCTGGGTATCCTCGTCGCTCTGCTGACCATCTCGGTCTATAAGGCAATTGTGGACGCCAAAATCGTTATCAAAATGCCAGCGGGCACGCCGGAATACGTTTCCAATACTTTTGTCTCTCTGATTCCCGGTCTGGTCATCGCATTGATGGCTCTGGTGCTGCGTGGTCTGTTTGCGCTGACCCCTTGGGGAAACGCCTTCGACTGCCTGTACAACATTCTGCAAATGCCCCTCAACGCCATCGTGGGCGGGAACCTCTTTACTTTGACTATCATCAACCTGTTGACCCAGGTGCTGTGGTTCTTCGGCATCCACCCTGGTTTCCTGTCTAGTATGACCGCCCCCATTATGTTTGGGCTGGATGGGGCTAACCAAGCTGCCTATGCTGCCGGGCAGGCTGTACCCAACATCATCGGTATGGCCTTTTCCTACAGCACCACCATTGCAACCGTTTATCCCGCTTTTGCCTTAGCCCTGCTACTGTTTGCCAAATCTGGCCAGCTTAAGACGGTGGGCAAGATTTCAGTAGCTCCTGCTTTCTTCGGCATCTCTGAGCCATTGATCTTCGGCGCTCCTGTTGTGCTCAACCCAACCATTGTGGTTCCCTGGGTGATTATCCCTGCGCTGAATTTCATCCTGGGCTATGCAGCCTGTGCCATTGGCATTGTGCCACACTATGCCGGCGTGACGGTATTCAACTTCCCCATGATTGCTACCGGCATCCTCAACGGCAGCGTAGCCATCGCAGCGATGGAAGTAGTCCTGTGCGTAATTGACCTACTGATTTTCATGCCCTTTGTTAAGATGCAGGACAAGAAGAATCTGGAAGCCGAAAAGCTCGCCATCGAATCTGAGCAGAACTGAACGTTCCCTCTTTTCCCCGCAGCTATACGGGCGACGCCATGCGCTGCCTGTATGGCTGCCTTTTAATAAGGAGATACACTATGTATTATCGTTCCCAGCCAGTTTCCGTCCATGTTCTTTGGATCGAAAGTCCCAGCAAAGAAAACCTCTACCTCGTCATTGGCCGACAGCGGGCCATCCTGATTGATGCGGGCTTGGGAGTAGGACATCTGCGGGCTTTTGTAGAAAATCTGACCAGCCTGCCCCTCACTGTCCTGCTGACCCATGGGCATATCGACCACGCCCCCGGCGCAACGGAGTTTGGCAAGGTCTATCTCAATAGCGCCGACCAGGCACTTTATCGCAGCCAGTGCAGTCTGGCTGACCGCCAGGGCTACCTGAAGGGCAATCTGAGGGATCGCTATGAGGAACTGACCGCTGGCAGCTTTGTGGAGGCTGACCCAAACAAGGACTTTGCCGAGCTGACCGACGGCATGATTTTTGATTTGGGCGAGGTGCATGTGCAGGCGGTGGCTTTCCCCGGGCACACCGCGGGCAGCACTGCTTTCCTTGTGGAGGAGGACAGGCTCCTGATTACGGGAGACTGCTGCAACAATTTTACTTTCCTCTTTGGACCGGAGGCCGCCCCAGTGGAGGCGTACAGGGAAACGGTCGTCCAAGTGCGGGACCGCCTGACAGGCCGGTACGATCGGATCTTTGTCTCCCATCATGGGCCCGAGCTGCCCGTTACCCTCCTAGATGAGATGATTGAGCTGTGTGATCAGGTATTGGCAGGCGATACCGATGACGTGCCCTTCTCTTTTATGGGAATGAAAGCAACTATCGCTAAAAAGATGGATACTACTTTCCGCCGCTCCGATGGCAAGGCCGCCAACCTGGTGTACAGCAAATCCAAAATCCACAAAGCCCTTGCCTGTACATTGTGATCAAAAAAGGAGAGCTTGTTTTTATGCACATCGCGTTTGTATCTTTGGGCGCTTTTGGCCACATCAACCCCACCCTGGCCCTGGTCACCGAACTGGTGAAGCGGGGAGTGCGGGTGACCTACTTCACCACCGAGGCCTTCCGCCGCATCATTGAGCCCACCGGGGCAAAGTTCGTCGCCGTACCCTCCTGGATGGCGGAAAACGACA